>ENA-ORNK01002078-ORNK01002078.1-human-gut-metagenome-genome-assembly--contig:-NODE-2078-length-11992-cov-18.012566_pt1 | contig 11992 bp, 19 predicted proteins | sample MGYA00242115_ERZ509022 | MGnify/ENA primary metagenome ERZ509022 (study PRJEB26280, sample SAMEA2338690) | human gut metagenome | biome: human gut; feature: human-associated habitat; material: faeces...
ATAAAAGTTGTAGGTCAAAAGACCTACAACTTTTTTCGTATTTCCGGTCACCAAATCTTTTTTAGAATATCTTCGAATAAGTGGTATGCACCTTCATCTTCAAAATACATTCTGCCTGTGCGGTATATGTGCTTAAAGTTCGTTGCGAATCTTGCGTAAGTTACCAAAAATTCTTCTCGACCTGTGTTATACATTTTGTCACAAATTACAAAACCGTCTTTGCGTTTTGCTTGTGATATTATAAAACCGTTTCCGTTCGTCCATATTGTCCCTTCACCTAAACTTGTTTTGAAAGACGAAAAGTATTTACTTCCAATATGCGACGCAACTTTTAATTGTAACGTTTCAAGGACACCGCCGGAATTGTACGAATCATATTCTGTACCTTCTACTAATGACGCAAATTTTCCTTTTTCTCGCTCTTGCCTATGTTCTTTATTCGAATATATTTGCACCGCTAACGTGCCATTACGATACGTTCTTATTTTGTCTTGCGTAATTTCCAAATGCAAGTCGAAGTAATCGAAAAACGGTGTAAACGACGTTATTCTGTTACCCAATATAATTAACTGCACCTTTTCACGGTCACGGTCAACTGACTTCCAAAATTCAAGTAACAACGTCATTTCGTTCGGCGCATATCTACTATCCAACGGTACATATTCGTCAAAGTTTATAGTTTCAATCTTTTGTATATAACTATCTAACTGTGACTTCATTTTACCTGACATTGTAAGTGGAATAAAAAATACAATCCATTCCCACTTATCTGACATAGGCTTTTTAGCCTGTACACCGCGTTTAAAACCGCGAAATTCCCAATCCTTGAAATCTTGTCTGTACTTCTCTTTTTCGGGCTTTAAATCGCCTAATACGTCGTTGAAAAAACTTTCATAAACAGACGCTGTAAGTTCTGTCTTAAACCGACGCATATAGATTGATATTGTTCCTTTATTCTTAAAGTCATACAAAGCACGTACTTTGCAGTCAAACGTCTTTCCGTCTGACCTATCAGACAATACGTAATTAAATAATGCACCTTTGTCAAGCACGTGCTTTGCGGAAAAATAACTTTTAAACATTTATCTTTGTTTCGTCGTACCAAATCTTAAATCCGTTATACAATATCGCGCGTAACGCTTTTGCAATATTCTGTGTAAAGTTTCCGAATATGTTTGCAAAGTCAAAACGCATTACATTGTATGCCGTTGCAACTGTATCGGTTATAGGTTTATTAAATAAATCGTCCACAATTTCATTACAGACATAACCTACATTATTAATATTTGCTTGTACTTTTGTTTCGTTGTCCGGCTCTATATAAGCAATAACGATTCCAAAACGCGCATTTAACATTACATTATAGTTTATGTTTGTACCTTTATTTGTGGTAAACATACTTCTATTTGCAACTTCCAATTGTTTTTGACTTCCGATTAATGCTGTAATACCTTTTCCAACCGAATTTATACTTGAAGCAAAACCGCCTGCGCCTTTCATTCCTGTACTCATTCCACTATATGAAGTGGCAGGCAAAACCGCATTCATTTCAACACCAAGCCCAATCATACCTGCATTAATTATTGCACCCATATAACCGGTTGCAATATCTATTCCGGCATTTGCAATACCAAGTTTTGCGTTCATTGTTTTTAATTCGCGGTTTGCTGCTTGCTGTTGTGTTACGTCTGCTGTCTGTACTGAAATAGGAATATCAAATAAGAAATCATTTGTAATTTCTATTATTTGATTCTGAAATACTAAATAAACACCTATCGAAAAATCGTCATACGCAACACCAATTTTAACTTCTATTGACGTTCCATTTTCTACTAACGGTTGTAAATTAGTTATACAACCAATAGCAATACGCTTAAAGTTTTTATCAAGTGTTATTGTTTTAACAAATACCATTGAGTCATTCGACGGAATATCGCCTATTGATATATCTAATTTATAAAATACACACGTCGCACTACCTGTAATATTGACTGTCCCTATCATATTTGTTTTAGATTGACCTGTGACACAATACCCGGGCAATAGTAAAACATTAGAAATCTGATAGTATAAGGACGGTAAGTTATTCGTACCCGGTACAATAAATTCCTTTGCACTTGACTTAATATATAACTGTCTAATTATTTCATATACGCTTTCTTTTGCCGGTGTCTTTTTTAATGGAAATACAAACGTGCCTTCTGACAGTTCTATATCAAGTGTGTTTGCTGCAACAGTATAAATTTTTCTATCACTTATTACACCTTCCTGCGATAAGTTATAAACTTGCAACTGACAAATTAAAGCAACATTTCTATTATTCGTGTCACTTAATTGTATGTTATTCCCTGCTAAATCAGTAAATTTAAGTGGATTATTCCCTTCATATGCCATTCCGGGTGCATAGAACGGAATTGACCAACTGCCGTACTTCGTTGCTCTTGACCTTGCAAGCAACGACTTGCGAATTTCCATACTGCTTGCGTAATTCGACCATATATCTTCCGAAAATGAAATAACTGCAAGACCGTTGACTACTGTAATATCGTCTATAAAGCAATACCTACGGAAATTATTGTCTGTATCTTCTAAATACATATAATTGTATTCATAGATATTCACGTTGCTTTCATTTAATTCAAGCGTAATTTTACCACTATTCGGTACATAGACGTTATCCGCAACTATTTCATATTTTTGCAACGACGCAAGGTAGCGGTCTAACGCTACCTTGTTGTTGCTGTCTTTATGAAATACGTCGAATACTTCACTGTAAGAATTAGATAAAATACATTTTTTGTAAAGTGTAATATTCATATCAGTAAATAGTCATAAAGCACCTTGAAAATTCTTCCAAACAATCAAGGTAAATATCCTTTAAGTTCATAACCTGCGTCAACAGTTCTGCGTTGCTTTTGAAAATAAGTAACAAAGAATCTTTGTTTCCGTCGTACCTTACTTCATTAGACACTTTACCGCTTTGCGTTGACACCGGATATAAATAGTTCGTTGTGCTACCACCTTGTGAAAGGTTTATCTTTCGTTGCAGTAAGTCTTTGAAAGACGTGATATACGATTCAATTTTAGGTACGTATTTAATTAAAAGTTCATTCACCTTTTCATTAAATTCGTGATAGAAAATGTTCTCATCTTCACTTCCTATTTCCCAAATATCGTACTTTTCGACAAGCAAGTCATACATTTTCAAATTCATATTTCCTAATGTGAAATTCGGAAATTGCTCGAATTTTGTTTTGACTTTCTGCCATTCCGCCGAATCGCCGTGTTTTCGCAAAAACTCTGCAAAAGTCATTGTATATAGTATTATCATAATCTTTTAATAATATTGTTCGATTTTAGTAAGAGTAACTGACTTACCAAAATAAAAAACCTTTGCGTTTGGTTTATTTGATTTTATTACCGTCATAAAATCTATATTGTTTGACGAGTCATTTATACATGCGGAAACACTACTGTTACTCCCCGAAGTTAGTGTAATATACGAAGTAGTTAGTTCTTTCGTTTGCGGACTTCCACTATCCACGATATAGGTTATTCGTGTACGATATGTATTAGAAGTTATAGAATATTGTTTTTTACCCGAACCGCTATACATTCCCGAACCGTCCGCAAAAGTTCCCGTCGTAACTCTCGCCACTACCACGTCTTCGTTCCCTTCCCAAACAGACCGCCAACCTTGCGCAATCGGTGTAGTAAACGTACCGCCGTCTATTGTATTTCCGTTCGATAACTGAAATTCTGCCTTATAAGTCTTTTCAACGGTTGAAACATTGATATTACCTGCGTTTACCTTATTTCCGTTCGAGAGTTCAAATTCAATCTTGTACGTTCCTTCTCTTTGTGGTATAGTAAACTGCACACTATCACTAAAACTTCCGTCCGACTTTGTTATGTTTAACTTATAAGTTTTATCTGCCATAAGTTTACCCCGTAACTTCTGTAATAACAACGTTACTAATTGATACACCTTGCGGACCCGTTGCGCCCGTTGCACCCTTATTTCCTTTTTCACCTTTGTCACCTTGCGGTCCTTGTTCGCCTTGTATTCCTTTAGATCCGTTCCTTCCTTGTACACCTTGCGGACCTGTATCGCCTTTCAACCCCTGCTCACCTTCGGGAACAATAAACGTTCCCGCGTCAACGGTAGTTCCGTTTGATAATGTAACTGTCATTTTATACGTTTTATTTGCCATAGTTTACCCCGTAACTTCTGTAACAGTAACTTTAGTAATTGAAACACCCTGCGCACCCGTTGCGCCTGTTGCGCCTGTATCACCTTTATCACCCTTTACACCTTTCGGTCCTTGTTCGCCTTGGTCACCTGTTGGTCCTTGTATCCCGGGCAAACCACGTTCCCCTTGGTCACCTTTTGGACCTTTCGGCCCTTGTGGCGCAACAAACGTGCCTACTTCTACTGTACTGTTGTCTGACAATGTGACTGTCATTTTATAAGTTTTATCTGCCATAATTTTATACTTCCTTTATTGATATTGATTGAACGGAAACACCTTGCGGCCCCGTTACTGCGACACCCTTTGATACTGAAAAATCTGTTTCCGTAATTTCCGAAACAATACCATAATAACTATTCTCGAAAATTACAACGTCACCTATACTTAAATTGCTCGAATTTATAATATTTGAAATTGCATAAGTCAACGTGCCGTTTACAAAATTCCCATTATAAGCGAACACTTGATACGAAGGATTCTTTAACAAATAATCAATAATCTGATTTAACTTTTCAAGAATCACTTCATTTTCTGTCAAATGTGACGGTGTATATCCTATCATTCTATCACCCCACGTTGCTTAATTTCAACCTTCGACAAATCAATTTCTTCACCGCATTTCGGACAATTTATAAATAGGTGCAAAATCGTTGCTTGTTTTTTGACCTGCTCTATTTCAATTTCCTGCTTGCGTTGTATTTGTTTAAGGCTGTCAATTTCGGATTGTTGTTCAATCTTTTGCTGACGTGACTTAATCCAACTAACTATAAATCCGACAAAACAAGGCACTAACGTGCATACTGCTGTAATTAAAACTTTGTTAATCTCGTTCATTTTTCACTTCCTGCTCTGCTGTTGCCCTGTCCTTCATAAGGCTTGTATTTGCCCTTAAACGCAAGTCTAAACCGGCAATTTCTGCGTCGTGATTAAATGTATCAATCATAACAGAAATACAGTCTACGGCTAATCCTTGACTTGCATTGACTTCTGCCGTTTGTACTCTTTCACGCTTTTCGGTATTTGCAACGCTTGTGCCTAAATACTGCAATACTTCGTCAATAACTTCAACTCTTGCCTGCTGTAATTTATCAACTAAAAATTGCGCGCCTGTCGGCTGTGTTGCAATGTTATTGCCTAAATTCGCTGACTTATTGACAAAGGCTATTGTTGCACCTATTTGACGTGATTCTGCAATGTTTGCCATTGATAATAACGTTGCTCTGTCTGCGACTTCTGCAATCGTCATTGTCTTGATCGCGTCTAAATTCTGACGAATCGTTATATCAAATTCTACAATCTTATTTATTTGTAAATCAACGAAAGGCATTAAACCGCTTGCCGTATCATTGATTCTTAATATATCGACTTCGTCTGCTTTTCTGTGCAAAACTAATCCATTATAGCCAACTAAATTATAGGCTGTCGGTAAACCATAAGCGTCAACACCTACACCGGTGCAAGGCAAGAAAAGGTGTGTTTGTTTGTCATAACCTATCCTGCCTTGCTCGTATAGTGTTTTAAGTAAGTAACGTTTCGGCAATTCTAACGGCAAATTATCGACAACGACAGAGTTCGAAAACAGTGACCTAAACCAATTATCGTAAGTGTCACATAAGTCTTGACGCAAGCGTTCTGCGTCTTTTCGTGCTTGTCGTGTACTCGTTGCCATAATTCACCTTATGCTTGCGCTGCTGCGTAATTAAAGTAACACGCGTCAAACAACGGACAAATGGTCATCATATCTTCTACGTGATAGAAATAGTTCACGAACAGACCTTTTGCGTTCTTCTGCGACATCATTTCGTCAATACGCGTAATATCAATAATTGCATTTCTATCAACGATATAGATATACGTATCTTCCGAATCAATTTCAATGATTCTCCCGGCAAGTTCAGTTTTGGAAAGATTGAAAACACCTGCCAATTCGTCAACGTCAATCGCGTTCTTAATCGTATAGGGCATTACAATATAAATATCGTCTGCATAAGTTCTACGTTTAAGACCTACCGCATTGAAAGTAGTGTTGACATACTTCATACCGGAAACAGTGTCTTTAATCTTTTTAAGGATTCCTTTATAGTCAAGCGTTCCGTTCGTCAACTGTTTAACGTCACCTGCGTTGACAAATGCCGTATGCGTTGGGTCAAGACTACCGTTCGTTGCACCCCATTTCAAAAGGGCTTTAAGACGTTGATACTTGTCGTCCGTACGCGATTCTGCAAGTTCCGACACAATCTTCGTTGCAATATCCGACGAATCACTACCGGAAACAAGGACTTGACGAATTTCGGGAATATCAACAGTCGTTTCAAATACACGACGCAACCAAGAATTGCTGTAACGTGCTAAAAGTTTTTCAACCGTGTTACGCGCCAACGCGTTAGCACCCGTTCTATCGTATGCGCTTGCTTCTACAAGTTTAGTAACAACGACTTCAAGCGTGTCACCCTTCTGCATATAACCCTTATTGAAAACGTTCAAGGGGTTCATTGCGGTGACTTCACGAATCATTTGTTTACCAACTTTACCAATCATACTGTTAAATTCTTCAACAGTCTGCGGTTGATAACTGACACCGTCTGTTACCGGTTTAAAATTGTTTGCTACTGCCATTTTTGTACCTACCTTTTATTTTTTTATTTTTTGCCGTATTTTAGAAATTAAATCTTCTTCATACGACAGTTCTTCGCTTTCTTCTTTCGGCTTTGTTTCACGACCTAAAATAAGTTCCTTCAATTCCTTAATGTGCCGTTCCTGCTGTTCGTCCAAAGCCTTTTTCTTTTCTTCTTCAAATTGCTTAATCTGCTCTGCTAACTTTTCTTCGTAAGCGTCTTTGATTGCCTGTACTGTCTTTTCGTCGTAAGTTATTTCTTCACTCATTCTTCTAACTTCCTTTTCAAGTATTTTTGCCAAATCTCACTGCACCTACTACCTTCACTTCTGTGACAATCCCGATAACACGGGCATTCGTCACAATCTAACGGCTGACAGAATTTATCTGTGAAAATATCATATAACCAACTATATTTACTTTCTATTTTCATAGTATCACCTTTTTATACATTTGTCAAGCATTATTTAAACAAATTTTTAATTTCGTCAAAAAATTTTTGACGTTCATTTTGTTTCGTTTCGCCTAATTCTTTATATACTTTGCGATAACCATTCTTCCACATTTCACAATCGTGTTTCAAGTTATCGTTGATATAAGACAGTCGGTCGATTATTTCCTTAACGTCACCCAATCTGACAAACCAACCTTCTGACGAATCAAAGAATACTTCCACTCTGTAACCATTTAATTTCATTTCATATTTGCTTTCCATTCTTTACCAACCTTCGGGATATACTTCTTCAAGTTCACCCATAATTTCTTTTTGTATTAACATATTTTTGTTGTTTAGAATCATTTTATCGATGTATATCAATGCTTTTCCACCTTTAACGTTTAATCCGGCAAGACACCTAAACGTTCTTAAAGGCTTAAAAATATCACACGCGTCGTCAAAACTTTTGCCTTCAACTTCTTTTGCTACTACGTTTGTGTTCACACCTTTACAATGTACTTCATACTTTCCGTCATACATTAAATAAGTTTTCGGTGCAAGATACAATCCACGTTCATACACACCTTCACATTTCATTTTACCTAATGCTTTATCGTCACAATCGTCAAAAGGTAATAGCGCGTGTACGCTATCAGTATCACAATACACAAAGTTCTCTTTAATATTCGGCGCACATATCTTACGAATAAAAGTCATAAGATTCACGCGCGCTAATGCTGTGATTCTGCTACCTACAACCACTGATAACATTGCATTTTCGTCAATCTCAATACCCTTCTTTACAAGGTGTACGACACCATATTCGTCTAACTCGTAATTACATTGCTGACGTTCAATCTTTTGTGCAAGTTTTCCGTACGCACTATTTAACAAAAGTTTAGCGCCCTGCTTAACTGCGCCTTTTTCCTTGCACTTCATTTCGTAAAACGTATCAACGTAATTCTTGACACCGCGGGGAAAACGTCCTTGATATTCCAATACTTCTACTACGTCATATTCAAGCCAATACCAATTTTCAAGTTCTTCAAGTTCTTCAAGCCATATATAACGTATTTCTTCTTCGCGAATAATTTCTACGTAATCACCCGTCAATACGTCTTGCCATACCGGAACACAATTTTCTTTCAATGCGCCGAAAAGGTTTTTAATTTTTAATACGTAACACTTTCCTTTTCTATCTTCCGGCAACTCTTTCAATTTCGTCGGCTTGCCAACCGGATATAACATATTACGCATTTTATCCGGGTACATAGAATTGACGTCGTACTTGTAAATATTCGCCTGTGCCTTGCCAACCTTATAGGGATTCACAAAACATTTTCCGCCTAAATAAAGGTGATTAAAACGAAAATCTTTATCTTCGTCTACTGTGATAGGAAAGCACATTTTAAAGGCGCGTACATTGTCATAATCACTATGCCAAAACATATGCTTTAACAACGTCTTTTTCGCTAATCCGCCTGCTGTCATATAATCACCTTCAAACAACGAATAACCTGTAATTTTCTTCATTGTTTCATTGATTTTTTCCGCAAGCAAATAAAGCCCTTTCGTGTCGTTTATCATATACTGCAAGTCACTTTCAACGCTACCTTCGACGTAATCCATTTCCAACTTGCGAACGTCATTGCCTTGCCTGTCTTTGATTCTCCAATCTTCAAGATTCTTCTTCAATCCGCCGGAAAATATGTTACATATATCAATCATTGTAAAGTTATGCACTTTACGTTGTGACCGCCTATTGATATAATCTTTCCATACTCTTAACGAATATCGTTGTCCAAATTCACCATTTAATGATTGAAAAGTATTTGTCGGCATTTTCTTATAACGTTTCGATTCTTCAATTTCCGACGAAATATCTTTCCAACCATTCGACAAAAAATAATAGTCGAATATTGCAAAGTCGAATCTTGCGTTATACCAAAATACCCTTTTGACGTTTAACATTGACAAGCACGTCAAGAAATCTGTTGCGTTTTGAAATAAAGCAAAGTTTTCACCGTCCGAAATCATAAAAGCATACGCTTTTACTTCAAGATTATTACGTACCCATTTCTGACCGTTATCCCTGTATAATTCGTATGCTTTATCTTCTGACAATAGTTCACCGTCATAATATAATTTTGTTTCAGTGTCACAAGCGACGTAATCACAATGGGGAAAACTGTTTGCGAAATTAAGATTCCAACCTATTGATATATATTTATCACTAAAAAATTTACTGCTTTCCCACATTGTAACCGCCTATTAAGTATAAAGTAGCCTATAATTAATTACTTCCTGACCGAATAAGATATTCCGCGTCTGTTTCACGAAATTCGTCTATCTTATCACGAAATTCTTCGTATGATATATCACTGTCTAAATACCCGTCAAGAAGTTCGTTGACTTTTGCGTATGATTCTGCCATTCCTGCGAATCTCGCTTTAATAAATTCCTTTTGTGTATCTTCCTTAAATTTATCGGCGATCTGTATGCGGTTTACTTCCGCAAAAGACGTGCCTTCGCTAAACTCAAATAACGCGCTTTCTGTATTATAAAAACTTGAAACAAATAATTCACGCGATATATTTATATCCTTTATACCTGCCTTTCTTGCACGCCGTAAGGCTTGTCTATAAGCATTTTCCCAAATCTTCCCTGCGTTTTCCGCAATCAACGGATTCTGCTCTATATTCTGTGATATTATTCTGTCTATTCCAAGTTTTCGCCAAGATACTCGTTTTGCCATAAATTAATTTCCCACCACCACCCGATAGCATTGTGCATATAACATTTTTTGTCACGACGTGCCACTTGCGTGGACTATTTAAAGCGTTGACATTCCACGTCAATATTATACACCTTCTGTCTATCACAAATCAAATTATATCAATTGTCGACGCGGACGAAATAATAAAACAGCCTTTGTAAAGATAATATTTTTTACCATTCCGTGTATATCCGCAAAGACAACTTGATAACTTCTTTCGTGACACGTGTACAAAATACCAAGTATCTTTATACTTTGCTATCCTATACCACGTGCCGTTTAACGCGTTGTAACGCATTATTTTAAGTACACCGTATTCTATCGAATCACTCATTTACTTCTTCAAAATACTGCGTCATATCTTCAACCGGTCTTTCCAACTGCCTAATAGACACGACACCTTTAATCCAACAAATAGGATACTTATTACGTCTGTCAAAATTCACGTTTTCACTTTCACAAATCAATTCACTATAAGCAACCGGCGGTTCCGTGACGTCACGCGTAAAACGTACTTCACACCACTTTCCGTCTTTAAGTTTCGTTGCATAAGTCTTAAACTGTTTGCCGTTGTGCCTGTTAGTTTTGTTTCTAACGATAACTTCAAGTTTAATGTTTGCCATAATTGATATAACCTATACTTGCATTTGCAAGCCCTTTTGCGTCGGTCGCAACCCTTATAATCCCATATTACACCCACAAGGGGAAGTTGTCAAGCGATTTTTTACAAAACCCTGTTTAATTTTCTAAACAAGGATTTAGGCACGTATTTTCAAAATTAAGTTTTCGCGCGTTATAGTGAACACGCAACACTTCATTACGCTAACGATTTAGTGTAGTAAAGTATAGTATTCCGGTAGAGTTTAACGCGTTAGCAGTTTAGCGTGATAAAGCATACTATACAGGTAGAGTTTACCTGTTTAGTGTAGTAAAGTGCCATATAGCAATAAAGCATACTAAAATAGTATGCTTTACTGTGTTAAAACGAATTATTATTCGTCAAACCATCCATTTACTTCGGCAAATCTGCCTAGTTCGTCGTCACTCATCCACGATAACAACGATTGTGCAAGGTTTTCCCAATCACATCCTATGTTTTCAAAAATTTCTTGTAGTTTTGCTTCATTAGGTCTTGCTATGCTAAAATCCATTGTATACACCTCCTTTTAATTAAAATATGAAATACGTTTCTGCAAGTCTTGTGCAATTTTAATGACGTGGTTAAGATATTCTACCGGAATATAACTGTTTTCTTTTGCGTCTTGCCGTGATTGCACAAAATTTTCTAATGCTATTTGCAATATAATTTTTTCTTCAATTGATAATTTTTTCATATTGCTACCGCCTTATTCCGCTATAAAGTCATAAGTATTTTGGCTTGTATAATAACGACAATGTAAATGATTATCTTCGTCATAATAAAGGAATCCGCAAGAAAACGAAAAGGTATTCGAAGAAGTAATACGTAAATTAAACCCATCTTTTCGTCGCATTTCATATATACAGTTATCAAATGCCATATACTTTGCGCGTGAAAATGTGTTGTAAACGTCGTATAATGATTCATTGTTAGAATGTGTTACAGCCCTAAACATTTGTTCTTGTTTTTTAGTCATAATTACCACACTACCCGCAGGCGGGCCCTTTTGCGTCGGTCGCAACCCTTTTATAGTTTTATTATAATGCCATAGAGTGAAAAAGTCAACAAATTTATTAAATTTATTTTTATTTTATACAAATAATGAAAAATGTAAAGTTTTGGCTTAAAATCAATTTTAAAGCCATTTATATATGTTATCAAGTATTTTATCAAGAGTGCTTATAAAGTCGGTTTTAAGTGCCTTTTAAGGCTTAAAAAGGCTATTTCCGTATATATGCTTATATACTATATACCGTAAGGGGAAATGCCGCAT
>ENA-ORNK01002079-ORNK01002079.1-human-gut-metagenome-genome-assembly--contig:-NODE-2079-length-11992-cov-2.989445_pt1 | contig 11992 bp, 9 predicted proteins | sample MGYA00242115_ERZ509022 | MGnify/ENA primary metagenome ERZ509022 (study PRJEB26280, sample SAMEA2338690) | human gut metagenome | biome: human gut; feature: human-associated habitat; material: faeces...
TGTTATAATCAGATGAATACAATGCTGAAAAAATATATAAACAATCTACAGAAAGTAATACAAAAATAGAAAGTTTAATGCAAGAGTTGGAAAAATATAAAAATATAGAATCAACTTTACAAAATACATTAATTATGGCTCAGTCTACAGCAGATGAAATTAAAAAAGTTGCAAAACAAGAGGCAGATCAATTAATAAGAGAAGCACAAGGAAAAGCAAAAGAAGCAACAATGGAAATTGAAAAGGATATAGCTATAAAAACAAAAGAATTGGACGATTTACAAAAACAATTTGATGTTTATAAAGCAAAAATGGAATCTCTTTTAATATCTCAATTAGAATTATTAAAAGATTCTAATAAAGAATAAATTTAAGTAAAATATCTTAGGCATTTAAGGATAATATAAATAGTGTACAATGAAAAAAGTTTTAACATTATTGTTAAAGCTTTTTTTGTTGACAATAGATATAACGTATTATATAATTTTTAATGTATTACAAACTTGTTAAAACTTTATTACAATTACGTTAACACTATTGACATTAAATAAAAAAAAGGTAAAATATATTTATTATGAGAGTTATTAGCGGTATAGCCAGAGGAACTAAACTTAATTCAATAGAAAGTAATTCCACTAGACCTACACTAGATAGAGTAAAAGAGGCTTTTTTTAGTAGTATACAATCTAGTATAAATGAAAATATAGTAGTTTTAGACTTATTCGCAGGAAGTGGACAAATTGGTATTGAATTCTTAAGTAGAGGAGTTAAAAAAGTATATTTTTGTGAAAAAAATCCTTTAGCTGTAAAAATGATAAAACAAAACTTAGAAAAGACAAAGTTTTGTGAACACTCTATCATAATAAATAAAGATTATAAAGTTGCATTGGAAAACTTTAAAAAAAGTAATATTTACTTTGACATTATTTATATAGACCCTCCATATAAGTTAGATATGGCAGTAAAAAGTATAGACTATATTTTAAATAATAATTTGTTATCCAAGGATGGAGTTATAATTATAGAAACGGATGAAGAAGAGAGAGAATTAGAAGAATTAAAAAATATAGATGTAAACATTTACAATGTAAAAAGATATGGAAGAGTAAAGCTTATATTCCTAAGGCGAAAGGAGTAAATATAATGGAAATATTTACATTATTAGAAGAATTGGAAGATTTACTAGAAAAAAGCAAAGGTTTACCTTTTACACATAAAAGTTTAGTAGATAAAGAAGAAATTTTAGAAATAATAAAAGAAATTAGATTAAAATTGCCAGATGAACTAAAACAAGCAAAATGGATAAAAGAAGAAAGACAAAGAATTTTAGTTGAAGCTCAAAACGAAGCAGATGGCATTATTAAAGAGGCAGAGAATAGAATTATTTCTATGATAGATGAGCATGAAATTACAAGAAAAGCTTATGAGAAAAAAGTAGAAATTATAGAAACGGCTAACGAGATGTCACGAGAGATAACAAAGGGAACAAAAGATTATGCAGATAATTTGTTATCTAATGTAGAGGGAGCATTAGAAGAAGCTTTAAAAGTAATAAGAAATAATAGAGAAGAACTTAAATAATTTAGGAAGTCAGAATCGGAGGTCAGGGTCAAAATATATTTGATTTCCGAATTCTGACTTTAATTTCTGTTTAATACAATATGTTTTTTAATAACTTGTGTTGAAGAATATTTTTATATTTATTTTCTTAAGACAGTTATATAATAGAAGGAGGAAATAGCTTTGGCTAAAAAAGGAAGAAGAAAGAAAAAAACAATAGATATAAATGTTGCAGTTGTAATATTAGTTATTATTAGTGTACTTTTATTTGTTTTAATATATACTAAATCTGGTTATATTGGAGAGCACTTAAGTCCAATGCTTGGAGGCATTATGGGCTTTATAAAGTATATAATTCCAATTGGAACTTTTTTAATTGCAATATATATGACACATAATGAAAAAGAGTATATGTACGCAAAACTAATCCAGTATGTAGTTTTTTTAGTGTGTATTGCTACAATGCTTAGTGTATTTCAATTTTCTAGTGGAAACTTAAATGCAGGAAAAGAATTTGGTACAGTTATGAAAAGTGCATATGAGCTTGGTACAAGTGACATTGGAGGAGGAGTTATAGGAAGTGCAGTTGCAATGCCACTTATAAATTTACTTGGAACAACAGGTGCAGTTATATTAGTAATAGGAGTTGCAATTGTTTTATTTGTATTTATGTTTGGTGTAAGACCAGCAGAAATGATAAGCAATTTCTTAGATGCATTGGATGAAAGAAAGGAATTAAAAAAGCAAGCTAGAGTATCTAGAAGAGAATTAGAAAGACAAAATAGAATGAAAATAGAACCTGAAAAGGTAAATATAAATGTGGAAGAAGAAGCGCCACGAAAAGAAACTAGAAGAGAGCGTAAATTAAGAGAAAAAGAAGAAGCAAAGAGAAAAGCATTAGAACTAGATGATCAAATTACTATTAATTTAAACAATGATAATACTCCAAAATCTAATGACAAACCTAGAAAATATAATCATGACAAAGATGACTTAAGTTACTTAGGGGAAGAAAAATTATTTAAACAAGAAGAAGAACAAAAAGAAAGTAAAACTAAAGAAGTTTTACAATTGGAACATACTGTTACAGTAGAAGATAGAGAATATAAATTTCCACCAATAAACTTGTTAAGTCAAGGAGAAGTAAAAGAAATAAAGGGTGGTAAAAAGGCAGTTACAGAAACAGCAAGTAGATTACAAAAAACATTATATAGTTTTGGAGTTTCTGCGAAAGTAGAAAATGTTTCTGTAGGTCCTGCAATAACAAGGTATGAATTAAAGCCAGCAGAAGGTGTAAGAGTAAGCAAAATAGCAAATTTAGCGGATGATATTGCACTAAATTTAGCAGCAGAAAGTATAAGAATAGAAGCTCCAATACCTGGAAAGCAGGCAGTAGGAATAGAAATACCAAATGTAGAAAATGAAGTTGTACATTTAAGAGATATAATTTCATCAGATGCATTCCAAGGACATAAATCTAAACTTGCATTTGCACTTGGAAAAGATGTTGCAGGAAAAGAAGTAGTAGCAGATATTGCAAAAATGCCACACGTTTTGATAGCTGGTGCTACAGGTTCTGGTAAGAGTGTTTGTATAAATACTTTAATTGCGAGCATAATATATAAAGCAAAACCAAGTGAAGTAAAATTACTTATGGTTGACCCAAAAGTAGTAGAACTTTCAGTTTATAATGGAATACCTCATTTATTAATACCAGTAGTAACAGATCCTAAAAAAGCTGCAGGAGCATTAGCTTGGGCTGTTCAAGAAATGATAAATAGATATAATTTATTTGCCAAAAAAGGTGTTAGAGATATTAAAGGGTATAATGAAGCTGTAGAAAAAGAAGGAGAAACAGGAAAACTTCCACAAATAGTAATAATTATAGATGAGCTTTCAGACTTAATGATGGCATCTCCAAAAGAAGTAGAAGATTCTATTTGTAGATTAGCACAAATGGCTAGAGCAGCAGGAATGCATTTAGTAATTGCAACACAAAGACCATCTGTAGATGTAATTACAGGTGTAATTAAGGCAAATATACCATCAAGAATATCTTTTGCAGTATCTTCACAAGTGGATTCTAGAACAATATTAGATATGGTTGGTGCAGAAAAATTATTAGGAAAAGGAGATATGCTATTTTATCCATCAGGTGCACCAAAACCTACGAGAATTCAAGGTGCATTTGTGGCAGATAAAGAAGTAGAAAAATTAGTAGAGTTTTTAAAATCACAAGGTGAAGTAACATATAGTGACGAGATAATGGAACAAATAGAAAACTCAGATAAAACAGATAAAGAATTAAAAGAAGAGGATGATGAACAAACAACAGACCCACTTTTATTAGAAGCAATAGATACAGTAGTAGAAACAGGGCAAGCATCTACTTCGTTTATACAAAGAAGGTTTAAAGTAGGTTATGCAAGAGCAGGTAGAATAATAGACCAAATGGAAGAGAGAGGTATAATATCTGGTTATCAAGGAAGTAAACCTAGAGAAGTACTAATGAGTAAAGAAAGATGGCAAGAATTAAAAATGACTAAATTAGAAAATACAGAAGAAGAAAATTAGAAAGGTATGTGTAATTTCTTAAATTGAGAGAAAACTACAGACATCTAATAAAAAAGCAAAGAAATAATAAATAAAAGATAAAAAGTAACAAAAAAAGTAAATAATATAAAATACAGTTATACTGAAAGGATTTCAAAAGATGAAGAAAGAGAGAATTTTTTCTCTATTAAATATAAAAGATTATAATAATGAGTTAGAGAAGATTTTAGCAAAGAAAAATTTTTCTATGGATACAAAAAATCTTCTTTTAAGCATGTCTTATAAAATTGAAAATTCATATAATGATTATGAGAAAGTAAAACAAGAGGTTCTTTCAAGAAATAAATATATGGAAAAATTAATTTCTATTATAAAGACTAAATGTTATGAATTTAATACTATTATGCCAAGCATGCCAAAATTTGACGAATTAAAAGATAAAAAATTTGTAATAGATACTGAAAAGGGAGCAATTACAGTAATAGATAATGAATATTATGCTCTTAAAGCTATAACAAAATTGCCTAAAATAGAGTGGGGAATTTTAGATGAGTATGGTCTTTTAAAAGCTCCATTTTGTAAAGTTTTAACACTTGGCAGTATTATGCACGAATTAGAAGTTTTAAGGGATTTTAATGGTTGGTCATGGAATACTAATCTTAAAGAAATTGAAGATGTACAATGCAATTTAATTTATCAATGTTTAGTATATCTTTTCGAAAATCAATTTTTAACAGAGTGGATAGAAAATAAACAAGGAATGATAGATTATATAGCAATAGCTCAAAATAAATTAGAAAAATTATATGGAAAAGAGTTTTCAGATGAAGTTATAACATTAATTTGCAAAGTTATAATGGAATATGGAATGAATGACAAAATTATAGAAAAAAGAAATTATTTAGAAGAAGAAATAACTTTATTAAATGATAGGAAGGGGTATCTTGAGAATACTACATTAATAAAGAAGAAATATAGGGCAGACATAGACAAAATAGATAAAATTGTAAATAACAAAGAATTATTAAAAGAAGAATATATAAGAAGAAATTCTGTATTAGAAAATAAAGATAAAATATTTAGTATAAAAAGGTTGAAGATAATTTTAGAAGAGGAAAGAGCAAATCTTTTAGAAAAAATTAAAGAAGCAAATGATTTAATAGATCCTAAAAAATATGTTATCAGAAAAACTAGTGTAGAAAAAGATTATAATTTTTTTAAGAATTTAAAAATAGATGGAATAGATAGTGAAAAACTTATTAATTTGTGCAAATATGTACTAAAAACATTTAGAATACGTGTACAAAAGGCTCAAACAAGGGAAGAACTATTAAAACTTGTATATGAAGTAAGATATTTTAGAGAATTAAATTGGAATAACGAAAAAAAATTAAAAGAAATTAAAGAGTTAAGTGTTTCTTTTTATAAAGTTATGATAAAATTAATAAAAAAATTAATTAATTTTAAATGGGCAGATACAATTTGTACAATTCCAAAAGTAAATTTAAAAACATTAGTAAATATATTTAATAGTAAAATTATTGATTTAGACAATTTAATTGTAGAAACTGAATATGTTAATAATGGAATAAAGATACGATATTATGATACAAATGTACTAGAAAACGAATTTATAATAGAATTAAAAGAAAATGTAGATTTTAAAAAATTAAAATTAAAGAAGAAGATAAAAGTTTTTAATTAACGAAAGGAGAATTTTATGCAAATAACATTTCTAGGTGCAACAAAAACTGTTACAGGTTCAAATTTTTTAGTAGAAGGTGCTGGAAAGAAATTTTTAATTGATTGTGGATTATATCAAGGTGGAAGTAAAGAAGAAGAAAAAAATGATGAGCCATTTTTATATGACCCAAAAGAAATAGATTTTATGATATTAACACATGCACATATAGACCACTCAGGAAGAATTCCTCTTTTATATAATGATGGATTTAGAGGTGCAATTTATACTCAAAAAGCTACAATGGATTTATGTTCTATAATGCTTCCAGATAGTGGACATATTCAAGAACAAGAAGCTGAGTGGAAAAATAGAAAAAGAGTGAGACAAGGAAAAAATATTGTGATTCCACTTTATACTGCTGAAGATGCTGAAAAGTGTATGGAAATATTTAAACCTGTAAATTATGACGAAATAATAGAAATTACACCAGAAATACATATAAGGTTTAATGATGCTGGACATATGCTTGGTTCTGCAATTGTGGAGGTTTGGATAAATGAGGATGGTCAAGATAAAAAAATTGTATTTAGTGGAGATATAGGAAACAATGATATTCCGCTTTTATCTTCTCCTACAATGATAGAAACAACTGATTATTTAGTAATGGAATCTACATATGGTGGAAGGCTTCATAATAGAAATGATGAAAAGGCAAATTTATTTTTAAATATAGTTTCTGAGACTTTAGAAAAGAACGGAACTGTTGTAATTCCCTCATTTGCAGTTGGTAGAACTCAAGAAATATTGTATGAAATTAATAATTTAAAGAATAATGACAATTCAGAAGAGTTTAAAAAAGAATATGATACATTAATGAAAACTCCAGTTTATGTTGATAGCCCACTTGCAATTTCTGCAACAGAAATTTTTAGAGAAAATATGAATTTATTTGACGAAGAAACACAACAATTAATACAAAGTGGAGATAATCCACTAGAGTTTCCAGGATTGCAATTTACAAAAACAGCAGATGAATCTAAATCATTAAATGAGATGGATGGAGCAGCAATTATTATTTCTGCAAGTGGAATGTGTGATGTAGGTAGAATAAAGCATCATTTAAAACATCATATATGGAATCCTAATAGCACAATCTTGTTTGTAGGATATCAAGCTCCTGGAACTTTAGGAAGAAGAATTGTAGATGGTGCAAAAACCATAAAAATATTTGGAGAAGAAATTGCAGTAAATGCTAGAATAGAGTACATAGAAGGATATTCAGGGCATGCAGACCAAGAGTGGTTAATGAATTTTATTTATTCATTTATAACAAAGCCAAAACACATTTTTTTGGTACATGGAGAACCAGATGGTCAAGAAATTTTAAGAGAAAAAATAGTAAAACAGTTAGGAATACCTGTTACAATTCCAGAGTTTGGAGAGATATATAGCATAAAAGATGAAGCAATAGAAAAAATTAGTCAGCTAGAAAGAGTTGTTGCAGAAAGAGAAGAAACACCAAGATTAGAAGTAATAGAAAAGATGAAAATTTTGAAAAATGAGCTTGCAGACATGGAAGAAATTGTTAAGAGTGACTACTTAACAGATGATGCAACAGATGATGACATTGCTAAATTGAAATTAAGACTAAAAGAGTTAGAAAATCAAATATTAAAGATTGTAGAAAATGACTAAAGATTAATTAAATATAATATAATAAATTGATAGTGTAAATTAACCTATGAAAAAATAGGATATGAAAATATTATCTAAAATTTTGAATAAATTAAGGGAGAGTTAACAAATGAAAACAAAATATTATAATGATGCTTTTATAGGAAATAAAAATATACTAGCCACATATAGCAAAAACGGAGAATTATTAAGATTGTACTATCCAAATCCGGATTTTAGACAATTTATAGACTTTTTTGGAACTGGAATAAAAATAAATGATTCAGGAATGATTTATTTACATGAAGATATAAATAATAAATATAATCAATATTATGAAGAAGATACAAATGTTTTAAATACAGAAATAGAAAATTTATATTACAAGTTAAAAGTAAAACAAATGGATTATGCTTCAACTAAAAAAGATGTTATTATAAAACATTATGTGTTTGAAAATGGAGGTAGTATAGATTTAAATGTTAACTTTTTGGTGCATTCAAAATTGATTTACGAAGAAAATAATTCTGTTGGTGCACAAATAAAGAATAATGCATTAATACAATATTGTCATGACTATGCATTAGCAACTTTTTCAAAAGATAGAATAGCTAGCCACCAACTAAATGATGTTCAAAACAATATACAAAGCGGTGTAATTCAAGACAAGGATTATATTGGAATGTCAGCAGATTCAGCTATCAGCTATGATATTGGAATAATTAAACCAGGGGAGAAAAAAGAGTTTGTACTATTTTTAGTTCCAGTTCATAAAATATCAGAAGGAGATAATAAAGAATTATTAGAAAAAATTGATGAAATAAGAAAAATTGACATCAAGGCAGAAAAACAAAATGTGGTTAGATATTGGAGAAAATTTGTAAAAGACCATTATAAACTAGGAGAAAAATATCAAATAACTAATAAAAATTATAAAGGATATTTAGAAAATTTAAATAAAATATATAAAAGAAGCATATTATTATTTCCACTTCTTATGGACGAAACAACAGGTGGTATAGTAGCATCAGCAGAAACAGATGAGCAAAAGACGCAATGTGGAAGATATGCATATTGCTGGACAAGAGATGCAGTGTTTATATGTTCTGCACTTGACGAAATAGGAATGACAAAAGAAGTAGAAAAATTTTATAAAATATTTTGTAAAAATACTCAAAGTAAAAATGGAATGTGGGAACAAAGATTTTATACAGATGGAAACTTAGCACCTTGTTGGGGATACCAAATAGATGAAACAGCTAGTGTAATTTATGGTGTGTACGAACATTATAAAATAACAAAAGAGGAGAAATTTATAAAAGACACATTTAAAATGTGTGACAAAGCAGTAAGATTTTTAGAAAGATACATGGACAATATTTTGGGTACTAAGGACAAAAGTGATATAGTAAAAAAAGAAATAGAAGAAACATATCATACAGAAAATAGAGAAAAATTACCATTGAGTTATGATTTATGGGAAATGAATGAAGGAGTCCATTTATATTCTTTAGCAAGCATAAATGCTGCATATAATGCAATGCTTAAAATATATGAAATAATAGAACCAGAATATAAAGAAAATAGATTAAAATTAGAAAATATACATAAAAATATAGTTAGAATAAAAAAACAATTAGAAGTAATGCAAAAATATGTAAGCCAAAATTTATATAATGAAAAGACTAAAACATTAAAAAGAAATATAGAAGATGACAAAACAGACATAAGTGTTTTAGGTAGTGTATATCCATTTGAAATGTTTGGACCAAAAGAGAAAAAAGTATTAAATACAATAGAAAAAATAAATTTAACTTTACGCACATATACAGGAGGTTATTTACGTTTTGAACAAGATAGTTACCGTGGTGGAAAAAATCCATGGCCAATATCAACACTATGGATGGCAATGTATTACCAAAAAGCAGGAGACAACAAAAAAGCAAAGGAATGTATAGAATTTGTAGTAAAGAGTTGTAACAAGCATGGTTTACTTGGAGAACAAGTAGACAATGGTTCACTAGAACCAAATTGGGTAATAGGTTTAGGTTGGTCTCATGCAATGTTTATATTAGCACTTGGAAAATAGGGATAATTCCCTATTTTCTAAAACTTAGAAATTGGGACTTGCTTCTAAATTTAAGGAGGAAAAGATGGCAAAAACAAGTACAATTTTTGTATGTAGTAATTGTGGGTATGAGTCAGGAAAATGGTTAGGCAAGTGCCCAGCATGTAATGAATGGAATAGTTTTTATGAAGAAAAGCTATCAAAAGGTACAGGTGGAAGTATAACAAAAGAGAAAAAAATAGTTACTCCTAAGAAATTAAATGAAGTTATAGGGGCTGAGGCTGCTAGAGTTAAGACAGGAATTGGAGAACTAGATAGGGTACTTGGGGGAGGACTAGTTAAAGGTTCTCTTGTTTTGGTTGGAGGAGAACCAGGTATTGGTAAATCTACTTTAATTTTGCAGCTTTGTAATAGTATGAGTGGTGATGGTAAAGTTTTATATGTCTCTGGAGAGGAATCGGCAGAACAAATAAAGATTAGAGCAGACAGACTCGGAATTAATAATAGTGATATATTATTTTTAGGTGAAACGGATATAGATGTTATAGAAAATAATATTTTAGATATTAACCCAAAGTTAGTTATTATAGATTCAATTCAAACTATGTATTCAGAAGATATTACATCTGCTGCAGGAACTGTTAGTCAGGTAAGAGAAATTACATCTAGAATTATGAGAGTTTGTAAAAGTAATGAAATTACAACAATTATAATAGGACATGTTACAAAAGATGGAAATATTGCAGGTCCAAGAGTTTTGGAACATATGGTAGATACAGTTTTGTATTTAGAAGGGGAAAGATATTTTTCTTATAGAATTTTAAGAGGAGTTAAAAATCGTTTTGGGTCTACTAATGAGGTAGGAATGTTTGAGATGCAAAGTGAAGGAATGAAAGAAATTACAAATCCATCATCTGTGTTAATTTCAGAAAGAAAAGACAATCCACCAGGTTCTGTAATTGTAGCTGCAATGGAAGGAACAAGACCTTTACTTATAGAACTTCAAGCATTAACAACATTAAGTGTTTATGGACTTCCAAGAAGGACAGCAAATGGAATTGATTATAATAGGCTTACTCTTTTAATTGCAGTATTAGAGAAAAAACTTGGATTTGCACTTGGAAATCAAGATGTCTATTTAAACGTAGTAAGTGGTATAAAAATTTCAGAACCAGCTGTTGACTTAGGAATTATTATTTCTTGTGCATCGAGTTTTAAGAATATAAGTATTCCAACAGATACAGTAGTAATTGGTGAAGTTGGCTTAACAGGAGAAGTAAGGGCAGTTAACTTAATAGATAAAAGATTAAAAGAAGCAGAAAAACTTGGATTTAAAACTTGTATAATTCCAGAAAGTAACAAAAAACTATTGAAAGAAAGTTATAAATTAGATATAATAGGCGTTAATAATATAAAAGAGGCAATTCAAGCAGTAGGATTAAGATAAGGTTTGAAAATTATATGTAATAAAATATGGTAAAGACATTGCTGGAATGGTAAAAGGAGGTTTTAATGGCAACTAAGAACGACGAAATAACAGAAATTTTGAAGCTAATAGCTCCAGGAACACCTATAAGAGATGGACTTGAAAATATTTTAAAAGCTAAAACACGGAGGGCTTATTGCAGTTGGAGATAAAAAAGAAGTTTTAGATTTAGTAGATGGAGGTTTTAAGTTAGACATCGACTATTCACCAGCTAGATTATATGAGCTTGCAAAAATGGATGGTGCAATTGTTTTAAGTGCAGATTTTAAGAAAATCTTATTTGCAAATGCACAATTAATACCAGATTCAAGTGTTTCTACATCAGAAACAGGTACAAGACATAGGACTGCAGAGCGTACAGCTAGGCAAACAGGTTCTTTGGTAATAAGTATATCTCAAAGAAGAGGAATTATTACAATATTTAAAGGAAACATAAGGTATGTATTAGAAGAAACTTCACAAGTAATTTCTAAAGCAAGTCAAGCACTTCAAACTGTTGAAAAATATAAAAAAGTATTTGATAATAAGCTTAGTATATTAAACGAATATGAGTTTAACGATATTGTTACTTTAGAAAATGTTATTATAGCAGTTCAGCGTGCAGAAATGGCAATGAGAATTATAGATGAAGTTAGAAAAGCCATTTATGAGCTTGGAAATGAAGGAAGACTTGTTGAAATGCAACTTGAAGAACTTACAGGAGATATGGATAAAGAAGAGTTATTTATAATAAAAGATTACATAGCACCAGGAAAGAAAAGAACAGCAGAAAAAGTATTAGATGACATAAAAAATCTTAGTAGAGATGATTTGTTAAAGCCAGATAAAATAGCCACAGCACTTGGATACGAAGATTTTGACAATTATGACGAAGTTGGTGTTTATACAAGAGGTTACAGAATATTAAATAAAATTCCAAGAATGCCAAGTAACATTGTAGACAATTTAGTAAAATCTTTTAAATCAT
>ENA-ORNK01002083-ORNK01002083.1-human-gut-metagenome-genome-assembly--contig:-NODE-2083-length-11963-cov-2.483540_pt1 | contig 11963 bp, 9 predicted proteins | sample MGYA00242115_ERZ509022 | MGnify/ENA primary metagenome ERZ509022 (study PRJEB26280, sample SAMEA2338690) | human gut metagenome | biome: human gut; feature: human-associated habitat; material: faeces...
ATCAAGCGTCGTTGCGCCGATACAGTGAAGTTCTCCTCTTGCAAGCATCGGTTTCAACATATTGCCCGCATCCATAGCACCGTCTGTCTTTCCCGCTCCGACAATCGTATGCAGCTCATCAATAAACAGAATGATCTTTCCGTCACTGTTTTTCACTTCTTCGAGAACTGCTTTCAGTCGTTCTTCAAACTCGCCCCGGTACTTTGCTCCTGCGACAAGAGCACCCATATCAAGAGAAAATATCGTTTTATCTTTCAGTCCTTCGGGGACATCACCGTTGACGATCCTCTGCGCAAGACCTTCTACAACCGCAGTTTTTCCGACTCCCGGTTCACCGATAAGCACCGGATTGTTTTTCGTCTTACGGGAAAGAATCCGGATCACATTTCTGATTTCCTCGTCACGGCCGATCACCGGATCAAGTTTTTGATCCCTCGCCCGCTCTACCAGATCCTGACCGTACTTATTCAGCGTATCATAAGTCGCTTCCGGATGGTCGCTTGTCACTCTCTGATTGCCTCTGACAGTAGACAGCGCATGTAAAAATCCTTCCCGGCTGATGCCGAATTCACGATAAATCTGTTTCATCTCTTTGCTTGCATATTTTAACAGGGAAAGGAAAAGGTGCTCTACGGAAACATATTCGTCTCCCATCTGTTTCGCCTCGTCCTCGGCATGGATCAACACATTGTTCAGATCCTGCCCTACGAAAAGCTGACCGCCCTGAACTTTCGGACGCTTTCCGATCGCCTGATCTACCCGGTTTATCAAAAGCTGACCTTGTATATTCATCTTTTCAAACAATTTTAAGATCAGACTGTCATCTTGTGTAAGCAGCGCATACAATAAATGTTCCTGCGCCAATTCCTGATTTCCGTTATCTGCGGCGATCTTCTCACAATTTTGCACCGCCTGAATGGAATTCTGTGTAAATCTGTTTATATTCATGCTAATCCCTCCTTTATTTTCGTGTTCTACTAGGAATATAGCATCTGTTGTTAGCACTGTCAAGGGTTGAGTGCTAATATTTTTGTTATTTTTTTGCAAACCCTTTAAAATCAATGGTTCGCAGTATCTTATTTCTTTTGAAATTGTGATTTTTTCTGTTTTGACACCAATTTGACACCAATTTTTCTTTTTATGGTATCAAGCATTTAACACCATATTATCTAGTCTTATAATCTCATTTTCAATCCTTGTCAGCTACGAACCAAAAGTTGCCATGCTGAGCCACTATATGCCGACCTACTCACCGACTGACGATTAATTTTATATCGACAACGGAATACAGAAAAACGACCGGTACACAAGCACCAGTCGCTATCAGTATGGTCAAAGTATTAAACTTACAAGATAAAATATGAACAAATGGCCAGGATAAAAAATATAGAAGAAATATTTCATTTTCATTCCACGCTCACCATTATACATTGAAATAAACAATAAAGATGTTGCAGCAGTTAAAAAATAAGGGTCAATAAATCCACTTATTGTAAAATTCAATCCACAAATATACATAACTAAAATAGAAGCAGTATATTTTAATGCTGGCATATCATAAAAAAGATAAAATACACTGATTAAGGCTATTCCATAATACCACCCGTCTAAATTGCAAATATATGAAATGTACGCCCCGACTACTATTGCTGCAAAAGAGATTATTACATTTTTGTGGGATCTTTTTATAATTGTTAAGATGATCAACCCTAATAACAGCGTAAATAGCACATTTTGCTGTCCCAAACTGAATAAAGTTCCTGCACAAGCTAAATCATAAACAGGCTCGGAAATAAGTGCAAAAATTCCTAAGTTTAAAATATATTTCTTGAGATTATGTGTATGAAAAAATCCCTCTACTAACAAAAAACAGAAGACAGGGAATGCAATTCTGCCTAAAATATGACAAATATTAACTGTGGACATTAACATATCGAACTGCTCATCTGTAAACATAGAATATGGAGCATGTAGGATAATTCCATTTTTTAACACCACTTGACCAAAATGGTCTATTACCATAAAAATCATTGCCAGTATTTTTAATGTACTTCCCGAAATAATTTTTTTCATTTTATTATGACTGATGATTTCCCGTTAAGATTTACCGTTAATTTTCTATTTTAACATTATAGTTAAGACTTATAATGTCTTCTGTATAATCATCAGCAACGATTTGAATAATATAGGAACCTTTTTCAAAATATAAAGTTTGTAAATCATTCAACTCTTGACCATCTAATTGATAATAAATCTTATTGTCTTTATCTGCAATGGTAATATGAAGTTTACCGTTGTCAACAGTCCCTTTTACTTGTATATCAAGTTTTTCGTCTTTAGGGACTGAAAAATATCCGTTTGCAATATTCATAGACGGTTCTTTTGTTTCATTGCTTTTATAAGTTTCATGCTTTTCCATTGTGAAATCAACTTCTATGCTATCTTGATATTTACTGTATAATCCCCAGATAATAACAGTTCCTAAAAAACATAAAACTAGCAATAGTATAAGATACTTCTTTTTTGCCTTTTTTTCATTATCAATTTTTTTTACAGTCTGAACATCATTTTTTAATAATTCATCAATAGAGATTTTGAAATAATCACTTACTTTTATAATCATCTCTAAATCCGGATAACTTTTACCATTCTCCCAATTAGAAATAGTCTGTCTGGAAACATTAAATAAATTTGCAAAATCATCTTGACTTAAACCATGTTGTTTGCGCAGATTGTTTATTTGTTCTCCTATATTCATTTCAAATCTGTCCTCCTTTCAGACATCATTATCTTATTTTTTCCGTTAGAAATCTATCAAAACTCCTTTACATCTTAGCAAAGTTTCTTTTACAAAGCGAAATATTGCTTTTGATATATACAAATATAGAATAATAAGGTTATTTGACACTATTTCTTGTATATTGACAATTTTTGATGAAATGCGATAAATCCATAAAATCCGTGTATTCCTCCGTCGTTTTAAAAACGACCTTTCCTGCGCTGATCTCCGTTAAGTGCTTAGAGGCGCAGCATATCTTGATGTTTTCCGCTATTTTTGACTGATTAGAGTCTTTATCTTTTCCGGCTTTTTTCCCAACAACAAAGAAACGTTTTCCTTTCGTTTCCCGGTACAAAGCGATCGCCCATTCCGGCATATAACGTCCTGCAGGAGTGGAGATATAAAATTGTTCCGGAAGTTTTATATATACCGCAACCTCTTTTGATGCTTCCAGCCGTTCGATAAATTCCTTTTCTGCGCCGGATCGGTATTTCACATAATCATACAAATGCTTCCCGACTTTCATTGCGTCCACTCCCTGTTTTCCCTGAATCGTCTGCTGTGTAAAAATATCTTTTGTATATTTTTCGTCTGACGTATGATATATGATATTTTCCGAAATCGCTGTTTCTTTCACATTTAAGATCAATCTTTCTGCCTGAGCGATAAATTCTTCCGGACTTTCTTGAAACTGTTGAAAAACAGAACTTTCGACTCTGCTCAATATTTCGATCACTGTTTTCCTTTTCAGCCCTGTCATATCGGCAAGTTTCCCCGCAAGATCATATTTCACGACGCTTTTTGCCGCCTCATTCTTGCCTTTAAATCGCATATCTTGTATATGCAGTTCTCTGTTTAATATTTTCACCGCATCTTCTACTAATTTTTCCGTATCAAAATTTACGGTATATGTCGATTTCAGGCAAATATTTGACCACAATGCGCTGAATTCTTCTCCATTTAGCTTTTCCTGATCGACTTTTAGTTCTACTCGACGGCTTCTTGCATTCTCGGGTATGATTACTTCTATATCGCGACAGACGTCGGCCTTCCGACTCTGTTTACCGAAAACATCTTCTGCAATTTCACTTTGCAGGCCCTTCACAAAACTTTCATAGCTTTCGCTTGCGATCACGGTCAACGTATTCACTCTGTGAACGTCCTGCCCCAGAAAACTTCTGTCCATTCTCTGTCCGTCTCCATTGACACACAGACGAAGCCCTCTTCCGACTTCCTGCCGTTTTCGTACTTCGCTTCCTCCGTTTTTTAACGTACAAATCTGAAATACATTCGGATTATCCCATCCTTCCCGAAGTGCTGAATGAGAAAAAATGAATCGAACAGGAGACTGTTTCGGGTCACACTCCAAAAGCAGTTCTTTATTTTTCATGATCAGATCATAAGCATCCTGATCGTCTGACATCATTTCTTTTCCTTTCCCTTTACTGTCGACTACATGCCCTTTTCTGTCTATTGAAAAATATCCGGCATGAGTTTTTTCGACAGGGATCATTTCTATGTAATCCCGATACTTTTCATCTCCCGGTCCATACTTCATATTCTCTATAATGTTACGGTACTCTTCTTCAAATATGTCCGCATAACTGCCGTTTTGAGGACATCCCGTTTCGTCATACTTTTTATAACGGGCAACTTCATCAATAAAAAACAATGACAAAACTTTAATTCTTCTGCCAAACAACCGGCGTTCCCTGTCTATATGAGACAGGATTGTCTCTCTGATCTGTATTCTGCGAATCTGTTCCTCGTCCACTTTTCCGTTGATATCGCCTGCATATAGTTTCATCCCGTTGACAAACTCAACCGATTCTTCCTGTCTGTTAATCTGTTTTACTTCAAAGCCGCCTTGATATTCTTCCAAACCTCCCGAAATTTCGTATAAGTCGTCGCCGATTCCTACCTTTCGATATTGTTTCCGAATCCCGCTTCCCATTTTAAAATCATACTGTATAACGGCAGCCGCATCAGACTCAGAACAACAGATCCTTTCTACATATATATAGCCGTCTGACGCCATTGTTTTTGTCTCTGCGATTCCTTTTACTTCAATTTTTTTCACAAGGTATTTTCTGTAAGCCTCTGCCGCACTAAGGCGATACACCATATTATACAGACTGTCAGCTTTATGCGTTGCAGAATACCGAAGCGTAATAAGAGGGCAAAACTGTTTCATCCTCTCTTTTGTCTGCCTGCCTTCCACCGACTGTGGTTCATCAATAATTATGATCGGATTTGTTCCCGCGATCAAATCGATCGGCTTCCTTCCCTGAAACTCATCAAGATTCATATAAATTCTCCTTGCATCCTTTCCTTTTGCATTGAATGCCTGAGAATTGATGATCATTACATGAACAGAATTATCCGATGCAAACCGGTCGATTTCCGTAAGTCTCTCTGAATTATAAATAAAAAAACGGATCTTCTTTCCATACTCTTTTGCAAAATGTTCTCTCGTTATCTGAAATGTCTTATATACGCCCTCCCGAATCGCGATGCTTGGCACGACGACGAGAAACTTACTCCATCCGTATCGTTTATTTAATTCGTATATCTTAATATAAGTGTACGTTTTCCCAACTCCGGTCTCCATCTCAACCGTCAGATGATATCCGTTTTCCCGCCCTTCCAGCTTTGAAGAAACCGGAATCTGATTCGCCTTTTGTATTTTCCGCAGATTATCTAATATTCTCTCATCGCTTAATTCGGGCACGATCTTCTGATTGCTCCATCCTGAAAAAGTTCCTTTTCTCTCTTCTGACGACGAATTTTTCCCCGATATTTCCCCTGTCATATAAGAAGGCGCCAAATATGGCTGTCCGTCAAAGACATCCGCAACTGCCTTCGCCGCATCAGCCTGAAATTTCTGATATTTAAACTGCAGTTTCATTTTCAACGTCTCCTTTTCTTCTTTTATACTTTTCCTGTCTGCCGGCGATTATATATTTTTACTTTATATTCAAACAAAACGAAATAAGTATCGGCACACAAAATGAACAGATCACTCCGTTTAAAACAGATAACACTACCGTTTCTTCATTTGTATATTTCAGCATTACCGGAAGCGTTGTATCTTCACTTGTCGCTCCCGCAGGTGCAATGCACGTATAATAATTAAAATGTACCGCCAAAAACGGAATAATAAAAAACGAAAAGATCTCTCTCATCAGATTACTCAAAAAAGCGATACTTCCGGCTTCTGCGCTTACCAGCTTGCTGATCGTTGCTCCTGAAAGACTGTACCAGCCTAATCCGCTCGCGATCGCCGCCGCCTGCCCGACAGGCATTTTAACGATCATAGAACAAATTATTCCTCCCAAAAGAGAGCCTATAATAATTCCGATCGGAATAATAAAAATCTTAATATGATATTCCCGTATTTTCTGCACAATACCGTCATACATTCCGATGCTTATTCCGACGGAGAACATTAATATATATAAAACAATATGGGTATTCTGCGTGATTGCGGAAATGAAACTGCTTTCCACATCAAAATAGCCGTAGACAAGTCCTGATACTAAGGACAATATCGTTAAAAAAACGATCATCTAAACCCCTTCTTTCCTAAAACTTTATTTTTTACAACGGCCTATTTATCTTTCTTCATAAAAACTCTTGTCAGCCAGTAAACCAATCCGATAGAAAGCACGGTCGGTATAAGGAAAAAGAGAAAGCTTGTCAGACCAAGCGATGATAATTCTTCAAAAAAATGATCTTTCTTTCCAAGCATGACTCCCATAGAAAAAATCAAAATAAACGTACAAAACAAAGAAAGATATTCATTTTTCTTTTTCGCCCTGCGCAGGATTGAAACTCTTCCTACTAAAATCCCGATACACATAACAATCAATATATCCATTTCTTAACTCCTCACAATCCGATTTTTCGCACTTATATACTATATCAAAATTTTCCTGTTTCGTCATGTATAAAAGGAAAACAAATACTTCAGGAATCACCGAAAAGCGCCAAAAAGCACATTGTCATCTGCTTGCGTGATTATATCACAGAATCTTATCATCCTCTATGCTATATATTAATAGAACAAACTTTTAGGAGGTCCGTCCACAGCTTAAAACAGGCAGTCTCCCTGCTCTGGACATTTTCGCTCCCGTGGGATTGGGCATACCACGGAACACTATTCCATCCGGGCGTCGCACAGTTTACTTTTGGATTTTACAGTGTCATGCTGACATCTACCGTACTTGGGGTTGCAACAATGATCTTGTTCAAACCGAGAAGCTGGTGCGTTTACTGTCCGATGGGAACAATGACTCAGCTCATCTGTAAGGCGAAAAGTCCAAAACTAAACGATTCAAAATGAGCCCACACGAAAAACCGATTCAAAAAACCGATTTAAAAACTTATTAAAAAACAATTTGAATAATTACGAAAAAAGCGGACAGTTCACTGTTCCGCTTTTTCTGTTCAGATGTTCAGACTTTCTGCTCAGATTTTTCCGTTAAACTTATTCTGTTCCATATTGTCCGCCCATATTGTTTTTGTTTTATTTATTTTGATCTTTCACTACTTCCAAAGCTTTCTCTAACTGGGTGTCTGCTTCGGGATTATTCTCATCGTATTCATACTCTACTTCCACGTCAGGCTCTACGCCTTTGCCGTTGATGCTCCGTCCGTTTGGAGTATAGTATTCTGCGATTGTCATTTTTAAGCATGTTCCGTCTCCAAGATCCATTAACTGCTGAACGACCCCTTTTCCATAAGTCGTCATACCGACGATCTCTCCGATGCCGTAATCCTGCACAGCTCCGCTGAAAATCTCCGACGCGCTGGCGCTGTATTGATTTACAAGTACGGCAAGCGGCTTATCAAATTCATTTGCTCCGTCGCAAGTAACTTCTTCTACATTCCCTTCTTTGTCTTTTGTCGACACGATCACTCCTTCCGGAAGAAGCAGCTTCAGCATATCTGTTACTGTATCAAAATTTCCGCCGGGATTATTACGAAGATCAATTACAAGCCCTTTCATTCCCTGCTTTTCAAGATCTTCCAGCGCCGTTTCAAATTGATGATAAGTTACGCTGTCAAACTCGCTTACAGCGATATAGCCAATCTGATCTTCTTTCATTTCATATGCGACTGTCTGTACTTCGATCTTATCCCTGACAGCCGTCACTTCAACTTCTTTTCCGTCTCTTAGCACATGGAGGACAACCGACGTACCTTTTTCGCCTTTGATCCACGAAACGACTGTATCCAGTTCATATCCCGCCGTCTCATGTTCGTCTACCTTATATAAGATATCGCCTGATTTCAAGCCCGCCTTGTCTGCAGGTGAATCTTCATACACATTGACGATCGTAATCTCATCTGTTCCGAGCTGCTTCGACATCGATGCTCCGATTCCGAAAAATTCACCGTTCGTTGTTTCAAAAAGCTCCTTCGCTTCCTGTTCATCGTAGTATTCTGTATACGGATCTCCCAGCGCGCCTGCATACCCTGAATAAATACCTTCTACAAGGGCATCTTTATCAATCTCATCTTCATACAGATAATACTTCTCTATCAACGCGTTAAGCCTGTCAAGTTTATGTTCCATATCTGATCTTGATGTACTTTCCGTTGCAAAATTGCCTTTGAAAAATACGGCAGATACCACCTTTGCAGCTCCCCATACTCCGGTAATTATAACTGCGCCGATCACGATTCCTACAAGAACGCCAATCCCGAATCTGCTTTTTTTCTTCCCGCTGCCTAAAGAACCTTCATTTGCATCCACGCTGCCCCGACTCATCTTGATTTCATCCGACTCATTTTGATTATTACTAGTTTGATCCATGTTTTTCATTCCCCTGTTTTCGTTCATCCGCAAATTTTCTTACATCACATCGCATTACTTTCCAACGCCCCTCTATCTATTATATAACCGTTTTTATTTCCCATTCGACTTTTATGAAATGTCGCCAAACTTTTTGTCTATACAGAAGAAAGACAAAACAGATCATACTCTGCCTTGTCTCCCCTCTTCTTCCATATACGGGAAATCTCCCATATAGTAAATTTCACTGACTGAATCATTACCCCCGGCTATTCCTATGTATAACCACTTTACATATACAAATCAGGATTTACAGGTACATTATTCAGCTCCACCTGAAAATGAAGATGCGGTCCGGTTGACTGCCCTGTGCTTCCCACATATCCGATCTGCTGACCTTTCTCTACATATTGCCCTGCTCTGACGGCAAGTGCGCTGTGATGCATATATTTTGTCACAAGTCCGTTTCCGTGATTAATAACAACCCAGTTTCCGGCGCTGTAGCTGAATCCGGCGATCACAACCGTTCCTGCCGCAGCCGCATATGTAGGTGTTCCTACAGCCGCAGCATAATCATGTCCTTTATGGCCGCCGACCTCATATGGCCTGATCTCGCCAAAATAACTGGATTGGTACGACATACCCGGACACGGGTGCGTAAAATATCCGTTTCCGCTCACGACGTTTCCGCCCGTTGAAGGAATATAATTATTTCCTGCCTGCTCCTGTTGGATTCTTTCAACTTCTTTTGCCTTTTCCAATGCAGCAGCATTCGCATCGATCTCCGACTGGATATTGCTAAGTTTTTCTTTATTCTCATCGATCATTTTCTGAACTTCCGTCTGCTGACCGACAAGCTTTGTCTGAAGCGTATTCAGTTCCTCATATTCTGCCTGAACCTCTTCTTCTTTCACCTCGATTTCTTCAACCGTATCCTGATACCTTATAAGTTCGTCTCTGTCATACTCTGAGATTTGAGAAATATATTCTGCCTTATTCAGAAAATCTCCCATATTCTTACTCTCGGCAAGAACGGCTACAAACTGAGTATTTCCACTCTCATACATATATTTGATACGAACTTTCATTCTCTCATACTGATCATTCGCATCAATCTGAGCCTGAACAAGTTCATTTTCAACCTGTTCGATCTCCTCTTCTTTTTCTGTCAGTTTCTTCTGCGTTTCTTCCATATCGGCAACGATCCCTTTTAATTTTTCCGTGAGATCTTTCGCCTCTGCCTCAGCCTGTTCTTTTTTGCCTTCAAGCTCGTCCGCTTTATTTTCCGCTTCCTGAACGGTAACAGCCCCTACGTTCATCGTCATTCCGGCACACAGCGCCAACGCAAGAAATAAACTCGCCACCCTCTTCATTCTACACTTCATCGAGTATACCTCCTATACTTTCAGATGTTTGCGCACCGTAAAGAAACTTCCGAGGAAACCGATTCCGATTCCCATTACCACACCGATCGGGAGTAAGATCTGATATACAGTCGACACCGGAAGGAATGTAATAATATTCTCAAGAATACTGAATTTCACCATAATGTACTGAACTGCTTTATCATACAGGAAGTACAGCAGTACAAGCGGAATCGCCGCGCCGAAAATACCAATGATAAGACCTTCGATCACGAACGGAGAACGAACGACAAAGTCTTTCGCTCCGATGTACTTCATGATCGCAATCTCTTCTTTTCGCACGGTAATACCCATCGTAACGGTATTACTGATCAGGAAGATCGAAACTCCGAGAAGGATAATGATAATTGTGATCGAAATAACCGCTACAAGTGTATTTACGCTTGAAAGCATCTTCGCTACTACGTCCGACTTGTTTACTTCTCGTACGCCGTCCAGTTTTTGTGCATAAGAAACAAGTTCTTTCTGCGTCTCCGAAAGAGAACGGCTTCTCGCTGTAAGACTCTTACTGTCTTCCGCTGTTTTCATATATACTTCATAGTTGTCCGAAGATGCCAGCGGGTTATCGTTTTTAAATCCTTCTGCCAGCTCCGGATTGTCTGCAAAATACTGCTTCTGGAATTCTTCCCATGCTTCTTCTGCCGATATGTACTTTACTTCTGCCACATCTTTGCGGGCTTCCAGCGCCTTCCCGATCGCTTTCTTCTCTGAATCTGTAGCGTCTTCTTCAAAGAATACTGTGATCGCAACGCCTTCCTCCGCTGTTTTTATAATATGCTGAAAATTTACAATAATCGAAAAGAATAATCCAAACAAGAAGATACAAGCTGACATTGTCGCAATGGACGCGAGCGAAAACATCTTGTTTCTCCAGATATTCTTAACGCCTTGTTTTCCGACGTATCCAAATGTACTAATCCTCATCTATATACCCACCTTTTTGTTCATCACTGACGATCACACCTTGTTTCATAGTGATCACGCGCTCGTTCATCTCGTTTACAATCTCCTGGCTATGCGTAACGACAAGCACTGTCGTTCCTCTTTCATTCGCCTCTTTCAAAAGGCTCATGATCTCCCATGAGTTCGTTGGATCTAAGTTTCCCGTAGGCTCGTCTGCCAACAAAATAGCGGGTTCGTTTACGATTGCCCTTGCGATTGCAACTCGCTGCTGCTCTCCGCCTGATAATTCCTTCGGAAACGATTTATATTTTTGCGCAAGACCGACCAGCGAAAGCGCCGCAGGCACTTTTTTCTTGATCACTTTTGTCGGCGTTTCCGTCACGCGCAGGGCAAACGCAATATTTTCATAAATGTTTCTGTCTCTCAAAAGACGGAAGTCCTGAAACACAACGCCCAATCCTCTTCTGTATTTCGCGATATTGCGGTGTTTCATACGATTCAGGTTCTGCCCGTTTACTATGATCGTTCCCTCAGTCGGATTCAACTCCTTCATGATCAAACGAATCAGGGTAGACTTTCCCGAGCCGCTGTCTCCGACGATGAAAACGAATTCTCCCCGTTCGATTTTCACAGAGACTCCGTTAAGAGCTGAATTGCCCTTAGAGTACTCTTTCGTCACGTTTCTTAATTCAATCATAAGTTCCTCCTAATTATTTATACTCCTGTAAGATCTAATACTCTAATGATTCCATATATTTCATATATTTTACAACCATAAGCGCGATCTTGAACGTGATCGCATCCTCAAACACACGCAGATCAAGCCCCGTGCTCTTCTGAAGTTTATCCAGTCTGTATACAAGAGTATTTCTGTGAATGTACAACTGCCGGGATGTTTCCGATACATTCAGACTGTTCTCAAAAAATTTATTGATCGTTGTCAATGTCTCCTCATCAAAATCATCCGGCGATTTCCCCTCGAAAATCTCTCTGATAAACATCTTGCACAACGGAATCGGGAGCTGATAGATCAGACGGCCGATACCAAGTGTCGTAA
>ENA-ORNK01002085-ORNK01002085.1-human-gut-metagenome-genome-assembly--contig:-NODE-2085-length-11959-cov-2.896421_pt1 | contig 11959 bp, 9 predicted proteins | sample MGYA00242115_ERZ509022 | MGnify/ENA primary metagenome ERZ509022 (study PRJEB26280, sample SAMEA2338690) | human gut metagenome | biome: human gut; feature: human-associated habitat; material: faeces...
GATGGGATTGGCTACGGCGCTGCTGATGCCGCTGATGGAGCGGTATCTGTATTAGCAGTAAGCCCTGCGGCAGGCGGACGGGCATATATCGGGCTCATAAAAGTCGCATCAAAGTTTTTTAAATTCTATAATAAATACTACTTTTGCACAATTGCTGGCAATTCGCACAAAAGTAGGTTAATATGGAGTGGTTACACACCTTGTTCTTCGGCAGCGGCATCGCCCATGCCGTGCTGACCTTCGCATTGGTCATCACCATCGGCATTTTGCTCGGAAAAGTCAAAATCGGCGGCATCTCGCTCGGAATCACATGGATTCTGTTCGTAGGTATCGTCCTGAGTCATTTCGGAATGACGGTGGACGGCGAGGTCCGGCACTTCGTGCAGGAATTCGGGCTGATTCTGTTCGTCTTCTCGATCGGTCTGCAAGTCGGACCGGGATTTTTCGCATCGTTCAAACACGGCGGCATGACGCTGGTCATGTGTGCCGTAGCGATCGTACTGCTGGGCGTGGCGACGGCCTATGTAGTTCATCTGGCGACGGGCACGCCGATTCCGACGATGGTCGGCATCCTTTCGGGCGCAGTGACCAACACCCCCGGACTGGGTGCCGCGCAGCAGGCTTTCAGCGACCTGCACGCCGGAGCCGATGCCCCGGATATCGCGACAGGCTATGCATTGGCCTATCCGCTCGGAGTGATCGGAGCCATCCTGACCCTGCTGGCGTTGCGCTATCTGCTGCGTATCGACGTGCGGCAGGAGGAAGAGGCGGCAGGTTTGGGTACGGACGTGCTGAAAGACCTGACGACCCGGCGGATTTCCGTCGAAATCTGCAATCCTGCCGTCGAGGGTAAAAGCATCTCCGGAATACGCCGTTTGGCCCTGCGCGATTTCGTCGTGTCGCGGATTTGCCGTCCGGGCGAAGCTCCTGAACTGGCCGATGCTGCGACGACGCTCCGCTGCGGCGACCGGATTTTGCTCGTGGCGGCGCCCAAAGATGCCGAGGCACTGGTCGCGTTGCTCGGCCGGGAGGTGGATGCCGGTCCGATGATGCCGGATAGGAAGATGATTTCACGCCGAATACTTATCACCAAACCCGAGCTGAACGGCAAGACACTCGCCGAACTGCGCATCCGCTCCACGAGCGGCGTCACCATTACACGCATCAACCGTTCGGGTATCGACCTGGTGGCTGCAGGGAATCTGCAGTTGCAGCTGGGCGACCGGGTGACGGTCGTGGGTCCCGAACTTTCGGTAGCCCATGCCGAGCGGCTCTTCGGCAATTCGCTCAAGCGTCTCAACCATCCCAACCTGATTCCTATTTTCATCGGCATCGCGCTGGGTGTCGTGCTGGGCAGTATTTCGTTCTGGATTCCCGGCATTCCGCAGCCCGTGAAACTGGGCCTTGCCGGCGGTCCGCTGATCGTCGCCATCCTGATCGGCCGCTACGGTCCGCATTACCGGCTCATCACCTATACGACGATGTCGGCCAACCTGATGCTGCGCGAAGTGGGCATTTCGCTTTTCCTTGCGGGCGTGGGGCTGGGTGCCGGCGAGGATTTCGTGCCTACGCTCGTCGCGGGCGGATATGTCTGGATCGCTTACGGAGCTGTAATCACGATCGTTCCGCTGCTGCTGGCGGGGCTTTTCGGACGTTTTTACTACAAACTCAACTATTATACGCTGATCGGCGTGCTTTCGGGCGCGTCGACCAATCCGCCGGCACTGGCCTATTCGACCGAGCAGACCACGTCCGACGCACCTTCGGTGGGATATGCTACGGTCTATCCGCTGTCGATGTTCCTGCGGGTGCTGGCGGCCCAGCTTTTGATTTTGATTTTCGGATAACTCAAAAAGGCGCGGCCAAACAAAGACCCGTTACTGCCATAACAAGTCATTGCATAGAGATTAGTAGCCGGCCGCGCCTTTTTTTAATTGAATAGTTATGAATATCGTATTATACGGAGTTCCGGCGGAAACGGCCGGAAGGATTGCAGACCGATACGGTCTGAAAGTGATAAATTCGCCCGACAAATTCGACGCATCGGGAACGATGGTACTTGTTCCGTCGATAAACGCCCCGCGGTACCTGTTGGCATTTTACAACGCCATGCTGCGGCATGAGGACGATGTCGATGCGGTCATTATCTGCGGTGCCGATTCCTGCGAGGCCGTCAGCACGGTGCAGTACTGCACTCCGCTGGGGAAATTCTTCACCCTGAACGGTGATCTGGACGGAGAGGAACTGGTATCGGAACTTTGTCTGCTTCTCGATTCGCTGTTCGCCGAGGGGAATCAAATCAATTTTTAGGAATGGAGACTAAAGGCTATGTACACGTTTACACCGGTAACGGCAAAGGCAAGACCACGGCGGCATTCGGACTGGCCCTGCGGGCGTTGTGCGCCGGGAAGGGCGTCTATGTCGGGCAGTTCGTCAAATCGATGAAATACAATGAAACGAAGATCGAACGGCTGTTCAACGGCTCGGACCCGGCATTCGGCCGTATCCGTATCGAACAACTGGGGCGCGGATGTTTTATCGGAAAAGACCCCGAGTCGGCCGATGCGGAAGCGGCACGCAAAGGATGGGCCCGTTGTGCGGACCTGCTCCGAAGCGGGGAATACGATGTGGTGATCCTCGACGAACTGACCATCGCTCTGCATTTCGGACTACTCTCGACCGCTGTCGTGCTGGATGTGCTGCGCAGCCGTCATCCGGCTGTCGAGGTGGTTATCACGGGGCGTTATGCACCGCAGGCACTGATCGATGCGGCCGACCTTGTTACTGAAATGTGCGATGTGAAGCACTACTACACGCAGGGCGTCCTTTCGCGCGACGGTATCGACCGTTGATTATTCGAGGCGTTGGTAGTAGTGTAATTCCCGGTCGTTTTCGTCCAGTACCTCCGGGTGCATGATCGCGATCAGGTCGTGCAGGACGACGTCGGGCTGTACCACACCCGACTCCCAGTAGTCGTTGCCTCCGGCGACATTCAGCCGTTTGTTGCAGTTGTAAACGGCACCGTTTCTTACGCATCGGGTGTTTGTGAATTTCGGGAACTGCGATTTCAACTCCCCGAGTGACGCGGCACTGCCCGCATTGAGCCACATATCGGCCTGTGCCGTGAGCATATACGCCTCTTCGAGGTCGATGGGGAGCGAACGGTTCGATGTGTTCTTCTTGTAAATATAATCCCCTCCGGCGTCGGCGATCAGCCGGGCGACGTAGCTTTCGGTCGACGCCATAAACCACGACCCGGCATAGGGCGTGTTAATCATCACTTTCGGATGTTTCGAAGTCGCCGCCGCGACTTTTGCCCGGAGCGCATCGTAACGTTCGGGAACCGGCTCGAAGACTGCTTCGCCTTTTTCGCGGCTGTCGGTGATCTCGGCGATAGCCACCCCCAGCCATTCGGCCTTGCCGAGCGGCGACTCTTCGAGGTACTCGCCGATGTAACAGAACGGAATGCCCATTTCGAGCAGTTTCGACTCCATGCCGCTTGCGCCGCTCACGCCGAACAACAGCACCAGATCGGGCCGTTGTGCGAGCAGCAGTTCGTAGTCGATATTTCCGTCGAAGCCGATGTCCGCCACGGCTTCGGGGTGTGTCGTTACATATTTATTCGAAATATAGTTTCTTCCCGAAACTCCTACCACCCGGTCGACCTGTCCCAACGCATCGAGCATCGCCACATAAGTAGAGGAGAGGCAAACGATGCGCCTCGCTCCCGCTTTCACGACCTGTCCGGTGAAACCTGCCGGAATCTTTTCTCCGTTGCGGACGATGAAGAGCGTTGTTTCGGTGTTCTCGGCGCCTTGCCACGGATTGAATACTTTGAGAAGCGTACTTTGCCGGCCTTCAGCACCGACGATCTCGAAGCCCGAGGCATAGGACGGTTTGTAGAGGGTTTCCGTATAGGCGTCTATTCCTGTCGTGTTCGATGCGCAGGAGATAAGGAAGGTAGCCGCGCTAAGCAGGATGAAATAGACTGTTTTTTTCATAAGAATCCGTTAAAAAGTCTGTTTGCAGAAACCGGATGTATGGTTGTATGGCAGACAACGCATACTACTAACCTCTGTGATTCTCCAGTTTCTGCAAACAGACTATCAAAAAAATGGCGGCAGGATTAATTACAGGAAGGTTTGCAATGGTTCACCGCGATTAAAAGGCCCCGCCGCCGTGTCAAATATTATTGCGCAATTGTTTCGATCTCTTTTCCCGCCAAGTGCAGGTCGATAGCGCAGTTGAACAACACGCAGGCCGGACCATAGCCGTAGCCCAGATCCTGCAAGGTGGCGTTCTGGATCTTCACGAAATCGATGCCCGGCAAATTAACTTTGTTCCCTTCTTTGTCGCGAGCCCAGCCGATGTCGAACGACGATCCAGTCTCATCCGTGGGGTCGCTGTTGCAGACATAGCCGTAGTCGTACCAGCGGGAAGCTTGAGTTGGCCAGCCGTTCGTCAGATCTTCCGGGGCCTTGGCCAGAGGCGGCAGCATCGTGCAACCCGTATATGTCAGTGCGGTGCCCTCGGCCGATTCCATCAACCATGCGGGCCAGACCGAGAATGTCCCCCATGGAGCCTTGGCATAACAATAGGTTCCGGTTTCCGATTCGTTGATTGCATAGGAGACCCATTCTACCATTCCATCGGACGGGGTGACATTGTCGGGACGGGTATAAACCATTTTCAGGTTGCGTCGTTCGCCGGTCTTGCCGTATTCGCTGCCAGCCAGTTCGTACCATTCATCGTCGGCCTTGCCGTTGCCGTTCGCGTCAGACGAAACATAGACAACCCCTTGTGCAGGATAAGCGCCTTTGGTGGCATATGAACCGATGCGGAAGTCGCGCAGACCATTGACATTCATCACTGTATGGTCGAATCTGAATACGATGCTGCCGCCGAACGAACCGAGATTCACTCCCAGATCGTTTTTGTCAAACGGCTTGTCGACGAGTTTTGTGTTGACGCTTGCCAATACCGTGGACGGCGTGTCGATGGTCGAGAATGCCAATCCCTTGCCGTTGGTAATCGCAGGATTATACTCCAAGACTTCCGAGATATAATACGAATTGGCCGTAGCCTCGGTCGTTACGGTGACGGTGGCGCTCTTGGTCTCGGTGATGCCGCTGTCGTCGGAGATTGTCAGCGAAATCGTGTAGTCGCCCGTTTCCAGTTGGATGAACGAAAGCGTCTTGTCGGTTCCGGCTTCGGCAGCTTCCGCGTCGTTAGGGCCCTTCACCGTCCATTTGTAGACGGGGTTTTGGTCGAAGCCTGTGATCGTCGGTTCGATCACGAGCACCTTGCAGCGGTCGGTCGAATAAGTCGCGTCGAGCGACATCGAATTGGAGAATCCTGCCTGATTGATCGTGATTTCGAGCGTTTTGTCGCTTTCGTCCTGTTTGAGAACCACTTTGCCCGGTTCGCGGGCCTCGGTCGAACTGTTCTTGGCGACCGTGATGACCAGCGCAGTCTGTTCGAGTTCGGCCGGAGCCCATTCGGGAGATGAGACCACTTCGTAGGCTACTGCGCTCGTTCCGGCCTGAGCCGTTTTGGTTGAGGTGACCAGGATGGTGTAGGTCTTGCCGTCGGCCGGGGCGCTGATGGGGTTGTCTTCGGCCTTCACCGAGAATTCATAGGTCGTCTTCGACGTGTTGCCGTCGTCGTTCTCGTCTTTACATGCGGTAAAGAGTACGCCTGCGGCCGCAATGGCCAGCAAACTCCGGAAAGTAAATTTCTTCATCGTTTTATAAATTAAAGGTGTGTTGAGTTATTCGTCTTTAGCACAGCGGACGGAATATCCGTCGCTGCGATAGCCCCTGTCTCTTTTTATGCTGGGACGTTGGTCGTAGGGAATGATGTAAATGGAGAGCTGGTAGGTATCCTGAGTCCAGATACCTGTATTGAATCCCGAATTCTTCAGGCATCCGCCACCGACGCGGTAACGGAATCCGGCATAGGGAAAGACCCCTAGTGGCGAATAGTCGGTCGTGGCCTTGTCGAGTCCGTTCCATGCGAACAGTCCGTTCTTGTCCGCCGGGACACACCACCCTTCGGGACAGGGATCGAACGGCGTTTTGCCCCGAGCACCGCACCACAACGTGTCGCACGCTTCGACTTTCAGGGGCTCCTCGCTGGGGAACCAGTTGTCGGCTAACAGGAAATGCATCGGCGAAAATATTGATTTTGCAAAGTTCGTCCGGGTCAGGTCTTCGCTGGTTCTGATCGTGCGGATACCCGTGCCTCCCGATTGCGACCCCTCGGTCAGCAGCGTTCCTGCAGCGTCGTAGATCGGTTTGCTTTCGAAATAGTTGTAATCGGTACTGTTGGAACGGCGAAAGTCGTGGTCTCCGGGGAAAGGATCCTTGCGCCCCCATTGGTACATCAGTCCGCAAGCGGCCAATGAGTCAGCGCTAGTATTTTCTATGATCGCCTTGTCGATCGTGGCTCCGAGGTTGCGATCCATAAAAGTATAATCTACAACTCCGTCGCCGTTATTGTCCCATGTGTAGATTTTGCCGTAAGCTACCAATTCCGCATCCGGATCGTAGCGTGTCACCCAAACATGCCAGCTCCAGCGGATTGCACCGCCGATGCGGATGCCGATTACTGCATTGCCCACCTTGTCGGCCGTCGATACGGCGATGGAACCCTCTTCGGCTTGTTGTCCAGGAATCAGTCCGACGTTCGTGATCAAACCCGGCAGATCCTGCCAAAGCAGAACCGGTTCGGGTGTCAGTCCCATGAGATCAGTTTCACCCAGCCATTCGGCGTAGAGGTTCCACATGGCAAAGGCTTTCAGTATCGGGATGTCGACCGACTGTCCCGGCTTGACCATAAAACAGTTAGAGGTATACGCAGCTTCGAGGTATTTTTGGTTAATGTCGGGTCCGGGCTCCGGTTCGGGTTCCGGCTCCGGTTGGGGATCGGGGTATTCGTTGGGGTTGTCGTCGTGGTGGTAGGAGCAGGCGACATTCCCGACGCTCAGCGTCAGCAGCAACGCAGGCAGCAACAGCAGTTTTTTCATTTTCATAGTGTGAAATCTCTATTTTATTGGTGTTGGTCGGGCCGCACGTAGATATGCATGTCGCGGGCCATGAAAATTTCAGTGGAGGTCTCGCCGATCCAGCCGCAGTACTGGTTTAGGGCGGTGTAGACGCGGATAAAGTCGACCCCCGGCAGGTGCACCGGTTCGCGGGTCTCGGGATCCACGGCCCATCCGATGTCGAAGCCGTTGTAATAGTTGCCGTTTTCGTCCTTGGCCTCGTTGGGATAGTTGTCTGCATAGGCGCCGTATTTGAACATGTATTGCAGGTAATAGGAGCCGTTGCCTGAGACATCCACGGCGTTCTTGGGCAGCAGCGTGCCTCGGAACGTCATTTCGTCGGCGTCGATCCACTTAGGATAGTAGTCCTGGTCGTGGAACTTGTTTTTGTAGACATAGTCGGTTTGTCCTCGATTATCCTCCCATTTGATGTAGGTCATATCGGTCAGGGCGCTGTCGTTTCCTTCGCCGGGCGTCGGGACATGGTCGGGGGCGGGACGATGATAGGTGATCTCATAACCGTAGGTAGCCGCCTCATCCGTGTACCACGGATTCTTGTCGATCTCGTACCACTTGTCGTCAGGCTTGCCGTTTTGGTTCTCGTCGAACATGACCATGATGATACCCGGTTCCGAACTGCCTCCGTCGACGCCCGGATGAGCTGCGCTGTTGAACGAGTTGCCGTCGATGCGGATGTCGTATTCGCCCGGAACGTTTACGACCGTATGGTCGAATCCGAACGTGATGTAACCGCCGTATGCGCCGAGAGAAACACCGCTCTGCATCTTTCCGGCGATGGCCTCCTCGGCCTTCTGCCGCATGGTCTCCGCCGTGTCGCCCTCCCGATATTCGGGCATCGCGTTCACGAACTGTCCCGGAGCCGGGCAGTATTCGTAGACCGTAGATATGTAGGGACTGTACTCTACCTCCTCTTCGACCACGTAAAAGGTCATCCGGTGCACGATCGGATTGACGGGGTCGAAGATTTGGAACGTTACGTCATAGGTGCCCGGGTATTGCATCAGGAAGATGTAGTTCTTCTCTTCCGAGAGCAGCGAATCGGCTCCCGAGGCGGTCTTAACCGTCCAGCGGTAACTTTCGCCCGTGAAGGCGGGTTTGAGATCGACGGTCTGCATGCGGGCGACCTTGTAAAGGTCGTCCAGCCCGAGGCTCACATAGGGGATGCCGTCGTTTTCACAGCCGCCGAGCGCGAGGGCCGACAGCAGGATGGCGAATATCTTTTTCATTGCCGAGTCTGTTTGCGTTCGAGAAAAACCATGTGTGCGGGGATATCGCCCGTGCGGACACTCCATTTGTGGACGCCTTCGCGCGAATAACAGTGCAATACGCCGCTCGAAACGTAGTTCTTGGCGTCGGTGACATAGATGTCGCCGTTTCGGGGGTGGATGGCAATGCCGTAGGGAATCACGATATCGAGCTCCGTGCCGTCGGTGATGAATTTGCGCGATACGACACGCTTTTTCTTGACGTCGATGATAGCGTAGGTCACTGTATTTTTCGAGGTCTGATTACTATACTCTACGCTGTAAATGTAGAGCGAATCACCGTGGATAGCCATGTTCGAAGCCGGAATGTTCATCGCCTCGGCCACCTGATAACGTCCGCCGTTGGGTTCCCAGCCGGTAGAGGTTCGACGGAACGTCGTCGTAATTGCCCCGCGAGGAGACCCACAGGTTACCGTAGGCGTCGGCCTTGATACGGCTAAGATTGATTGCTACGTCGATTTTATACATTTGACGCATGGTTTCCAGTTCGATGACCGAGACCGTCGAGTCGTAGTTCGGGGCGCGGTAACCGCCCGAGTTGGCGACGTAGGCGCGTCCGCCGATGATGGCCAGTTCATCGGGCTGGTAACCCACGGTCACCTGGCCGACGATCTTATAGGTGTCGAGATCCACCTTGAAGACCGCGCCCTTTTGGGCGTTGGGATCCATCGCCACGGGCCCGACATACGCGCTAACGTAGGCATATTTGCCCTTGAACCGGATGTAGCGGCAGTTTGGAATGTCGATCTGCGTGATGCGCCGCGCCGTGTAGGCGTCCATCACCTCGACCTTGTGCGAACAGTTGATGACAGCGAACAGCCGTCCGTCGTAGATCTGGATGTCGTTGCCCACGTCACCCAACTCCTTGACGACGTTGGGGTTCTTCTCGGCGTAAATGCCCCGGGCGTAGACTGCCGTGCGGTAGTCGAGGTAGTCGAGGTCAGCTTTGTTGCTGCCCATGTTGCCCTCATTGAGCAGATACATGCCGATCGGATCGGCGTCGGGATCCTCGCCGAATGGCAGCACCTCGTATTCGGTGGGGTTCACCAGTTCGATCTTCCGGCAGCCGGCGGCGAGGCAGCAGCCGGCCAAAACGATGAAGAGATACCTTTTCATGGCTCGCGGAGGTTAGAGATCGACGCTGACGACGAACCGGAAGTTGGTCTTCGGCATCGGATAGTTGAGCACCACGTCGTAATCCTGTCCGAAAAGATTGTTAACCTCGGCCGTGGCCTTGAGGGTTCGGGTGCGGATCTTGAAAGTCTTTTGCAGCGAGAGGTCGCTCGTGTACCACGGCTGGGTGTGGTTGCGCGGGATGTTCTCCTGCTGGTTGTAGCGCTGGCCCGTGTAGATGAAGCTGTAATTGAGCCCCCACCCTTTGTAGAACAGTGCAAGGATGGCCGAGCCGCTGTGCCAAGGGATGTAGGGAATCTGGTCGCGATAGTAGGTGTCGGCCGGGTCGGTGATGTCGATGGCCTTCTGATAGGTGTACTGGAACTTGGTCGTCACCTCCAGTTTGCCGAGCGAGAACTGGGTGTTCAGCACGGCGTCCACGCCCTTGATCTCCACCTCGCCCAGATTGAGCATCGTCCAGCGGAACTGCTGTCCCTTGGGATAGGCGATGATTTTATCTGTGATTTTGTTGTAGTAGGCGTCGACCGAAACGTCGAGCATCCGCATGAAAGGCGATTTCTCAAAATTGCGCGTGTATTTCAGGCCGACGTTGAATTGTTCGGCATATTCGGGCTTGAGGAAGGCGTTGCCCATGTCCGTATAGTAGAGGTCGTTGAAGGTCGGCATACGGAACATCCGTTTGTAGAAGGCGCGTACAGAGAGGTCGTGGTTTTTCAGCACTTTGAACGATCCGAAGAACGCCGGGGTAGCCACAGCCTTGTCTGGCCGGGCTTCGAAGCGCTCGACCTTTTCGTGGACAAAGTAACCCAGCACGCTGGCCTGCATCTTCAACCGTCCCCATTCAAATGCCGTGGCCAATGCGGCCATATGGGTATAGCGCGTCGGAAAGGGGAAGGTGCCATCGCTTTCTGTGGGCATGTAAAAAGTGGCGTCGAGCGTATTCCATTGGAAGTCATAGGCCAGCGACACCTCCCAGTGTTCGAAGATGTTGTAGAGATTAGCGCACGAGAAATAGAACTCCTTCTGCTTGTAGGTGTTCTTGGTTTGGATCAACTTGGCGTCTTGATTCTCGTAATGGGTGTAGTCGGCGGCGTACTTGGTGTTGAACAGCGTGCGGAATTTCTTCGACCAGCGGTTGGTCAGCGTTCCCTGGATGAACGAGTTGGTGTCCCACAGCCGCTCACCATGGCGAAAGACGTTGTTGACGATGGCTCCCGGGATGCCGCGTTCGGAGTTGTAGGTGTAGGCCCGCACGGTCCATTGTCCGTCGGCCATCTTGCCGTGGAGTCCGGCCTCCATGCGCGTAGCGTTGATGTCGCCGTTCTGTCGGTAGGCCGTTGTGTCGTAGGCGATCTCGCCCAGCGTGTTGCGGCGGCGGTAGCGGAATTTGTACCGGCCGGTGGCATTGATCCACTCGCCGCTGAACGACGAGCTGACGGCGTCGGAGATCTTATACTCGTAGCGCATCGAGGGATTGATGAGCCCGAATGAACCGGTCTTCATCGTGGCCTTGAAATTAGCCCGTTTGCCCTCCTCGAAGCGGGGACGCCGCGTAGTGATGTAGATGGTTCCCGAGGCTCCGAAATCCTTGGCCGACTGGAAAATGTCACTCTTCTGTCCGTTATAGAGCGATATTTCCTCCACGTCGTCCAGTGAGAAGCGCCCCAGATCGACCTGCCCGTTCTGGGCGTTGCCCAACTGGATTCCGTCGTAGAAGACCGCCATGTGGTTGGTGCCCATTGAGCGGATGTTGACGGTCTTCAGTCCGCCTACACCTCCGTAGTCCTTGAGCTGCACGCCCGCGAAATAGCGGATGGCGTCGGCCACCGAAAAACTGTTCAGCCGTTGCAGGTCGACCTCCTTGAGGACCTGTGCGGGGATGACTTCGCGGTATTTGGGAATGACGGGGGTGCCGACGATGATGACCTCGTTGATTTTCTGGATACTGTCCAGTTTTCCGACGTAACGCCGGTTCGTGGTGGAATCGGCTTTATCGGATGCCTGAACTGCTGTGGAAATTCCCCCCCCCGCAATAAATGCGAGACATAGGATCGAAAGGTAGAATTGCTTCATTATGCGCTTGGTATCAATAGTTTGTTCGGTAACCATTGATTCCACAGCCGCAATGCAACGAAACAAAATGAAAAAGTGCTTTACATGCATTATCGATTCACGCCCATTCTCCGCAGGCTGCGAAACCAATCTGTCATGCAAGGCAGGTCTTCTGACTTATTCCGGTTACGACGCCTTCCCGGTTTTCACCAGTGGCTGAGATTGTCGATCCCTCATGTGTCCGTTTCCGGACAGGAACTTACAGCAGCGGGAACTGTTGCCGACTTTCACGGCATTCCCTTTTAATCGATCGGAGGCCATATGGCCTTCTTTCCGAACCTTTGCGTGGCAAAGATACAAAATTTACCAGTAATAAAAAATGTTTTTACCCGTTGGTTGAATTAAAAAGTTAGTAAAATGACAAATGAAAGGTTGTGCATAT
>ENA-ORNK01002087-ORNK01002087.1-human-gut-metagenome-genome-assembly--contig:-NODE-2087-length-11950-cov-3.231442_pt1 | contig 11950 bp, 8 predicted proteins | sample MGYA00242115_ERZ509022 | MGnify/ENA primary metagenome ERZ509022 (study PRJEB26280, sample SAMEA2338690) | human gut metagenome | biome: human gut; feature: human-associated habitat; material: faeces...
TCCATTCTATTCGGTGTCGTGTTTATCTAGAACACTTTTGTTACATCTTTTAGACGGAAAAAAACCTTGTCCGACCTGTATGGACAAGGTTTTTTTCGTAACGGTTTTCTATATATTAATCCCCTTTTAGCTAGTTTTTGCTTTGCTGATATTCTAATCGTTCCAAATATTGCTTCCTAAAAGCAGAGGGGTCTATTTCATTGTTAAATAGGTCTGACAGAGGAATATCAAAATAATTTGAAATAGATGCAATGACAGAAGTATAACAGGCAAGTAAAGAACTCCCCTTACTGCTCTCTAATTCTGCATAGGTATCAATTGTACAATTGGATATCAATGCCATTTGTCTTTGCGTCAGACGATGTATATTTCTAATGATTGTTAATTTTTCGCCTAGCTTCGCAGGAGAAGCTTCAAACCATCCTTTATATTTGTAGTTTTCTTTTTCTATTTGTTTCCGTATTAATGCTTCAAATTCCTGTAAGGTCACATCTGGCTCAAAGACGGATGGTTCTATGTTCGCAAAAATACTCATGCGGTTTATCTTCGCCTGTATAGGCATTGCAATCCCTTGTTCAAATTTTGTATATTTCATTTGCGTAACACAGCACACAACAGAAGCTTTGTCTGTTGACAACCCCATGTATTCCCGCCATCGTATAATTTTTTGTGCCAATAGACTTTTTTCTTCTGCCATGTATATTCCCGCCCCTTCCAGTGATACTAGAAAAGCAGGCGATATTCCGTATTCGTAGAGTTTCTACTCTACGAATACGGAATATAATTTAAGATAAATTTTTCAAATCCTCTAAAAAATGAATCAAAATATTAAACAATAACCGAACATTAGAAAGACTATCAAAGTTTTTCGTTATACTTTTATATTATTACGAATTACATATAATTCTGGTTTCCCACAATTCAACTCATCAGAAGTTTTAATATCTATATTTTTAATTAACGTTCTAATTTTAGCTTTTTCTTCTTCTACAAAACTTTCATCAATATTACCAGTATATTCGATTTCAAGGAAAATACCTAAATTTTCTACTTGTTCCAAAACTATCTCATAATTATCTAACCTATAATATCTTTTTTTACTTTTTAATACCAATAAAGGTTTTAAACCGAGTAGTAATATGATATTTCTGGCAATTTGTGAATTGCTTATCTCTATTTGATTTTCATTTGAATATAGCCAAATTGTATCCCTATAAATATCTTTTTTATATGTGAGCTGATTTATATTGCTAGTAGTTCTTAACCTAAAACTTTCGAAGGTTTTATTTTGGCTATTAGGTTTCAAATTGTTTCTTAGGGGGTCATAAAAATATTCGTCCTCTAAAGTTACTTCATTTATGAAAGCAAACCTTTTCAATTTTTCTAATGCATGAATATAATCCTCTTTTATTTCTACCAAAATTTCAACTTCAATCATCAGATTTTTGCCCCCAAATTAATATTTCTGTATCTAATGTTTCAATACCAGTATTCTTAAAATTATAATCAATTAGTTTATTAAGAATTTTATCAGCGAGTGTTTGAGGTCTTCGCTCTAAAATTAATTTATTTCTATGGTCGTATAATCCTCTCAATACTTGGTTGTCAGATGTAATATATCCATTTGGTACAGTTATTAGCAATAAACCATTTGGCTTTAATATTTTTTCCATTTGCATAATAGCATTTTGACGAGAAATTCCTCTACTTTGTATAGAACGTAATGCTAAGCATATATCGAATTTTTGACTAATAGGGAATTCACGCTCCATATCACTTTGATAGAATTCAATTTGTGGATATAATTTTTTGCCTTTTTCTATGGCTTCTATACTTATATCTAAAACACTTAAATTTATTCTATCGTTTGGAAAAATTTCTATAAGCTCTTTTCCAAGATTAGAGCCAACACCTAGAATATCTAGATTATTAATATTATCATAAAATTTATCAATTCTTTTTCTTATATCTATAAACCAATTATTATATTTTTGTCGTAAATCTTTTGTATAATCATAGTTTCCATATTTTTTATCAAATGCATATCTTCTAGCTTGATTCATTATATCTTGAATTGTGCTTTCAGTATAAATGTTTACCTTTCCTTTAGTTCTTTCTACATTTTCATAAAATGTTAACTGTCCTTCATAAATTGCAGATATATTTTTAGATGTTATGAATTCATTAATATATTCAGTTATGCTTTCATCAGACCACCATGTATCTTTTCCTTTTTTAATTGTTGAAGTTTTGCTTTTTATTTTTTCTGAACTTAAATCAGGCTGGTTCATCTCATTCCCCCTTGTATTATTAATAACTTTTGTTAAATTGTATTCCAAATCTTTAACAAGAGTTTCCTGTAATTTCGCAATTGTTTTAATATTTTTGTATATACCGGAACTTTTATATCTTTCTTTAAATTCTCCAATTTTTTGTAATTCTTTAGCATTAATGGTCGCTGGGTTAATGGCTTTCGTATAGAAATATAATATAACAGGTCTATTGCTTGCTATAAAAGTTTCGATTTCCTCAACTGTCCCGGAATCGTATTTATCGGTTTTGGTTCCAAATCTCGTATAAAAGATTCCTACTAAAATATCACATTTTGGCAACATCGTTTCATTTATTATCGCTTGAGGACTTTTACCCGAAGTAGAAGGCATATCATTTTCCCACATTAAAGGATTTAATCGAATAGGTTGACCATTTAAGTTATATTCGAAATTTTGAATGATTTTTTTAATTTGCTCCCTTTCTTTCTCTAAATCTCCGGGAGACGCAATTAACACATTCAACAATATAACTTTATTCATTTTATTTATTCTCCTCTATGTAATATGTTTATTAAAATTTTACTATAGATATCCCTACAATTCAATATTTTTCCGTACAAATATTTTGAATTTATGGGATTAAAGTTATAAATGTCTTATTTATGTGTGAATTCTGATATATTTTTAAATAATTATAGAAATCGTCGAAAGATGCTCACTCTACGAATTATTAGGATTCAAGAGAGCAGGGCGTTTATACCCTGCCTCTTTTTTTCTGTGTCAGGGTGTACATATCGGTTCAGGGTCGTTTTAATATCCGCGTGACCTAATATCTCAGAAAGGCTTTTTACATCGTGCGTTTTGTCGTAGAAATCCGTTGCGAAGGTATGGCGAAGGGAGTACAGCTTCTTCCCACTGATGTTTAACGATTGCATGATTTTCGTGAATTTATCTTCCAACAATCGAGGCTCTATAAATCGCCCGGTTTCCCCTGTGAGTAAGAATGCATCCGGAGGGCTTGCCTGATACAGATTCTGTCCTAATAACAGCAGGTCGTTTACCAGCGGAATGTCTCGTATTGCTTTATGCGATTTTGGCGTATCAATGATTATCTTTGTTTTCTGTTCTGTATGGTCAAGATTTTTGATTCTTTGCATCGTGAAACGCACCTTGAAAACAGCAGAATGAAAATCAATATGCCTGCACCTTGCCCCCGATAGCTCACCCGGACGAATACCCGTATACATGGCTACTAAAATACCGTAGGTCAGATAATCCAAATGCGAAACACAGTAATCCCTCAATCGTTCCCACTCCGTTTTGGGAAAGGTTACGATTTCCGGCGGATAAACAGCAGGTTTATATATTTCCAGCGGTATCCCGGAGCAAGATAATATTTCCGATAACAGCCCCAGAACGTCAGCGGTGGTTTTATCCGCAAGGCTGGTTTGCAAATGTGCGGTGAATTCCGCGACGGTCTTTTCACTTATCTCTTCCTGTTGTCGAAAAAAGGGTAATATATAGCTTTCAAACTTTCTGCAATAGGTGGAAATGCTGCTCTGCTTTAGCTTGATTTTGGCTTTGTGGGAATGGATATATTTCTGGAACATGGCTTCAATCTCCATAATTTTTCGTCTGGTTCCTCCTTTCTTTGATGGAAACTATTTACAATTCCTTTTCTTTGTTGTAAAATATCGACAGCACAAAAAAGCAGGCGGCTTTCTTGCCCGCAGAGTAGAAACTCTACGAATTTTTTGAATTTTTTTGTGTTGCTTATTTTTATTTCTTATTTTATAATATACAAAGTTTTTACATCTTATGTAGGAAATTTTTGGAAGGAGGTGAATTCTGTGTTCCTATCAAATTTAGAAATAGCTAGTTTGGTTAAGGGAACAGATTTAGATTATGTAATTGAAGTAAAAAATGAAGTAAGATATATGAATCTAAACATTACAGAAAAGCAGAAGAAAACAATTGTTAATGATTTAAAAAAAACAAAAAAATACCGGAACAAATAAACTCTCCAGACGAACGAAGCATATAATCAGGAAAAAGTTTGTTTATCCAATTTGGTTATGGGATAATATCAATATTTTTCTTTTTTCGGACGACGAAGAAAGCTTATACAGCACAGGATTAAAGTTACATAACGATATAGATTTAATAGACTATAATATGGAATTGAAGAAAGGCGGGTAATAAACCCTGCCTTTTCCTTTTCGAATGTCTTTTTTCAAACGGACTGCATACACATAAAAATAGGGAATAAAAAAATCTGTAGCCATACGAATATGGTTACAGATTTTCTATTTCTAATCTTGAAGTTTGCTACTTGAAGAGCCGGTTTGACCGCTATCTATTGCCCTAATGATATATAAATCGACAGAAAAAGTCAATATATTTTTCCGCTTTTGATAGAATAAGCCTTGCTTTAATTCTAATCAGGCAAAATATATTTGAAATGACCGTTGGTTTCTAGCTATTAGGGGTCAAAATTGGGGTCAAAAAAGGCGTTGGAAAGGGTGTGACGCAATGCCGAAACGAGGAGAAAACATTCGCAAAAGAAAAGACGGTCGATGGGAAGGTCGATATATTATCAGTTATAACCTCGAAGGGAAAGCAAGCTATCAATCCGTATACGGAAAGAGCTATGCTGAGGTCAAACAAAAGATGAAAGAGCAACAGGGAACAACAGCAAAGCAGAAGCCGGTCACAGGCAACGTGGGTTTTGATGTGCTGTGTCTTGCATGGCTGAAAGAAGTCCGCGTGGAAGTCAAGGAATCCACCTATGCGGATTATTACGATAAAGTACACAATCACATTATTCCACCGCTGGGGAAGCTCAAAGCAAAAATGATTGGGGTTGACCTTATCAATCAGTTTGTCAGGGAAAAAGTGGAGCATGGCAGGTTGGATGGGAAAGGCGGGCTATCCGCCAAGACGGTGCATGATATTGTCAGCGTCCTTGTCCAGATTATCCGCTATGGAGAGGGACAGCACAAAATACCGGCTTTTCAGGAGGAACGCCTTATCCTGCCTAAGATACAGGAAAAAGAGCTTCCCATCTTGACGGAAGGGGAACAAAGGCAACTGGAAGCCTTCCTATCCGGCAAGCCGAATCTGGAAACGCTGGGGCTTTTTCTGGTGCTGTATAGCGGGCTTCGTATCGGGGAACTATGTGCCTTGACATGGAGGGATATTGACACGGAAGAAGGGCTGCTGCATGTCAATAAAACCTTACAGAGAATCAAAAATGTGGACGGGAACAGCCCGTTTAAAACAAAGGTCATTATTGATACGCCGAAGAGCAAGAAGTCTGTCCGTATCATTCCAATTATGAATAGCCTGCTTATCCAGTTAAAAAGGGAAAAAGCAAAGTATTTGCCGGACGCATTCTTTTTAACGGGGAAGGTCAGGAGGTTTATAGAACCGCGTGTCTATTCTGAGAAATTCAAGCGTTATCTGGAAGCGTCCTGCGTGGACGACATCAATTTTCATGCGTTGAGGCATACGTTTGCAACGAGGGCGGAGGAAAAGGAATTTGATATTAAGAGCCTTTCGGAGGTGTTAGGTCATTCGAGCGTAAAATTCACATTGGAGCGATATGTCCACAGTTCCCAAGTGCTGAAAAAGCAAGGGATTGAAAAGCTCGCTTCGAGCTATTAGGGGTCAAAATAATGGTCAAAAAGAGAGGGAAAGCTTGTAAGTACAAGGCTTCCCCTCCCTTTTTCTTCAAGTAGCAAACTTCAAGAGTCCGCATGAGACGTTTCCCTTACTATTGTTCTCACAAATCAAGAATTTATGCAAGGGGGACAGGCTATCTGAAATTTACAAAAAATAGGAGGAAAACGGAAATGAAAAAATGTAAGAAGCTGCTTGCCTTTACGCTGTCGGTTCTGCTGGCGTTCGCGTGCTATGTTGTTCCGGCTTTTGCTTCGTCCAGTGCAAACCAGTACGGGCTGGAAGCCACGCTTGTGACGGACAAAGAGAGCTACAAGGCAAATGAGGAAATCCATGTGACCGTGACGGTCAAAAATACGAATGATTTCAAGGTGGAGGCTGTTTCCATTGAGAGCCTGCTCCCGGAAACGCTGACCTTGAAGGACAGGAGCAACAGCACAAAAACGGTAGATTTGGAGCCGGGCGAAACGCTGACGCTCTCTTTCACAGCGGTGAAGGAAAAAGAGGAAACCAGTGCGACGGAGCCGGAGAGCCAGAACACGGAGCCGACGGAAACGGAACCCGTTCTCCCGTCCGAATCCGAAACCGTGAAGCCCTCTGAATCAGAAAGCGTAAAACCTTCTGAGACTGAGACCGTGAAGCCAACAATAGGGACTATAGATACAGTCATTGATGATTTAACCACTGTTTTTCCTAAAGAAGTCACAGAAATGAATAGTGCCACTATAATTCATAGCAACAATCCGAATACTGGTGATATTTCTTCTATTAAAACAGTAGTAATTGCCATTATCGCGGTACTTGCCCTTATTGCAATTATTCTCATTTTACTGCATAAGCACCAAAAACAAACTACAAAAATTATATCACTGGTGATGTGCGTTGCGGTTGCCACGACAGCAATAACAGGGGTAAGTTTTTTTACTGCGAAGGGGACAGACGATGGGCGGAAGTCGTTCACGGTGGAAAAGGTGATTACAGTGGACGGTGAGGAAACGAATGTCAGTGCGGAAGTGAAGTATCAGGGAATAGGAACTTCTGAAGTATTGATGTTAACAAGTAATCCTAGAGAATTGCATACAAGCGACACACCGCAAGAAGTGTGTTTTTATGCAAAAACCGATTCGAATGTGAATTATGTAACCTTACTTAACGCCAAAACCGGTGAAAAAGCAGCTAAATTATTAGATGATGGCCTTTTGGAATCTAGTGGAGATATTACTGCTAATGATGGAATGTATTCTGGTAAGATAATGATTCCATGCAAAGAAGACCAAATATTGGAATTCTATGCGGTGATTGAAGATGATGGGAAGGAAATTAGGTCGGAAAAATGTGAAGTAGAAATTATTGTTGCCCCTAATGAGGAACAAATTGAGCAGATGAACCAAGTAGATGATAAATTAAGTTCAATAATAAATAGTGAAGATTTTCAAAACTTATCAGATGGCATAAAGAAAGATACTATACTGAAAGAATTTGAGGACATGCAAGCAAAGGGACTTATTCAAGAATTTGAATTCGATGAAGATGAACAAATGGTTTTATTTAAATATTCTACTGGATTATCTGGATTTTGGCATATTAAACAGACAGATTCTTCACTAGCAGGGCGGTCAATAGTAACTAATCAATCTAATATTGATAACGGAACTACAAAAGAAACAATAAAAGTATCTAACCACAATAGTATAGGAAGAGCCTTAATACTTTATGGGTGGGATAACTGCATTGAAGAAAACACTTTTTGGAATAGTTATCAATCTACACAAGAAGAGTGGAATAATTTAGGGCTTGATACTGTTTTGAAGGCACTGCCGACAGTAGCTGATTTAAAGTTATTGCTCACTGAGCAAACTTATAATTATATTGTTATAGCTGAGCATGGAGCTGAATATAAAGGGAAATATGCTATTGGTACTCAAGAAAAAGCTTTTGTCAATAAGGATATTGAGTATTGGAATGACCTTACCAGCAAGCAAAATCGTATTATACGGGGGGATTCTCAATACTTTTTAACCCCTGAGTTTTTTTCATATTATTATAAGAATAAATTAAATGATTCAATTATAGATATTGAAAGTTGTATGGGATTTGGACAAGGCGATAAAGAAGATACCTCTTTTTCTTCTGCTTTTATCAATAGTTGTAAAGCTAAAAATGTAATTGGATATCATAATAAAGTCTGGATAGATTATTCTTATTTCATGTCAAACAATATCGTAACGGGATTAGTTGCAAAAGGATATACTATTTCTAAAGCTATTGAAGAAGCAAAAAAAGAATTAGGTAGCACGGATGCGGAGTTTTACAAGAAGTTCCATCCAGATTCCAAAAATGATAAAGTGGCAGCATATCCAATTATAAAGGGTAGCAATGATACCAAACTTCGGTCTGTTTATACTAAGGGACAGGGAACCATTAACGACCCCTATCAAATATCAAATGAACAGCAACTTTACGCAATTCGTTATAACTTGAAATCCAACTTTGTCTTAGTAAACGATATTGACCTATCCGAATATGAAAACTGGGTTCCGATTCCGGAATTTAGCGGTTCCTTTGATGGAAAAGGGCATACTATAAAGAACTTAAAAATAGATTATGTTATTGAAAACAAAGAGAACAAGTTGCCTGAAAGCTATGGCGTTGGTTTTTTTGACGGAATTAAAGATTCATCAAAAATCAAGAATATAAACTTAGAAGCGATTGATATTAACATTAAAAATAATGTGAAAAATCTATTATTTGATTTTTCAGTAGGAGGAATTACAAGCACATGCGAGAATTCTTTAATTGATAACTGTACTGTAAGCGGAAAGATAAAAATTAATGATGAGAATACATATGTAAACTATTCTGTTGCAGGGATATCTGGAATAGCTACGGATTCCTCTATTATAAATAATTGTACAAATCAAGTAGATATTAATGTTTCTACATCAAGAGAAGGCTATGAAGATATAATGGACGACACCACTAGTGCAGGAGGAATTTGTGCTGGTATATATGATTCTAGTATATCGAATTGTATCAATAAAGGAAATATATACGCTATTGCAAATTGCAGGTATTTAGAGTGTGGGGGAATTGTTGGTAGCAATTACAACCCAAAAGAAAGCGTTCATCTTGTTCCAATTAGGAATTGCCAAAATTATGGTAATGTGAAAGCTTTAGGAGGATACCTTGCAACGACGGGTGGTATTATAGGCGTTGGTCACATGTCGATAGATTCAAATATTAATTATGGAGATATAAGCTCTTATGCTGACGGGGGAGGAACTTCAGGAGGAGTAATTGGAAGGATGCAGTCTCCATATTTACAATCTGAAATTAAGAAATGTATTAATTATGGTAATGTTACATCTGATAATGTTTCAGGGGGTATCATAGGTTCATTGCCTAAAATGGATTCTCCTATATTTACTGAGGCGTGTATATTGATTAAGCAGTGTTATAATGCTGGTTTGAAAATCGTAGCTAATGGTAACGATATCTCAGAGGGAAACTACTTTTACATAAAAAGAATTTGTGGTTATAGTGGTGATGATAAAAGTAGATTCTCAGATAACTATTCTATTAATACCACCACTCTAAACGGTTCCATTCCCACCGAAGACATAGGCCCCGACCAGAAAAACGGTGGCTCCATGACCAAAGCCGAAATTGAAAAAGCCATTCAGGAACTCGGCTTTGAACTGCCCGGCGAGCTTCCCAACGCTTCCTAACGGGAACTAAACCCTTCCCAACAGAATATGATATACAACAGGGACGGCATAAAAATATGCCGTCTCTGCCTCTGTCACGAGAGAATCGAAATAGAATATTACAGATGGTCTTTTAACCAGATTTACTATACAAAAACCGATGCATTTAGAACAAGTAATATTTTTTGCTTGTAAAATTAATTAAAAGCATATATAATAGAGATACAATTTAAAAAGGCAATGAAGTTAAGGTGTCTGTTGGTCTCTATAGCAGTTGGTTAGGCTGTTTGAAAAAGACGAGCTAATTTTTATCTGCTTAGCAGGGGAGTAAAAATGGACATTTTTAACAGTTTGTCGTGACTTATTTATGAGATAATTAACGAATAAGTTAAAAGTGTGAGGCTTCGTAACCTGTAGGTCGGCAGTTCGATTCTGCCTATTGGCTCCAAACACTTTTTCGTTTTTTGGGCTGAGTTGCTAGAGAACTCTGACTCTGTTTGTCTGGGTTCAAATCCTAGTTCCGCAGCCAAAGTTCATATAGAGAAGTGGACAAACTGTTGTAACAGAAGGGTTTGTCCACTTTTCTTTTTTATTTCAAGAATATGATAGAAAGTAGTCAAACCTTGTAGTAGGATCATTCCGGCGGGGCACTTTAATATGCAGGGCTTATAGCAAGCACAGGCGAATTACTGCGTAAGGAGCCAGAGCAGTAAGTAGAAATTTATTTAGAGGGAAATCGCCCGGAGCAGCTCATCCGAAAGGAGGCTGCTCCGGGCTTATTTGTTTATTAATGGTAAATAAGGACAAATTGCACTTATAGATAAAATAATATAATATTATAAATTACAGTTTACATATTATATATAAAGTGTTAGCATAAAAATGGGGGGAGTGATACCAATGTTTTAATTAAGATGTACATAGAAAAATATTAAGGAGGAGAAAAAATTATGAAACTGAAAAAATTCTTATGCTTGTTTTTAGGCTTGTTAGTTGTGTCCGCATTAATCGTACCAGTTTCCGCAGGTTCCCTGGATGCGTATTTTTCCTCTGGCGGTGAAAAGGACTATCGATTTGTAAGCGGAAATGAAAATTAGTATAAGCGTGCGTGGGCGAAGATGGGGGACTGTAAGAGGGTCTATTATTTACGTGCTTATTTAGGCAATGAATTGGAAGATACAGGAAGAGTTTGGTGCCCTAACCCTCCACCGATTGAAAGCCTTCTATACACCAACTGGCATTTTACAGGAACTGGTATTTTACAGGAACTGGCCTTTCGGGTAATTTGGGTGCTTCCCTACTGCGTGCTTATGCTTTTTATGGTGTTTAAAGTTGGCGTTATCTAATCAGTAATAAAGTCGCATACGGGGATCATAATGAAGCAAATTTCCGTGTGCGACTTTCTAAATTTAGTACAGGGTATATGTGCATGAGGAGATGATAGGATGAGAATGTTGAAAAAAAGGGTTCACATCATTTCCCTTTTTTTGATCCTGTCTTTTTTGTTTCTGCCTGCCGCCTCGATTTTGATGATTCACCATATCACGGTCAGCGAGACGATCGTCGGCATGGACGCCGGTTTTTTGGGGACAAGCTCCAGCGCCTTTGCGATCCGGAAAGAATCCATCACCATGCGCGAGGTTGCAGCCGTTGCCGCGGCCTGCGGCAAAAATATTGCCGTATATCAGGATTACAAGGGCCCGGAGCAGGTGCGGGCCATCTATTTCAGCGGAACCTATGCGAATCTCCCCATGATGGAGGGCCGCTTTTTTCAGGAATCGGATTTTACGGCTGGCAACCGCTGCGCGGTGGTCGGCAAAAACCGGCGGAGCGAGCTCGTCCAGCGCGGAGGAAAGGCCTATATCGAGCTGCAAGGCGTTCCCTTTGAGGTGTTGGGTGTCATGGGCCCGGAGGAGGAGACGGCGTTTGATTCCACCGTGCTGATCAACGGGCTGGCAGAACCGGAGTTGTTCCGGGATATCCTTTACCGGCTGGATTTTTTCCGGATTGACGGAGAGCAGCGGGCGGATGCCTTTGCCGCCAAAATGCAGGCCGATTATGGGGCGGAGGCAGAGGAGATCGCGCAGTCCGCTGCCACTCTGTCGCGTTTGATCCCCAATGTGGTCTATGGCAGGTGGTTTTTGGTGATTCTCCTGTGCGACCTGCTCTGTGTTGCCCTGCTCTCTTTGGAGTGGAAAAACCGCAAGCAGAAGGAGGTTTGCATCAAGCGGCTGCTGGGCTGCCCCACGCGGCGTGTCGGCTGGGAAATCTGCCTGGAATATGGTGCGA
>ENA-ORNK01002088-ORNK01002088.1-human-gut-metagenome-genome-assembly--contig:-NODE-2088-length-11945-cov-2.711775_pt1 | contig 11945 bp, 8 predicted proteins | sample MGYA00242115_ERZ509022 | MGnify/ENA primary metagenome ERZ509022 (study PRJEB26280, sample SAMEA2338690) | human gut metagenome | biome: human gut; feature: human-associated habitat; material: faeces...
CGGTGACTTCCAGCCAGTCGAGCACGTTTGTATCCATGCGTGCAGCTCCTTCCTGTTATCTATCCATAATCGGCAACTATCCTATCATGTTTCCCCACTAAAAACAAGCAAAACCGCGACAGTTTTAAGAAAAGGTAAGATTCCCGCGCGCCCGCGCTCCGCACTTGACGCACCCGCAGCCAAAACGTACAATGGGTGTTGGATAACTGTACAGCTTTTTGGACAGCAAAAGGAAAAGCTGTTTGATTTTTACAAAAATATCGCTGGAAGTTTGTGTATAATACCCCTATCGGTGTGCAATGAAACGTGGTATCCTTTTGGTTAGTAAGCGTGACGGCTGAAGTGGGGCGGGAAACTCCGAAGCGTTCCCGCCCCGCCCCGCCGTGCGCGGTTCCGGTTCGGACAGGCTGACGCTTTCTTTTTCCGCCTTTTCCTCGGCGGCGAAAGACTCATACTGAACTGCCGCAAATTCAGCCGCGGCAAGGGCGTCTTCGAGACTCAGAGGCTGCTTTGCTTTTTCGGTTTCGTCAACGGTTTCGGGACTTACGGAAGGCGTTTCGTCCGCGGCGATTTCAGCATTTTCCGTCGTGCTGTTTGCCACGTTTTCGGTAACGTTTTCCGCATTTTCCGTCACGTTATCGGTAACGGTTTCCGTCACGTTTTCGGCCGTTTCCAAAGCGTCGTCGACATTGACATTCTTTTTTGTTGCCATAGTATATCTCCTTAAAATTTTGAACAAAAAACTGTATGTTGTACCATAAATTATAATAAAGGAAAAAAATATTGTCAATGCTTTTTCGGTCGCGTCGGAAAAAATTATGAATTTGCACGGCGGAATTTTTTTTGACTGACATAAAAGCGACTTTATAATGCAAAATTGAACGATAAAGTATATTATTTTGCGTGTAAAAAATTGCGTATTTTTGGCGAATTTTTACGAAAAAACGTCGATTTTTTGAAAAATTCGGAAAGCAAACGCACGGCGGAATTTTATTGTACGACTGTATAATTTCGTACGAAAGTGTTGAAAACTCGTGCCAAAAAAATCAAAATAATTTTCCGAAAAATTTGAAAAATACCTTAAACCGCCGTAATTCCGCCTGATTTTTTTATGTTTTTGCAATATTTTGCGCCGAAATTTTTTTTAATCTTGAATTTTAACAAGTCGTATGTTATAATAAATTAGCAAAAGAATATTTTTTGTTTTGACAAAATAATTGCGAGGTAATATGTACAAGTATTCTTACAAGGCACTTTCGCCGGAAGGAAAACGCGTAAGCGGCACGATCACCGCCACGAGCGAAGACGACTTCAATCAGGTCATTTCGTCGCGCGGTCTGAAATGCTATTACGTCCATGCCACGGGAAAGGGCGACGCAAGCAAACTTTCAAAACTCGACACCGCGCTGGTGTTGCAGTTTTGCCGACAGCTCGCGTCGATGCTGAACGCCGGCTTGCCTCTTATTAAGTCGCTGGAAATGCTTTACGAACGCACCGAGAAACCGAAGCTCAAAAATGTGCTTGCCGCATTGTTTGAAGAGGTTCAGAAAGGTAACTCTCTTGCGGAGTCGATGGGTGCGCTTCCGGGCGTATTCCCCAACCTTCTCGTGAGCATGGTCAAGGCGGGCGAAATGAGCGGTAAACTGGAAGAGACTCTTATCCGAATGGCGGACTATTACGAAAAGGAAAAAAAGAGAAAAGGGCAAATCAAATCGGCAACGTCATATCCGAAAATCGTTCTGGCGATTTGTCTTGTCGTCGTTGTGGTTTTGCTTATCTGGATTATGCCGAAGATGATTTCGATGGTGTCCGAAGATAAGTTGCCACTGGTCACGAAAATCCTGCTGAAAATCAAGGACTTCATCATGAAGGACTACATACTGATTATCGGCATCGTCGCCTCGCTTATTATTTTCATCCCGATCGTTAAGCGAATCGAGGCGGTTGACCTTTTCGTTTCCAAAATGAAAGTCAAAATGCCGGGCATCGGAAAATTGCAAAAAATGATTTATACGTCGCGTTTTGCAAGCTCGCTTTGCACGCTGACGAGTTCGGGCGTACATCTTCTCGACGCGCTGACGATGGTGTCGGAGATGATGGACAACACTTACGTATCAAGGCAGATCGACGACGCTGTCGAAGCAATCCGCAGGGGCGAGTCGATATCCGCCGCGTTGCAGACGGTCGATGCGTTCGATCCGCTGCTTACGACAATGATATTCGTCGGTGAAGAATCCGGTTCTCTGGACGAGGTTCTCGGGCAGACCGCCGCTTATTTCGAAGACGAAGCGGACACTGCAATCAAGAGTCTTACCGCAATGATAAACCCCGCCCTTATGGTTGTAATGGCGGTTGTCATCGGCGTAATACTTATCGCAATACTTATGCCTATGTTCTCGATGTACGACTCGATAGGCACGGATACCGAATAAAGGGCAGATTTGGAGCAAAATTATGATTTACTACTACTTGAACAACGACAAACTCAAAGCGATGTTTGCGACGGCGGGCGGAAAGAGAATTACCGTGAAAGAATTTTACGATATGGATTTCCCCAGTGAATTTCTGAACGACCCGAGCGCAACCAATATCGACCTTCAACTTACCGAAGCGATGCTCGATATGATCCGCAAAAACGATATCAAGTCGAAAGCGGCGAAATTCGTCCTTGAAAACAACAAGATACCGTTCCGCGAGATGATTTTGCCTTACGCAAAGCCGTCGATTCTGTATCCGATAATTTCGGCGGAACTTTTCACGGATAAAAAACTTGCGGAAAGTCACACCGTCGACTTTGTCGAGATTGACAGAAATATCGAAGATCCCGACGAAGAGATGCAGGAAGCCGCGCTGAACTCCCCCGAAGAGGGCGAGGAAGAACAGGAAGAGAAGAGCGAAAAGAAAAAGAAAGCGAAAAAGGCGCGTCTTATGATCACGTACATAGACAACCTTGTCATCGAAAACCTGAAAAAGTGCTGCCGCGAAGTCGGCATGAAACTCACGGCAATCGATATTTCGCAAAGCGCGCTGTCGAAACTCGTCGATTTTATGAAAGAAGACCTGCCGCAATATTTCGTGCTTGTCGACTATCGCATGACGACGATTACGTCGTATCTTTTCGCGGATTACAAGCACGTCTTCTCGCTGTCGAAACCCATTTATTCGATGCCCAACGAAAACTATGCGAACGAAATGGCGTTTTTCATCAACGACTTTTCCGGCATCGTGAGCGAGGCGATTCAGTTCTTCCGCTCGAAATATACCGATTACAAATTCGACGACGTGTTTATCACGGGCGACCTTGACAGGTTCCAGTCGGTCGAAAGCGACCTTTACGGTTTCATGGGGCTTAACGTCAAGATGCTTCCCGTACCCGAAAGCGTATCGGGCGTCGAGCAGCTTGATTTCAACGCGCTTTCACCGCTTATCGGCACAATGCTCAAATAACGAGGTGGATTATGGCAAAGAGAAAGAGAAACATAGATTTTATCGCCGCGCAAAAGGCGATTGGAAAATCGGGGCAAAGCACCTCGTTTGAGTTTATTCTTGTCGTTACGGTCGTCGTGGTGGCATGCGCGATGGTCGGGTGGTATCTTGTGGCGCGTTCGCAGTACAACACTGCCGTGTCCGACCTTGAATCTGCCAAGACGGAACTCACCAACCAGAAAAACACGCTTGCCAAGAACGAAGACAAGTTCAAAAACTTCACGGTGGTGCTTGACAAAAACGGCAACCCCGTGACGAAAGGCACCGACAAATACGGCAACACGATTTACCAATACGAGTCGTTGACGGAAGTCGCGACGCGCGTTGCAAACGCACTTGCGGGCGCGCAGGCAACGTCGAAAGAAGCCGACGCCGCGATAAACCTTACCGGCACGATTTTCGACATAATCTTCACAAGCGCGAACAAGACGGAGTGCAAGGTGACGCAGTTCACTTTCACCAACGGAAGGATCACGTTAAAACTTACGGGCAAGGGTTCCCAGTCGATGCGAAACTACGTTTCGGCGATTAAGGAAAACGGCAGCGGCTATATTCAGAGCGTTGAGCCGTCGATGGACACCGCCACCGATTTTTCGGTAAGTTTCGACGTCGTGAACGATAAACTTTTCGGCGGCAGCGACAAATAAGGAGGACGGGAAAATGACGATTAACAGAAAAGAAAAAATATTGATTTTCGTGCTTATCCTGTTCCTGCTTGTAGGCGGCACGTACACTCTTGGCATCATGCCGAAAAACAACGACAAAAAAACCGCTCAGGAAGAGTTGCAGACGGTCGAAGGCGACATCGCGAAGGTCAAAAAGCAAATCGACGCGGTGAGCCCGGCAAGGTACAACAAGCTCGTTGAAGAAATCAGACAAAACGAGGCGGCGTTGAAACAACTTACCAGTCCGAGCAACAACCTTAATGAAGAACTTATACCCAGCAATATGCCCGGACATCAGGACTCTGTGGCGATTGCGGAAACGCTGTACAAATTCTTTGGCGACCTTGGTTTCAACGTTGAGATAAGCCTTGGCAGGCCCGTCACGACGTCCACCAAAAAGGTTTACACCATATCGAGCGCATACAAGACGGACATGCAGACGCTTTACAAGGTGACCGACGCGATCGCGCGCGTGAAGTCGTACAATCTGACGTATCTTTCGATGACGCCGGACGGAAACAACGTTTCGGGCACGTTCACGATGACGATCACGTACATTCTGAACGAATAGCACGACATTACTTGTGCGGAAGCGGCACCTTAAAATAAAGGATATTATATTATATAAATATAACTACAACTTACGAAAACGCGCGAAAGCGCAGTCGCAAAGATAAGACGGGAAAAATAAAAAAGTACGATTGACGGAAGGAGGTCAATTATGCTGACGTTATTAAAAAATATAGAAAGGTTTAACAAGCGGTACAATAAAAAACGCGGCAGCGCGATGCTTATGGTACTTATGACTATGGCGATTATTATCGTCGTAGGCACTTCTATGCTCTTTGTGACGCTTTCCTCCTTCTCGAACAGTATTGCGGACACCCAGCAGGAACGCGCGTACAACGCCGCACTCACGGTTTCGGACACGTTGAAAGGCTCGACGCAACTCAACACGATTATCGAAACCTACTTTACCAAAATCAAAGAAAACGGCTTTGCCGAGGTTCAGTTTTACAACGATACCGATTTTGATAACCAAGCGGTGAATTATACGATAGTCAACGGCGTGAAAGTTTACGTCACGTTGTCGAAATCGCCGAACAGCAGCGCAAGCAAAATCGACAAAGTTCTTGTCGACATAAAAGGCGTCAAAGGCTCGCAGGAAAGCACGGTAAGTTTTGAGGCGGACTCTGTACCTGACGGGAACTCGACCACGATTCAGGACACGTTTGGCAACTCGTTTGTTGTCAGCAACAATATGGGCTCTTCGGTTACGTCGCCGTATCAGATTTATAAGCGTATCGAAGGCGACGTATCAATCAACTGTTTTGATACTGAAAACGGTGAACGCGTGATGAAGACGCGTATATTCAACCCCGTTGTTCTGGAAGGCGTGACAGGCAGTGTTTATGCCAACGGCGACCTTATCATCGGCGCGCCCGACAATATGCTGAGGGTGCAGGGCAACGTGTACGTTGACGGCAACCTTACAATCAGGGGGCTTGCGCTTGGCGTAAATCTTCCCGCGCTGACGAAAAAATACTACGCAAAGAAATACCTTTATTATTACACCTACGCGTATGGTGAATTTGGAAGCATTGCGGTTCCGCCAAACAATAATGCCGGATATAAAAATTCGAGTACGACAAAACTTGGCGAGGCAATGTACGAAAAGTTGAGTGACGGCACATATAGACCTATTCAAACGTATGACAAGCTTTCGCACTTCACACTGATGGATCTTGCGGGCGACGCAAACGAATATACTTTCTGGACGAAAAACTACGGTGAAAACAATACCACCGGCAATTATACGTGGGAACAAGTCACGATTACGCTCAGGGTAAAAGACAAAAACGGAATCTGGCAGAATATCGATGCGGAATATAACCAGGGTGGCATCAATAACGCGCAATATCTCGGCGCGTCGATGTATAAATATACTCCGGACGGAAGTGAACCTACCGATGAAGGAACCCCCATCATGCAATATCCGCAGGGCGGCAATATTTATTGCAGCGGCGACATTATCTTTGACACCGTCAACGTCGGCAACGTTTTCTCGTTTGACGCAGGTGTTTTCAATACCGGTTCCACCGACGCAGGCCATGAAGATCAGGACGAAAAACCCGATCCTTCCGCCCTTGATAAAATCAACAAGTGGTTAAGCGAACATCTTGGTATCGACCTTGTTAACCCAAGGTTCCCGTATTACAGTTATGCCTACAACCTTGACGGCAAAGGCGACGGCACAATTCCTATCCACACAAAGATTGAGGGCGACGTATTTTGTCAGGGACGCTTGATTATCGCGCCCGAAACACAAAAGTCTTATATTAACTATAAGGACGAACAATGGCTTGGCATAGCATCAGACCTTTCAAACAAAGAAAAATACATAGGCGGGAAGGTTGTTGCAAGCGACGACTTTGTCTTAAAGGACAGCGGCGCGTTTTTGAGTCAGATTAAAGACAAATGGCAGCAAGTCACGGGCAAGAAATGGGGCGATGCGTTTGACTTCGGCACGGTAAAACTTGATGTGACATTGAACAGATTCTATACCAATGAGTTGGTTGATGATGACGACAATACGCTTGCAGAATACAGCGGAAATATGGCGTCGTTTATCGAGGCATATAAGAAGGCTTATGGCAAGGAAAAATTAAGCAATAGCGAGTCGATAAAACGCCTTAAAGAAAAGTTTGAAGAACTCGGAAAAGACGGATATTCATACCTTTTGGGCAACGATTACACGCAGTTTGGCAACGGAAACGGCCTGAACGGTGCCGATATTAAAGAGAAGGACAAGACAATATGGTATAATTTCCGCAAGCCCGAATTCAGCGAGACTTCCAACCTTTATATCCAGAACTCGCCGATAAGAAAAGGCACGTCGTGCGGTGACATTGAACACAAAAACAGCAATGGCGTTGACCCGTGCGCGCTTGAAAAGTACGCGTCCGAGGACAAATACCGCGTTGTCGAAAACGTTGACGAAAAAGACAAGGACGGCAAACCCGTGACAACCCGCACGGTTGTGGGCGGCATATCGTACACCGCCGCACTTTCCGTCAGATACTGCGAAATTACCGTCAACAACGTATTTTGCGACGGCACAATCAGCGTGCTTTCCAGTGACCTTGGAGATGTAAAAGAGAAGGTACACTTTGTAAATTCGGCGGCGGTCAATGTGAAAAACAATTATTTCGGCAGCGACTTTGTGAAAAATGAACTTAAAAAAGCCTCGATTATGGACTTTTTGAAATACGTTCTGCAAAAAAACAATGTACAGTTGACTGACGAAGAGATTTTGAAAGAGTATTTCGGCGTGGACAAAAACGATAACGCTTTTAAGGGCGAAACAAACTTTGTTTTTGACGTCCGGGACGACAGCCAAGACGAATACGAAGAAAAATGGGGTACTTGGCCTAATAACGAAAAAGATAATATAACTCACAATAGAAAAGTAGTAATTATCCGTGCGCATTACGAAATGACCGAAACGGTTACTTGGACAAACAAAGAAGAATGGAAACGTTCACGCGATGATTGCGAATGGGGTTTATGGGGTGATTCGGGAAAACGTTTTCATAGATACTTGATCAAAAAACATGGAGAGGATTGGTCATACGAAGCATCTTATACCGAAGGCAAGTACGTTGCGGATTTGGTATATTGCATTGAAGATAACGCAACGTCTTCAAAGAAGGGATATACTAATAATAAGAATAATGCTACCAATAAGTTGATAACGTCCGACGGAGAAATCATAGACTATGATAAACGCAAAGAGCTGCTTGATTTGAACCCTGCGGAAGAAGCCCTTGTAAAGTATCTTTATGAATCAAAAGATAGTGGAATTTATAAGTATGCTCTTAATCTTGCGCAAACGGCGTTTATAGATTTCAGAACAACGCCGATAACTAAGGATGGCAAAACTTACGACAGTTTTGAGAAGTATTTCAAAAAAGAACACATTGCAGGATTTGATAATTTAACCGATAACCCTAGCGGTACAGAAGGTATAGTTTGGGGAGAGAAGGTTGACCTTTCTGCTGATTGTAATCTTTGGGGAGACTATAATGACGAGCATGATAAGAACTTAAAGGATCATAACTCTCCGGAAAGCGTATCGTATTATACGTCCGCATCACGTGTAAGGACAGCAAGATATGACTTTACGCTGAAATCGTTTGCGAACATTACCGGCGGAAGTGAACTTGCGGGATATGACAAACTGTCTTACGTGCTGAACGGAAACGATATTCTGACAAGTGCGTTCCTTAATACCGATTACCTTATCACGATGTTCAGCAACGGCGCGAACGACTTTGACGGCATCGATCTCAACGCCTTGTTGGGCGCGGCGGCAAACGGACTTGTCGGCTCGGCAATCAACGGCGGCAAGTTAAAGACGTTTGGCGTAGGCAGTACGTCAAATCAGTTTGACGCAATGAAAGGCACTACAAAGGCGTTCAACGAAGGCTTATACGGCATGTATCTTGTCGTGGATAATAGATATTCCTTGGTTGACAACGCCGCGACCGTAAAGGCGATTTTTGAAGAAATCAAGTCGTCGAAATTTGCAACCGTCGTGGAAGCGAACGCCAATCAGGAACAAGCCAAAGAGAATGTCAAGAAAATCCTGGCAGATTTGAAAGAAAAGGGCGATATTGAAGAGTACAACGCCTTCGATATTTATGGCTCAATCAACGAGTATGATAGATATTTGGGCATTACGAGTGGCAAAACGGTCTCTAATTATATATGTGCAAATAACGATAAACTGACAAAGAAATATGTCCGTTCCAAGGGCGGGGACACAAAGCCGGAAAATGCGGAATCGTGGTTTACGACTGATACGTTGAACAACGAAAATTCGTGGTTCAATATAAGAAGATGGTATTATCTTGAACCGTCAAACGACGTTGAAGATTCCGGCTCGCTCAGGCTCATGGACTTTTATAACAAGGACGATAAAAACGGCAAGCACCTTCGCGCGGACAGCACGTTTGCAATCGACGAAAAATACAATCAGACGTTTACTGGGCTGAAAGACAAGGGCTTCGATTGGTCTTCTTTCAAGATTGAAGCAAAACGTTCGGAAGTGCAATATACGATAAAGCAAAATACGTACTTCAATTTTGAAGAAAGCAATACGCAAGTCGTGTTTGCGGCGTCCACAGACGGTGTTGACGCCCGAACTCGTATGAACTTCCTTATCGACACGTCGGAAAAAGATGTCTATATCTTCTTCCATTGCAAGGCGCTTGATAAATCAAAAGACAAGAGTGAACAAACAAGGTTCTTGTTCCAGAAATGTTCGTTCCAGGTGACGGGCACAAACAATGCTTACATTATGCTTGTCGATGACACTTCGTTTGCCGCAAACGCATTCAGTCTGGAAATAAGCAATACAATGCTTTCCGAGGACAAGACGGACGAAAAAGTCGGCACGCATTTCAAGTCGAACACGTATCAAAAATACGTTGCAAGATTCAAAGGTCACGGTAAAGAATTGAAAGCATGGGAAATTTCGAACTTGATTGACTCAATCCAAATGCAAGCATTGACTGACGGCGATCCGGCAAAAGTTGGCAATATGTTCATAATCGGTATGGGCAGAAACTACGTCAAGTTCGGACGTGGCGGCTCGGTCAACGCGATGGTTTATATCCCCAACGGCATGTATTCCAACGAATCGTCGGGTCTTTTCAACTCAATCCCGATCGGAAACTCGGGCAATAACGAGGCGTCCATTGTTGCAAAAGATATTTATATCGGCGGAAGTAGCCGCGGACAACTGATTTTTTCAAGCTACGACGCGGCAAAAATCGGCAGCAAGAACAATAATAGTTCAGGCTTGGTTATGGACGGTTTGATTAACCCCGACACGGTGTCGCACGACACGAAATGGGTTGCGGGCGATTACTATTACGGCTAAAATGAAAAAAGTTTTGAAACGCTTAAAACTGAATAAAAAAGGCTTTACCTTTGCCGAATGTATCGTTGCAATCGCGTTGTTTGCGATCGTCGGCACGCTGGCGTTCACCATGTTCAACACGGCGACGCGCTATATGTCCAAGGCGAAAAAGGAAGAAGCCAAAAGGTCGCAGGCGCAGGAGCAGGCTCTTTTGAACACGTTCATGTACAAGGAAGGCGACGAGGTTAAGGGATATATCATTTATCCGAGCCGCGTTTTGCAGGTGTCGTACATCAGCACGTCAAAAGGCAACGTGCCGCAGTACTCAGTGGTGCTTAATTACGACACCGATTACGGCGCGGTACCGTTTGCGGTTGCGGTCGAAAAAGTAGGCGCCCCCAAAGTGCCATATATCCACAGTATCACAAAATATCAGGTGACGTCGGACAAGGGCACAAAACGTATACTTTTTGTTTATGACGGCGATATCGATTACGACCTGAACAATCCGGAAGAAGTCAAAAGTAATATTCTTACGCTTGACGAAGTAGATACGTACTTTAAAGATTAAAATGAGAAAACTCGCAAAACTCTTAAAAAATAAAAAAGGCTTCACCTTGGTCGAAGCAATCGCGGTCGTCGCCATTATGGGTATTCTCGCAACGGTTATCGGCGGGCTTGTCACGGCGGGCACGACGGCTTATATGCGCCAGAAAGAAAACGCCGCCGCAAAAGACCTTGGCACAATCGTCCAGAACGAAATCAAGCGGGCGGCAAGGTCGTCGGTTGAGGTATATTTGCAGGACGGCGATCTTCCGACCGATAGCAACATGATTACAATCGGCGATACTCAAACCACGTACCAGATGAAAAACGCGCCGACGGGCGAGTACAAGGTGTTTTTATCCAAAAACGGCAAGCTCTTTTATGCAAAGGGCAACGAAGAACCCCAGGAATACTTCACGTCAACTGAAGCCGAAAAGCGCGCGTTTTACGGCAGTTTCACGATTAAGGTTTACTTCCGGGCGATTGTCAACACCTTTGGTGAGATTACGTCCGTCAAGGTGTTCTGCGACGTCTATAACGCCAAAGGGCAAAGAAAATTTGACTCCCCGGGGCTTGAAATCGACTTTATCGAGGCGGATTACAGCCAATCGACGGAAACCAAACGCTTCAAAGGTATTTTCAGTTTTCAGCAGGGCAATAGCGACGCAATCGAACCAGACGGCGACGGTTGGAAATACAACAACATGCTGCTGGACGCTAACTACAAGCCGTACAATAACAACGACAAAGGGTTCAAGAATTTTTATTTCCGAACCGTGACAGGCGGTTGATAAAATGGAACTTGGCCATCTGTTATTCACGATATTTTCCGCATTTTTCGGGCTTGCGGTCGGCAGTTTTCTGAACGTTTGCATTTACCGCATTCCCAAAGGCACGTTTTTCACCGAAAAACACAGTTATTGTCCGAAGTGCGGGCAGCCGCTGAAATGGTACGACATGGTGCCGGTTTTCAGTTGGATTTTTCTTGGCGGGAAGTGCAGGAATTGCAAGGAAAAAATCTCCGCAAGGTACCCGATTGTGGAGTCGCTCAACGCCGTATTGTGGACGTTGTCGGCATATTTTATCGGGCTTAACGCCAACGCGTTCATATACGACGCGCTGTTTTCGGCGCTCATCGTGATGACGTTCATAGACATCGACACGAAAGAGATCCCGAACGGCATCGTCGTGTTCATCATAATTTTGTCGATCCCGCTGTTTTTCACGGCGAAGGACGTTGTGTGGTGGCACCGTCTTGTTGGCGCGGTGGTTATCAGCGTGCCGCTTTACGTAATCGCGCTCGTGACGGGCGGCATCGGCGG
>ENA-ORNK01002092-ORNK01002092.1-human-gut-metagenome-genome-assembly--contig:-NODE-2092-length-11915-cov-4.938870_pt1 | contig 11915 bp, 10 predicted proteins | sample MGYA00242115_ERZ509022 | MGnify/ENA primary metagenome ERZ509022 (study PRJEB26280, sample SAMEA2338690) | human gut metagenome | biome: human gut; feature: human-associated habitat; material: faeces...
CCATCGCCTTTTCCGCTGCCTGCTGGCAGTACGCCTGGATATTGACATCCAGGCTGACCTTTAAGTCCCTTCCCGCCACCGGCTCCTGGCGGCTCTCCCCGATGCCGTTCTGCTCAATCCCGCGCGCATCCGTTGTCGTCAGGATTTTTCCGTTGATTCCTTTTAAAATTTCCTCATATTCCACCTCCAGTCCGATGATGCCCTGATTATCGCCTCCGGTGAAGCCGATAACGCGCGACGCCAGCTTCCCTTTGGGGTAATACCGCTTGAAATCCTCATCCACTTTTACCCCCGCGTATCCGTACGACCGGATGGTATCACCCGTCTCCTTGTCCACATTCGTCTTGACACGCTCGATTGAAGACCGCTTCTCCACGCGTTTCCGCGCCGTCTCCTCCGAAATTCCAAGCTCTTTTACCAGCATCGCAATCACCGCCTCCGGCTCCTCAATCTGGCTGTGGATCACGGAAATCGTACAGACCGTGCGGTTTGCCGCGAGAACTTCCCCGTTTGCATCAAGAATCCGGCCGCGCGCCGCCTTGATCCCGCGCTCCCGCTCGTGCAGATCATCCGCCTTCTCGGAATAATAGACGGACCGGAACACACACAGATACACCAGCCGCCCGGCAAGTCCGACCATCATTCCCATGCAGAGTACCCACAGAAGAACCGTCTTTTTCCGGTGATACGTTTTGTTTTTACGCATAGAATACCCCATAGCCGAATCCATTATGATAACACTATATGGAAACTGCTATGGGGTTATGTCTTTTGTTTTTTATGTTTTTTTACTCTTCATTGATGAGATCCAGCTCGGCGTTTGTCAGACCGCCGTTCTCGATATTGCTGTTTTCAGCACTGTTTTCCGTATCGTCTTCCTGTACCGGTGCCGCTACGTTTGGATCATCCGTTCCGGTCTCGGAGCCTTCGCCCGTCACACCGTCCGTATCATCCGGGAATACGTTCAAATACGGCAGCAGTTCTGTGTAGATCTCTTTTACGATCTCCTGTGCCAGCACACTGTTCGCCTGATTTTCTACATCCGGCTCGTCCACAATCGCGTAAACAACAGCTTTCGGGTTTTCTACCGGTGCAAATCCGATAAAGGAAACGAGATATTTTCCATTGCCTCGCGGATACTTCTGTGCAGTACCTGTTTTTCCTCCCATCGTGTAACCGGCAACCTTTGCACTCTGGCCGCTTCCATCGGTCACGACTCCCTGGAGGAAACTTCTCATTTTATCGCTGATTTCCGCGGAAACCGTCTGACGCACCAGATTCGGCTCATTGCTCTCAACAACAGCTCCTGTGCTGTCCGTGATCGTCTTCATCACATGCGGCTGGTAATAATTGCCTCCGTTGATCAGAGAGGAAAACGCAGCTGCCTGCTGTACCATCGTCACGGTATAGCCCTGTCCGAATGTACTCGTTGCAAGCTCGGTCGGTCCCATGGTATCCTCCGTGTGAACCAGGCCGTACGCCTCACCCGGCAGGTCAATTCCTGTCAGACTGCCGAAACCGAAAATATCCTGATAGCGGAGAAATTCCGCTGCTCCCATCTTCTGTCCGATCTGCATCATACCAGCGTTGCAGGAGTTTTTCAGTACATCGGCCGGTGTCTGTACGCCATGTGTTCCCGGATAAGCTCCGCAGCGGATCATCTGCCCTGCAATCGTCTCAAACCCCTCACAGTCAAACAGGGTATCATCATCGATTACATCGAGGGAATATGCCGCCGCCACGTTCATCGGTTTTGCCGTGGAACCTGGCTCATATGCATCGGAAATACAGTAGTTTTTCCAGATGGCACTCAAAGCCTCCATTGTCTCGTTATCGTTCATCGCATCAATTTCTTCCTTCGAATAGAACGGTGTCAGATCTCTTGGATTGTTCAGGTCATACCAGTCGGAAGAATCCATACCAAGAATCTCTCCATTGTTCGGATCCATCACGACAACGCCGATATTCTTTGCCGCTTTTGTCTGACGGTTCGTCTCAGTGTCCGATTCGTCCGCGCCGTTCTGGACATGAATCCGCTCATTGTAATTCTCGATCGCCGTGCGGATGATCTTCTGAATATTTACATCAATCGTCGTAACCACGTTTTTGCCCGGCTGCGCCTCGATGATCGTCTGTTCCATATCCGCATCTTCGTTGTAATAGCCGAACTGGCGGCCATTCACGCCATTTAAGATACTGGAATAATACCCTTCGATTCCCCAGTCTGCCGTGTCTCCTGAATACGTAAAGCCGATCAGATCGCAGGCAAGTGAATTTAACGGATACGTTCTGTGGTAGGATTCCTCGAACCAGACGCCGCGGATGTTGGCACGGTATGCTTTTTCCGCCTGCTCGTTCTCATCGAGCTCCTTGTTCTTTTTGTCCGCGTACTCGTCCACATAGGCCTCAAACGCTTTTTTCGCGTCCATCGAGACCTCTCTGGCGAGAACCTGGTACTGGCTTTCTTTTGTCGTTTCGCCGGTCAGACGATCCCGGATATCCGTCTCGTCGAGTCCGAAGTATTCAACCAGTGCTGCTACGGTCGGATCGACGTACGGATGGGTATCGTTCTTTTCTTCATCTTTTACCGTCGTATTGGCAAGTTTACAGTCGAGAATAACGTTGTAAACCTTCTCACTCGTTGCCAGAATCGTTCCGTTCCGGTCGGTGATACTTCCCCGCTGGAATGGAATTGTCCTGCTGTCGTAGGACTGCTGCGTCTGGCTTAAAACCTGTCTTTCGTATTTTTCTCCCTTTGTGGCATTCACATACGTAATGTCAATCGCTAAAGCAACAAAAACCAGCATCACTCCCAAAAAGAGTGCTACCAGTTTTCTGCTCATACGCCCACTTGTCTTCCGTCTCCGGAATGCCCCGCTTCGTTTTTTATTTTTTTTCTGTTTACTCACGTTTTCACCTATTTCGCATCCGGAACATCCTGATACTGTCTCACATAGCTGTTTTCTGAATCATCGAAATAAATTACCTGGGACTCATCTGCATATTTCATGCCGAGCCGGTTCTGTGCTGCTTCTTTGACTGCCTCAAGATCTTCGGAGGCAACCGTTGTATTGTAATAGGCGTCATTGTCCGCCTTCAGATCGCTCAATTCTTTTTCTTTGCTGGTAATGTCTTCCGCCTGCGTGGTAACCACGGTCTGCAACTTGACATACGCAACACACGCCGCGATACACAGTGTGCAGACAATGGCAAGAAAAACAGCGTAGCCCGCGCTGATCTGTGTCGCCCGTGCCCGGTTTCTTCTTGTCTGGCTGCTCACACCCGATTTCAGAGGCCGTGCTTCTTTTGGTGCTTCCTGCGGCTGTGCTGCAAGACGCCGTACCGCACTTCCGTCCTCAAACGTATCTGGCGTATAACGTTTCGTTCTATCTGTCGAATTTACCCTTCCATCTGCCCGTCTGGCCATAACTTCTCTGTCTCCTTCGTGCCGAGCCGTCACACTTTTCGTTCAAAGACGCGCAGTTTTGCGCTCTTGGAACGGGGATTTGTTTCCATTTCCTCTTCTCCCGGCAAGATCGGTTTCCGAGTTACTACGGTTCCCTTGGACTTCTTTCCGCATACACAGACCGGAAATTCCGGCGGACACGTACATGGATGCTCGTTTTTTCTGAAAATGTTTTTTACGATACGGTCTTCCAGAGAATGAAAGGTGATGACACAAAGTCTTCCACCGTCATTTAAGAGATCAATCATGCCGTCCAGTGACTCCGACAGAACGGTAAGTTCCTGGTTCACTTCGATACGGATTGCCTGAAAGGTTCTCTTGGCCGGATGGCCGCCCGTCGCCCTTATTTTTGCCGGAATCGAGCGCTTGATGATTTCGATTAACTCCCCAGTTGTTCGAATCGGCGCCTGCTGCCGGCTTACGCATATATTGTGTGCAATTTTTCTTGCAAAACGCTCTTCTCCATATTCATGGAGAATACGCGAAAGATTCTCTTCACTGTAATCGTTCACGACTTCGTACGCGGAAAGAGCATTTCTCTGATCCATCCGCATATCCAGCGGAACATCCTCACGGTATGTGAATCCACGCTCTGCATTATCCAGCTGATAGGATGAAACTCCAAGATCCAGCAGGATTCCGTCTACCCCGGTGACTCCGATTTCGGCAAGACGCGGAACCATATCGCAATAATTGCTGCGGATAATCGTGACCTGGTTCTGATATGGTTCCAGGCGTTTACCCGCAACAGCTATCGCAGCTTCGTCCTGATCTATGCCTATTAATCTCCCCGTGGCAGATAAGCGCTCACATATATGACTGGAATGTCCAGCGCCTCCCAACGTCCCGTCCACGTAGATTCCGTCCGGTTTTATCTTAAGGTTTTCAATGGTTTCCTTCAGTAATACTGATGTATGCGAAAATTCCATGGTCATCTCCTGTATCCCAACGAAACAGATCAGATCACAATGCCCATCTCTTCCATTGATTCGGCGATGGCATCCATATCATCATAATTGCTGTTTTCGTTCCATTTTTCCTTGCTCCAGATTTCAATCCGGTTGATATTTCCGGTAAGGACTACATCTTTTTCCAGACCAGCAAATTCCCGCAGCGTTGCCGGTACGAGAATCCTCCCCTGCTTGTCCAGTTCACATGACGTAGCACCTGCTACAAAGAAACGGGAAAAAGTTCTGGCGTTTTTGTTTGTAAGTGGTAAGGCTCTCAGCTTCTCTTCAAAGGCAGCCCATTCGTCGTTTGGGTAAATGGAAAGGCATCCGTCCAATCCCTTCGTCAGTACAAACTCTTCTCCCAGCTGTTCTCTGAACTTGGACGGTATGATCAATCTTCCCTTCGCGTCAATCGTATGACTGTACTCTCCCATGAACATAATGAAAACCCTCTTATCACCTGAAATGGCGGTCTCCCCACGCACCACTTCATGTATCGCGCCGCAGCCAGACTGCCACATCCGCTCCACAACGCACCACTTTTCACCACTTTCTACCACTTATATTTTTATTCTATATCAACTCAGGGAAAATAGCAAGGTCTTTTTTCTATTTCATTTTTAAGATTTTTCCCAAAATGCAACATTTTTATGCGCATTTTCCGCCTTTTTTATACCAATTTTGTATCAAAAAAGAGAAAACCTTTTTTGCCGGTTTTCCCCTTTTCTGTATTTTTATTCTGTTTTTTTCACTGGTTTTATCCTTAAGAATGGGCTGTCTCCCCACCGGATGATAATTTTTTTCGTTTCCATACCACCAGGATGGTACATCCCACCACAAGGCACCCCGAAAGGAGCTGGGAAACCGGAAGTCCCACCACCGGAAGCAGAAGCTGGTCGGTGCGGAGTCCCTCGATCCAGATTCTTCCAAGGCCATATCCTATCAGATACATCAGGAACACTTCGCCGTTAAATTTTTTTCTTTTCCGAAACCAGAAAAGAAAAAGCAGGACACCCACATTCCATAAACTTTCATATAAAAAGGTGGGATGCACCTGAATATACTCGACGCCGTTTACCGTCACCACATGATCCCACATTTTCTGTGTGATTTCATTGGCACGGACCGCGGAAACCGGAAGCTGCATCGCAAACAGGTTGTTAGTGTAGTCACCGAATGCCTCACGGTTAAAGAAGTTTCCCCACCGTCCCATAATCTGACCGAACACGATGCTCATGCTCGCGGTATCCATCAGAAGGCTGAAGTTCTGTTTCTTCTTTCTGCTGTAAATCACCACCGCAATGCAGGCACCGATGATGCCGCCGTAGATGGCAAGTCCGCCCTGGCGGATGTTGAAAATACTCAAAAGATCATCCTTATAATAGTCCCAGGCAAATATAACGTAGTAAATCCGTGCCCCGAGAATACCGGCTGCGATGCCGATCATCGCAAGATCGAGGTACTGCTCCGGGTTCTGCCCTGTCCGCTTTGCCTCTCTTTGGGCAATCCAGATCGCAATCATCATACCGGTTACGATCACGATGCCGTAATAGGCAATGGAAAATCCGAAAATACTGATGTTTTTTCCCACATGGTCGAGATAGATCCCGAGATTGGGAAAATTAATTTCCATATCCATAACTTATATTCTCTCTTATTATTACTTATCAAACGTTGAAACGGAACAGGATGACATCGCCGTCGCGGACAATGTAATCTTTTCCTTCCATACGCACAAGGCCTTTCTCTCTTGCTCCTGCGTAGGAACCGCAGTCGAGCAGATCCTGATAATTGACAACCTCGGCTTTGATGAATCCGCGCTCGAAATCGGTGTGGATTTTTCCGGCTGCCTGCGGTGCTTTTGTTCCGACTTTGATGGTCCATGCACGGGTCTCATCCTCTCCTGCTGTAAGGAAGCTCATGAGGCCGAGCAGACGGTAGCTTGCTGCGATCAGTTTTTCCAGACCGGACTCGGTAAGACCAAGATCCTCGAGGAACATTTTTTTCTCATCCTCTTCGAGTTCGGAGATTTCTGCCTCGATCTCGGCGCAGATGACGAATACTTCGCTGTTGTGCTCTTTTGCATATTCGCGGACGGACTGTACATAGGAGTTGTTTGCACCGTCGTCAGCGAGATCATCCTCTGCTACGTTTGCTGCGTAGATGACCGGTTTACTGGTCAGCAGGTTGTACTCTGCGATCCATTTCTCCTCGTCCTCGTTCTGCAGCTCCATCAGGATGGCATCTTTTCCGTCCTCGAGCAGTTTTTTCAGACGCTCCTGGAATTCGAGCTCTTTTGCTGCCTCTTTGTCCATTCTTGCAGATTTTGCAGTTTTGGAAATACGGCGCTCGAGTACCTCAAGGTCGGCGAAGATCAGCTCAAGGTCGATGGTCTCGATATCACGGAGCGGATCAATGCTGCCGTCTACGTGGATAACGTTCGGATCCTCGAAACATCTGACAACGTGAACGATAGCGTCTACCTCACGGATATTGGCAAGGAACTGGTTTCCAAGTCCCTCTCCTTTGGATGCACCTTTTACAAGACCTGCGATGTCAACGAACTCGATGACAGCCGGTGTTACTTTCTTGGACTGATAGAAATCTCCGAGCTGCTGCAGACGCTTGTCCGGAACCGGCACGATGCCGACATTCGGGTCAATGGTACAGAACGGATAGTTTGCGCTCTCTGCTCCTGCTTTGGTCAGGGAATTGAAAAGTGTACTTTTTCCGACGTTCGGAAGGCCCACGATACCTAATTTCATAGTAATCTATATCTCCTTTGTTTTTATTTTTCGCTTCTTTTTCTGTTCGGGTTTTTTTTATGCACAAAAAGAGCCCAATGCAACTATAAATTATAGCACACGGGCTCTTTGATTTCAATGGATTTTAATCTCTTGACTGTACCATCAGAAGAATGCCGCCCTCGTACGATACATGCGCGGTCTCCTCGACGATCTCATTGCTCACGCACAGACCACCCGAAGTATTCGGCAGATAGTGATGGTCGAGCGGGTAGGCGAAGCCCTCCAGGGTGATGGATGCGACTTCCTTTTCCAGCGGGAAGAACGAAACGTACTTTCCGAACTGCTCTTCTTTCCGGATTTCAAACGAAGTTTCCACCGGAATCGTAATCAGATTGCGGCTGTCCACGATGTAAGCCGGAATTTTCTTCTCCCATGCCGTTTTCAGGTTCTGCACAATACTTAAGAAATGGTCAAGTCTTCCTCCTGTTGCTCCGAGGATCGTGATTTCACTGCTTCCCAGAACAATCGCCTGCTGAAATGCGATGTCCGTGTCCGTATTGTCCTTCATGGGATTAAATTCCCGGATCGGTGCGACATGGTTCTCCTTGTAATAATTTAAAATCTTCGGAGATAAACTGTCAAAATCTCCCAGAATATACGTCGGCATAATCTGGTAATGGTAGCAGAACTCCAGGCCCCGGTCTGCTGCCAGGATAATATCAAACTGCTGTTTCTGAAGATATGGGAAGGCAAAATCCGGTTCGATCATCCCTCCCGAAATAATACATGTTCTCACGTTTCCCTGCCTCTTTTTTCTGTCTTTTTGTATCTTATTCTGCCTTTTTGCTGTATGAAGAAATTTTTTCTCATGCAGTTCCGCATATATATGCTACCGGGATTTCAACAACGATCATTTCTGTTTTGATTCTTAACTATAATTTGAAACTTGGTCTGGCAGCGCTTTGGGTGATCCCCGTTTCTCTTTTGATTTTCTTTTTATCAAAAAATAAGAGAAAGAAAAGTAATGAAAAATGGGTAGAACAAAACAGAGAGGTACTTGATGATCTTCAGGAAACGATAGAACAGATTCAGGAGATAAAATCCTATAACATGGAAGAAAAAGCAAAAAAGCAATTTTTTGAAAAATTACAGAAAAGCACAAAATTAAAAGGCACTATTGAAATTGTAACAGGTGTCGCAGTGGCTTTTTCGGGAATGCTTCTGAAAATGGGAATCGTAACAGTGGCAGTTACAGGCGCGCAAATGCTTTTGGCAGGGGAAATTAATATCTTCGTATATATCGTATTTCTTATCATGACTGCAAGTATCTATCTTCCGATAGAAGGGATCATAGCCTTTATGGGGATGATCGATATGCTTGACAGTGTTGTAGGCAGAATAAAAGAAATAAAAACGATGCCGATCCAAGAGGGGGAATCAAAGTTTCATCCGAAAAATTATGATATAGAATTTAAAGACGTTTCATTTGGATATGAGGATTATTCGGTTGTCAGGAATGTAAGTTTTACGGCAAAACAAGGAGAGGTAACGGCGCTCATCGGGGCATCCGGAAGTGGAAAGACTACTCTTACAAAGCTTGCCGCAAGATTTTGGGATATTAATAAAGGAAAGATCTTGCTGGGAGGAGAGGACATAAGTAAAGTAGATCCTGAAGCGCTGCTGAAGAACTTTTCTATTGTTTTTCAGGAGGTAGTGTTATTTAACACAAGTATCAAAGAGAATATAAGGATCGGGAAAAAAGGTGCGACAGATGCTGAAATTTTTGAGGCGGCTAAAATAGCAAGATGCGATGAATTTATCGAAAAAATGCCAAATGGAATAGAGACTGTAATAGGTGAAAACGGAGAACGGCTTTCAGGAGGGGAAAGGCAAAGAATTTCCATTGCACGAGCCATACTGAAAGATGCTCCGATCATATTGATGGATGAAGCAACCGCATCTTTAGATGTTGAAAATGAAAGTCTTATTCAGGAGGCGTTGTCGGAGCTGATCAGAGAAAAAACAGTGATTGTGATAGCTCACAGAATGAGAACGATCCGAAGCGCTGATAAAATCGTTTTTCTGAACAACGGAGAAATCGAGGCGATAGGAAATGATAAAGAAATGTATGAACGGTCGGCCGCATATAGAAAAATGCTATCCGATTCTAAAATAGAACAAACAGTTACAGTTAATTAAAGCTATTATCCGAAGTGGATTTATTTGATACTGCAATGCTTAACATGATTCGTATAGTTGGGAGAAAAAGATAATGGATAAAAAAGAAAAAACAGGCGTACTAAATGTGAGAGACTTGGTAAATGTCGGATTATTTTCCGTGTTGATTTTTATTGCTACGTTTCTTTCTGGGATGATCGGTTTTATTCCGGTCTTAATGCCGGTCGTTCCGTTCGTTTATGGGATTGTGTCAGGGCCGGTATACATGCTTTATTTTACGAAGATTAAAAAAGCAGGGATGCTTTTCATTCAGACGATCGTAGTAACACTTGCATTTGTGGCAACCGGACATGGACCGTGGGTACTGCTTACGGCAGTTATCGGCGGTTTACTGGGGGAAGTTGTCCTAAGGAATGGACGGTATAAAAGTGTAAAGCATGCAAGACTTGCTTTCAGCGTACAGTCCATATATGGACTTGGAAACTGGCTTCCGATTTATTTTGCGAGAGATGCCTATATCCGGCAGATGCTTGATATGGGGTACGGGGAAGAATATACACAAAAAATGATGAGTGTTTTGCCGAACTGGACGCTTCCGCTGATTGTGATTTTAGGAATGCTCGGCGCGTACATAGGCTGCACGATAGGCATAAGAATGTTGAAGAAACATTTTGTAAAAGCAGGCATGGCAGAGGAGGTATAGCGTGCACAGTGAAAAATTTAAACTGGATTTTCGGACGAAAATGTTGATGTCATTGTGTCTTTCGTATACTCTGATCCTGGGAAATATACAAACGAAATTTTCGATTGTGGCGGCAGCTTATTCGCTGCTGCCATATGTATTTTTACTCTTGAACAGGGAAAAGAAAGCGGCGGTAAAAGGAATCCTGTTTATTATGGCTGCTTACATCATTCAAAAAGAATGGGTGTTTTCAGCCGGTGGTTTTTTGGGATCTTTATTTCTTTTTATTACGATGATGTTTTTGCGGCTTCTTCCGGGATTTGTGATGGCGAGATTTGCTCTTGCTTCATCTACAATGAGCCATATGACGTCAGCGCTTAAAAAAATGCATTTTCCGGTTGTGTTGATCATCCCGATTACGGTTATGGCAAGATTTTTTCATACGGCGAGAGAAGATTATAATCAGGTAAAAGACGCAATGTATTTACATGGTCTTACAAACAGACGCCTCTTTTTTCATCCTGTAAAGCTTTTTGAATACAGAATGGTTCCATTATTTATGGTGCTTACAAAAACAGCAGATGATGTTGCCGTATCGGCGATGACGCGAGGACTGAAAATCCATGGGAAAAGAACGTATATCGGCGAAAGCAGGTTTTGTATGAGAGACTACATTTGTTTTTTGCTTATGCTCGTGTTGATAGGATTTTATATAGGAGGGAAATATGTTTGCGTGTAGAAATTTAAATCTGTCATATAAAGGAAACAAAATACTAAAAGATATACATTTTCATATTCCTGAAGGAACGGTTTTTTGTATAACGGGAGAATCCGGATCCGGCAAAAGCAGTTTATTAAAAGTAATCAATGGGATAATCCCTGAGATTACCGAGGCGGAAATTTCAGGAGAAATAAAATTAAACGATATGCGGTTAAATGAGATGGATATTGCACAGAGAAGCCGGTATATTTCGACCGTATATCAAAATCCGAAAACACAGTTTTATTGCGTTGAGTCTACGGATGAACTGGCGTTTCCTTTGGAAAACAGAAATCTGCCGAAGGATGAGATGGTTAAGATAATAAAAAAATATACGGAGCTGCTCGATACGGAAAAGCTTTTAAACAGAAATATTTTTTCACTGTCAGGCGGAGAAAAGCAGCTTATGGCAATTACAAGTGTGATGACGATGGACAATCAAGTATATCTTTTCGATGAGCCGTCGGCTTCTTTGGATCATCATTCGATCGGTCTTTTGAAAAAATGCATCGCCGAGCTGAAACGAAAAGGGAAAATCGTGATAATTGCCGAACACAGACTGTATTATCTGAAAGAGATCATGGATTATCTGGCTGTTTTAAAAGAAGGAAAACTGGAAATGATCTCTGTGGAAGACTTAGATCATGACAAGATCTGCAGACTGAAGGAGACGTATGCCTTAAGGAGTTTTGAAGAAATCAGGAAAGAAGAGCTGTTATCGGATAATCCCTGCTATCAGATCCAGATGCTGAACAAAACGAAAAACGGAGAAAAGGATAAGAATATTTTAAAATGTAAAAATTTTGCACAAAGCTTTAAAAATACGAAAATCATGGATATCGGGGAAATCGGATTTTCGGAAGGAATATATTTTATTATAGGAGAGAATGGAGTCGGGAAGTCCACATTCATTAAAAAGATGGCAAAACTGCTGAAAGGAAAAGGAAAATCTTTTTACTGCGGGAATGAAATAAAAAGATCTTATGAATATATCTCCATGGTGATGCAGGATGTAAATTATCAGATATTCACAGAATCTGTATGGTCGGAAATATCCATCGTCAGTCAGGACGATGCAAAAAAGGCAAGATAAATCGATTACTATCTTTTTTTGTTTTCTTTAAATGATCTC
>ENA-ORNK01002099-ORNK01002099.1-human-gut-metagenome-genome-assembly--contig:-NODE-2099-length-11859-cov-16.288123_pt1 | contig 11859 bp, 12 predicted proteins | sample MGYA00242115_ERZ509022 | MGnify/ENA primary metagenome ERZ509022 (study PRJEB26280, sample SAMEA2338690) | human gut metagenome | biome: human gut; feature: human-associated habitat; material: faeces...
ACTTCAGGTCTGCCGGAGCCTGCAAATAAATTTGCGCATAAATCTTGACGGCACCGTTGCCTCCAGCGCCGTGCGCTTTTTCTTCTGCATGAGAAGAGACCCGTCCGCGCAGCCGAGCAACCCTGTCGTACCGGAGATCATTTCGAAGCTGTCACCGGCGGGCTGCTTGCGGGTGTGGTGGACGGTCAGGACGCAGATGCAATGCTTGTCGGCAAACTGCTTGAGTTTGCCGATGATCTCATAGTCGCTGGCGTAGCTGTACGCCTCGCCGCCGACCTCGCGTATTTTCTGCATGGTGTCAATGATAATGAGTCTTGTGTCGGGATGCTCCCGCACGAAATTCTCAAGCTGCTCGTCCAGCCCGTTTCCGATTTTCCCGGCAGCAGTTGCAAAGTGCAGATGGTCAGTGTCGTTGATACCGTACATCATAAACATTCGGCTCTGGATGCGCTGGAAATCATCTTCCAACGCAAGATACAGCACCGTTTAATTTTGCGTATGATAACTGTTCCGATCCACAGCTCAAGCTTCTAATCAGCCTTATGGTGGCACTGAGCAGCCGCATTGGAGAATGTCTCTCCTTAACATGGTCTGATGTATACGATAACGAGGACAAGCATGAACCGTCCTATATTCGTAACTACAAGGAGTTGACTTACCGCACTGAGAAATTTATTAAAGAAACAAATGGTCGGGGGATTCTCAAAGTATTCGACCAAGTTCGCAGCACTCGACCGGATGCAAAAAGACGTGCGGTCTTTCATGTTACCAAGACGGAAAAGGAAATCGAAGCAAAGACGGACAGAATCTATATAGCGCCGGAAGTCATTTTCATGCTCCGTGATTACAGGCTTGTTCAGAATCAGCATAAGCAGCTTTCAGGAGACAGCTACATTGATGATGATTTGATATTTGCTCACGAGGATGGTACGCATATCAGTTCACAATACGCCGATGATATGTTACGTTCACTCTATGAGCCTTTAGGACTTCCAAAAGTAGACCTGTATAGCCTAACTTCATTTTTAATGCGCGCAATAAATTCCCCTATCAGTGACCATTCTTCGCTATCAATGACCTTAATCTTTTTGATACTGTTAACTGTTCTATCAAATAACTGACCAATTAAACGGTCTAATTGTTTCTGACCACCATCAGTAACCAAGGAATCCCTGTTTTTATTTGCGTAATCAATGATGTTGTTTACACGATTATAATATTCGTGTTGCTTTTGTTCTAATGCTTCTTTCTGCTGCTCTTTAATGTATTTATTATATTCGCCTTTGCTCATAAGCAAAGAGGGATCATTTTTAAATCTGTCTATATCATATTGCCGCACAGTAATATCTTTGAAGGCAGATTTTCTTCCAGCAGGAGATACATAACGAACTCTGATTATATAAGTTCCTTCATCATTTGATCCTGCTTTCTCTTTGATGACATTTTCTGCTTCCGTTAGTTTTTCGCTGTTTTCTCTAAAAAAAGATATGGCATCATATTTTTCCAATGTCTGGCGACTTTTAACGGTTACATACACATCCGCTTTCTGCGTGCCTCCAGCTAATTTGACGAGTGCAATTATTACTATTATGAATAAAACTATTAATACAAACATTTCTTTTTACTCCCATCCTCTTCCTATGATTGGCTCTTTATGCGTGCCGTTATCATATTTCTCCAAAAATAAATATACCATAAGTATGTAGGAAAGTCCATCCGGTTTTACCGTACTCCGTGGTCAAAGGAGCGCTGGGGCTGCTTGCAGCCTTTCTCCGACTGCTTCAGCCGTTTGGCGGCATTTAGCGTTGCTTCAATCTGTTCTGCGCCGAGGATTTGCTTGAGCTGCGCATAGTCAGCAGAGGTGCGCCGAAGGGATTTATTTTCCAGCTTGACCTCCTGCAAGCGTTCAGACAGGCGGCTGTTGGCTTTCTGAACTTGCCCATAATCTGTTTGCAGCCGCTCAAACTTTCCTTTCAGCTCGACGTAGGCAAGGTATAATGCCCGCAGCACCTTGATGATTTTAGCAAGCAACGGTTTTGCCTTTTTCTCGCGGTAGGAACGGCCTGTTTCCAATGCGCCTGCCTCCGGTAAAATCTGTTCCGGATTTGCGGAAAAGTCCGCGGCCAGCCGCTCCATGTTCTTCACCGCCGGGGCAAGCTCTTTTAGGCGCTGCTCCTGCTCTGCAACCTCACCCTCTTTTGCCGTCTTAGCAGCTTCTAAGGCGGCGATTTCTTTTGCCCGCTGCTCTTTTTTGTAATCTAATACAGACAGATGCTTTTCGTGTGTGTCTTTCTTTTCCCATTCAATTCCGTGTTGCTGCATCACAAGCGAAAGTTGATCTTTTTCCGAGCGTACCCATTGATTCCACTCTGTATCACCGCGGCTGCCACCTTGAAATCCTTGTGCAGCCAACGCCTGTTTGAGAGATACCCGCGTTTCCAAGCCACGCTTGCTGCCGGTTGTAAACGGAATAAAATCAATATGCAGATGCGGCGTGGCTTCGTCCATGTGCAGATGTGCAGAAAAAACGCGGAGCTGCGGATTTCTCTCCCGAAATCCGGTCATGTATTCTTCTAAGATTTCCACGGCAAGCTCCCCATTGTCACTGCCTGTGTGCATATCGTCTTTATTGCCGACTTGCAGGATAATCTCATGGAACGTCTTTTCCTGCTTGCTGGCACGAATCTTCTCATAGTAATCTTTGATTTTCCGGTCTGCTCTGGTCTGCTTGGCGTTGTATCGTGCAAGAGCTTCATCAAACAGCCTTGATATTTTCCTCACAATAGGTGATATTCAAATGAGAACGTTCCGGGTCGGTGTTCTTTGCATGAAACTTTCGGGTGTTGTGATTTACAGAGCCGCGTCCAACCCTTGCACTGATCGTTCGTTTCATTCATTCACTCCTTTCCGCCGCGCAAGCGGCGTGCCTTTGTTACTTTCTGCGAAAGTAACGCAAAGGCACTTTTGACAGCCAACGGCCATCAAAAGCGCATTTGCGCCCTACGGGGTGGTGTGGGGGCGTTGCCCCCGCTGTCTGCGGACAGCACCCCCAGCAGGGCTGCCCTTTGAAAAGGGCACCCTGCACCCCGCCTAAACTTCTTCACTCGCCGTTAGGCAGAGCGGAAAGGCACACGCCTTTCCGCTCACCCGGCAAGTGTTTCCCGTGTGCCAACTGTCAAGGGGTTCGGGTTGTATTGCCTTGCGGCAATCTCCACCCGCAAGTATGCCCCCTTGACAGTTGCCCCCGCGCCCCGTGACAACCGTGACGGCTGTGACAGCTTTTCAGACAGCAGAGCCGGTATCGGGAAGATCGTCACGGCCGTCACGGTCGTCACCCGCAGCCTGATCGAGCGTCAATCGGATACTTCTTCCGGCGTGAGTGCGGGCGCTTTCATAGCAGATATGATACTTGCAATTTAGCTGCCATGCCCGCACATTGAGCCGCATTGCCAGAGCGTTTGGTTTCATGTTTATCTCCAGCGCAGCGGCCAGCTCGGTTGCCTTGCCGCACCACACCGGGCGCTCCGACGTTATAAATGCCGCAACTGCTTCTAAAACAGGATCAGGTGCTTCATGGTGAAATTCTGTTTCTGTCCGCTGCAATTCCCATATCAGCTTTTCACTGTTCCGTGTCAGATAGAGCCTTTGATCCTGCTGGTCACGCCCGGATATGTCCAGCGTCGCAGAGCAGTCTGTCCGGCGCTCCTTTTGGAGCAAGAACGCGCCATCCGCCGCGCCGAGCAGACCATTTGTGCCGGAAATCATATCGAATCGATCATCGGCCTGCTGCTTGCGCGTATGATGCACCAGCAGCAGACAAACGCCGCTCTCGTCGGCAAAGCCTTTCAAGCTCGCCATCATTTCATAATCGCTGGCATAGCTGCATTTTTCGCCGCCGTCCTCCCGGATTTTTTGCAGCGTGTCAATGATGATAAGCCGCGTGTCCGGGTGTTCCCGCATAAAGCCTTTGAGCTGTGTTTCCAGACCTTTGTTTAGCTGCTTTGCATAGACTGCAAAATAGAGATTTTCGGTGCTGTTCTCTCCGAACATCCGGTACAGACGATCTTGCAGGCGGCGGTGATCGTCCTCCAGAGCCAGATAGAGAACCGTTCCGCGATTTACGGCATATCCCCACAGCGGAATCCCCATGCTCACATGATAGGCAAGCTGTGCCATGAGGAACGATTTTCCGACCTTTGGAGCGCCCACAAAGAGGTATGTTCCCGCGTAGAGAAGACCGTCAATCACTGGCGGCCTGCCGGGAAAGACCTGTTCATAGAGGTCATTCATAGACACGGTTGGCAGATACGCTGGGTCGCTGGCCCGGCGTATCTGCTGCATGATTTCCTCCAAATCGTCCGCTTGCGTCTTGTATTCTGCGGTGTCCTCTGCTATACTTTGATTAGTTTCTTTTGAGAGCGGCTGTCCTCCGTCTGCGCCAACAGGCGGATATAGGGCAGTCGTTTTCTCTTGTTCAAAATCCATCTATCAATCCTCCCGCATACCGTCCAGCGTAGCGGCAATCAGTCTGATTGTTTCCAACAGCTCACCGTCGATGGACTGTCTGGCTTCTATACGTTTGAGTTCTTCCAGAACGCTGTTCAGCTCATTGCGCAGCGCCTTATAGACCCTTGGATTGCCCTGTACGACAATTTCACGGCACAGGAGTTGCCTAGTGATATAATCCTGTTTGGTAAGGCCAGAGAGCCGCACAGCGGTTTCAATCTGCGCATCTTCCTCCGGAGATACCCGAAAAGCAACGGTCTTGCTGCGCCAGCGGTTGTGTCGGTCAAGATTCTTTGCAGACATGATTTATGCCCCCTTTCGTTCCAAATCCAATTTGTTTGCCATCTCGGTTTGCCGGGTGGGGAACAGGTGTGCGTAACGGTAAGTAATGTCAATGCTTTCGTGTCCTACCCGATCTGCGATTGCCAATGCCGTAAATCCCATATCAATCAAAAGAGAAATGTGTGAATGTCGTAAGTCATGGATTCTGATGCGCTTGACACCCGCCTCCTTTGCACCTCTGTCCATTTCTCGGTGGAGATAGGATTTTGTGACGGTAAAGATGCGGTCGTTTGGCTGCACGGCGTACAGGCTTTTGATGTAATCCTGCATTTCATCACACAGAAACGCGGGCATTTGAATCACGCGGTTACTCTTGGGCGTCTTGGGGTCTGTAATCACATCGCGGCCTTTGATGCGCTGATAGGATTTGGAGATCGTGACGGTCTGTTTTTCAAAATCGAAGTCGGCGGCGGTGAGCGCCAATAGCTCACCCTCCCGCACACCGCACCAATAGAGCATTTCAAAGGCGTAATACGAGAGCGGCTTGTCCATCATCGCGTCTGCAAATTTCAGATATTCTGCTTTTGTCCAGAACAGCATTTCGCGCCCCTTGGCTTTTCCCATATTACCGACTTGAGCGGCAGGATTGACCTTTAGACCGTAATGCCGTACCGCATGATTGAATACGGCGCTGAGCTGGTTGTGGAGCGTTTTCAGATATACCGGGGAATATGGCTTGCCGTTTTCGTCATGGTGATTCAGCATCTCGTTCTGCCATGCCATGATCTCTTTTGAATGAATGTCACACATCTTCCGTTTGCCGAAGTAGGGCACCAGTTTTTTATAGAGGATATGCTCCTTTGTGCCCCATGTGTTTTCCTTGATGCGTCCTTTCATATCCGCCGCATAAAGCGCGACGAAGTTTTCAAAGGTCATTTCCAGATCGGCGGTTTGCTGCTGCAAAAACGTCCGTTCCCATTCCAGCGCGTCACGCTTGGTGGAAAAGCCGCGTTTCAGCTTTTTTACTTTCTTTCCCGTCCAGTCCTCATAGTAAAAGGACGCATACCATGTACCTTTTTCCTTATCCTTGTATGCTGGCATTGCTGTTTCCTCCTTACTGCCTGTCACGCAGGCCATAGAATTTTTCTTCAAAATACCGTCTGCTCACCCGTCCGGGGATGGTAATAAAGCCTTTCCGCTTCAATTCCTCGTTCATCTCCCGCACCAGCTTGTAGGCGTAGGGTTTGGAAATGCCAAGCTCGTTGGCAACTTCCTCTGCCCGTACAAACAATTCCTGTGTCATAGCGTCACCTCCTTATTGATGATTCGCAAATATGTTAATATCTACGCCCTTATTATACATTAGCATAAATGTTAATGTCAAGAATTTATTTCGCTTTTTTGTTAATATTTATCTTGCGTATTTCGCAAATATGCGCTATACTGTTTTCAAAGGCGGTGGTATGAATGACAGTAGGAGATAAGATTAAGAAAATCCGTACCTTTCGAGGTATGACGCAAAAGGAGCTTGGCGTTGCCATCGGACTGGAGGAAAAGGGCGCGGATAATCGCGTTGCCCAGTACGAAACGAATTACCGTGTTCCGAAGAAAGACTTGCTGAACAAAATCGCGGAGGTCTTGCGCGTAGACCGTCAGAACTTCTATACAGATGCTCCGGGGTGCGCAGAGGACTTTATGCGGACGTTCTTCTGGTTGGACGAGGATAGTCCGGGTTCCATCCGACTGTTTCAGCTTGTCCGCAATCCGGGCAAAGAACGAAACGGGGATGATACCATTGCAAAGTACAACGACAGCGACGAATGGCCTGTCAGACAGCCAGTGGGAATGTACTTCCAATATGGTCTTGTCGATGAGTTCATGCAGGAATGGCTGCTGCGCCAACAGGAGCTTCATGCGGGGCAGATCACGCGGGAGGAATACTTTGAATGGAAACTGAACTGGCCGCATACCTGTGATGACAGCAAAGAGCGCAAGGAGTATATTCCTTGGAAAAAGAAATAAGACAAGCAAAAAACCGTCCTGCTGAATTTGTCGTTCAGCAGGACGGTTTTGCTTGTCATTTTGGAATCATTCTCTCGGAGTGCCGGATTTGAAAAAATAGTATCAATCCAGTATCACGAGCAATTTTGACGGGCAAAAAAGCCTGTATTCATGCGGGTTTCCGGCGTTTTCGGAATTACTCCCACTCAATGGTCGCGGGGGGTTTACTGGTGATATCATACACGATGCGGTTAATACCGCGGACCTCATTGACGATACGCGTCGAGACGCGGTCGAGGATGTCATACGGGATGCGCGCCCAGTCGGCCGTCATGAAATCGGAGGTCGTAACGCCGCGCAGCGCCAGCGTATAATCATACGTCCGGCCGTCGCCCATGACGCCGACGGAGCGCATGGAGGTCAGCACCGCGAAATACTGATTCATCTCGCGGTCATAGCCCGCCTTTGCGACCTCGTCGCGGAAAATAAAGTCCGCCTCGCGGAGCGTATCCAGCTTCTCCTTCGTGATCTCGCCGATCACGCGGATGGCAAGTCCCGGGCCGGGGAACGGCTGGCGCATGACCAGATACTCCGGAAGTCCAAGCTCCCGGCCAAGGCCGCGCACCTCGTCCTTGAAGAGCATCCGCAGCGGCTCAATGATCTCCTTGAAATCCACATAGTCCGGCAGACCGCCGACGTTGTGGTGGCTCTTGATGACCGCCGAATTGCCGAGGCCGGACTCGATCACGTCGGGATAGATCGTTCCCTGAACAAGGAAATCGACCGCGCCGATCTTCTTCGCCTCCGCCTCAAAGACGCGGATGAATTCTTCGCCGATGATCTTCCGCTTCGTCTCCGGGTCGCTCACGCCCGCGAGCTTGCCAAGGAAGCGCTCCTCCGCGTTCACGCGGACAAAATGAATGTCCCATTTGGAGAACGCCGCCTCGACCTCGTCGCCCTCGTCCTTGCGCATCAGACCGTGATCGACAAAAACGCAGGTCAGCTGATTGCCGATTGCCTCCGCCATCAGTGCGGCCGCGACCGAGGAATCCACACCGCCGGACAGGGCCAGCAGCGCCTTTCCGGCGCCGACCTTCTCACGGATCGCGCGGATCGCGGTCTGGCGATAATCCGCCATCGTCCAGTCCCCTGCCGCCTTGCAGACACGGTAGAGGAAATTCCGCAGCATCAGCGCGCCCTGCTCCGTGTGGTTGACCTCCGGATGGAACTGCACGCCGTAGATTTTCCGCGCTTCGTCGCAGATGCCGACGGTCGGGCAGGCCTCGGAATGCGCGCAGAGGCGGAAGCCCTCCGGCACCTTCGCCATATAGTCGCCGTGGCTCATCCATGTAACGCTCTGCTCCTTCAGACCATGGAACAGCTCGCAGCTCGTGTCAAAGAACGTCTCCGTTTTTCCGTATTCCCGCGCGGTATCCTCCTGCGCAGCCGTGACCTTGCCGCCGAGGTTATGGGCGATCAGCTGACAGCCATAGCAGATACCGAGGATGGGCAGACCCAGTTCAAAAATTGCCGGATCGACCTTCGGCGAGCCTTCAGCGTAGACGCTCTGCGGGCCGCCAGTAAAAATAAAGCCGATCGGCTGGAGCTTCATCAGCTCCGTCAGCGGCGTGGTACAGGGCTTGACCTCGCAGTATACGTGATTCTCACGCACACGGCGCGCGATCAGCTGGTTGTACTGTCCGCCAAAATCCAGAACAATGACGCATTGCTTTGCTTGCATTGTAAAACCTCACATTAAAATAATATTTCAACATGATGTTAGCATTTCCATTTTTTCTTGTCAATCCCTTTCCCCACAGCCGTCATTCGCAAAACGAATGGCTGTCATTAGCTGGTCACGGAGCACGTAACGGCACAGAGGCTCAAAATTCGGCATTGACAACCGAAGGGTCAGCGATTATAATACCACAGTAAAAATTAAGGGATGCTCTGGAACGGGAGCTTTCTTCCGCCCAAGCACCCTTTTCCATTTTGCGAAGAGAACGAATGGGAACGATATGAAAAGACGTACAAGACAGCAACGAATTTCATACCGGCGTTAAGACGCTCAGCATCTGGAGGGGTTTTCACCGCCTCCGTGCTGAGCGTCTCCTTTTTGGGAGGAGAGAATTTATGAAACAGGTTAAGTACATTTTTGTCACAGGCGGCGTCGTATCCGGGCTTGGCAAGGGCATCACCGCCGCGTCGCTCGGACGGCTTCTGAAGGCGCGCGGTCTCAAGGTCGCCGCGCAGAAGCTCGACCCGTATATCAACGTTGATCCCGGCACCATGAGCCCGTATCAGCATGGCGAGGTCTATGTGACCGAGGACGGTGCGGAGACCGACCTTGACCTCGGCCACTATGAGCGCTTCATCGACGAGGATCTGAACAAGTATTCCAATCTGACGACCGGCAAGGTCTACTGGAACGTCCTCAACAAGGAGCGGCGCGGCGAATATCTCGGCTCGACGGTGCAGGTCATTCCGCACATCACGAACGAGATCAAGGAATTCGTCTACGCCGTCGGCAAAAAGTCCGACGCGGACGTCGTTATCACGGAGATCGGCGGCACCATCGGCGACATCGAGTCCCAGCCGTTTCTGGAGGCCGTTCGCCAGGTCTCTCTGGAGGTCGGCAGGGAGAACAGCCTCTTTATCCATGTGACCCTTGTCCCCTATCTGCGCGGCTCTGAAGAACATAAATCCAAGCCCACACAGCATTCCGTCAAAGAGCTTCAGGGCATGGGCATCAATCCCAACATCATCGTCCTGCGCTGCGACGAGCCGCTGGAGGAATCGATCTTCAAAAAGATCTCCATGTTCTGCAACGTCAAGCCGGACTGTGTGATCGAAAATCTGACGCTTCCCGTGCTCTATGAGGCGCCGATCATGCTGGAAAAGAGCAATTTTTCCTCCGTCGTCTGCCGGGAGCTTGGCATTGACGCGCCGGAGATCGACCTGACAGAATGGAACGAGATGCTCTCGCGCATCCACAACCGCAGCAAAACCGTGACCATCGGCCTCGTCGGCAAATATGTACAGCTGCACGACGCCTATCTCTCCGTTGCCGAGGCGCTCCACCACGCGGGCTATGTCACCGGCGCGCACATCTACATCAAGTGGATCGATTCGGAGACCATCACGAAGGAAAACGTCGCGGAAACGCTGGCAGACTGCTCCGGCGTGATCGTCCCGGGCGGCTTCGGCAATCGCGGGATCGAAGGTAAGATCATTACTGCAAACTACTGCCGCACGCACAATCTCCCCTACCTCGGCATCTGCCTCGGTATGCAGGTCGCCGTCATTGCCTTTGCCCGCCACGCAGCCGGGCTTCCGCTGGCCGATTCCGGCGAATTCAACCCGGATTCTCCCGACAAGGTCATTGACTTCCTGCCAGACCAGAGCGACGATGTCAACAAGGGCGGCACCCTCCGTCTCGGCGCATATCCCTGCCACATTCTCGAAGGCACGCAGATGTTCCGCGCTTACGGCAAAACGGAAATTCAGGAACGGCACCGTCACCGTTACGAGTTCAATAACGACTACCGCCAGCTTCTGACGGACTGCGGCCTGGTCGTAAGCGGCACCTCGCCTGACGGACATATCGTAGAGACCGTCGAGGTGCCCGAAAACGATTTCTACATCGGCGTGCAGTATCACCCCGAGTTCAAGAGCCGCCCCAACAAGCCGCATCCGCTGTTTGTCGGTCTCGTGCAGGCCGCGCTTAAAAATCCGAAGCTTCCGGGATAATTTCAGTCTCTTCCTGTTGTGTTTGGAAAAATCAGATTTTGTCTGTTTTTCCTGTCAGTTTCAGCACAAATTGGCAGTCATAATGCCGTCGCGGCTGGTAAAACTACGACTGAGGAAATCACAATTTGATTTTCCAACAACACTTGAAGAGGAGAACAAATCAAATGACGAACCGTAACAGCAATTCTATCAACGTTCCCGAAGCCCGCGAGGCCATGGACAAGTTCAAAATGGAAGCTGCATCTGAAGTCGGCGTGGATCTGAAGCAGGGCTACAACGGCAACCTGACCTCCCGCGAAGCCGGCTCCGTCGGCGGCCAGATGGTCAAGAAGATGATCGAGGCTTACGAGCGCAACATGAAGTAATTTGATTTTGCTCTGCACGGGTGACCGTGCGCTGCAAGATCAAAGGCCCGGCTTTTTTGGCCGGGCCTTCTTCTTTGTTTACAATTCCTTCTACATTCGTTCACAAATCAGACATGAATAAGGGTTATTCTATATTTGGAAATCAAGTTTTCCTCTTTTTCTTTCTCTTTTTCTTTTCTCAACGCAAATGCCCGCAGCGGAAGCTGCGGGCATTTGCTATTTTCTGTATTACTTTGTATACTCGAATTCAAAATCGTAAATGCTGACCGTATCGCCGTCCTCGATGCCCATCTGCTCCAGACGTTCAAAGAGTCCGCTCTTGCGGAGCTGGCGGTCAAAATACATCCGCGACTCATAATCGTCAAAATTGATGTCGTTCAGCAGCTTCATGATCCACGGGCCGGAGACCTCCCACAGATCCTCATGCTGCTCGATCCTCAATTCCTTCGCGTCGCCTGCCTCCGCGAGCGGCTTGACATACTCCGGCTCATAGTAGACCACCGGCGGCAGCTGGGCCAGCTTCCCGGCGATGGTGCGCATGAGATTCTTCGTACCGGCCGTCGTTGCGGCTGAAATTTCATAAAACTCATAGCCGCGCTCCTCGACATAGGCGCGCAGGCGTTTCAGATTGTCGCTGTCCGGCGGCAGAAGATCGATCTTGTTTGCCGCCACGAGCATGGGACGCTTCGCAAGCTCCTCGGAATACTGCGCAAGCTCCTGATTGATCTTCTCAAAATCCTCGATCGGGTCACGATCCTCGCTGCCGGAGACATCCACGATGTGTACCAGCAGGCGGCAGCGGTCGATGTGCCGCAGGAAGTCGTGGCCAAGGCCCGCACCCTCGGCTGCGCCCTCGATAATGCCCGGAATATCCGCCATCACGAAGGAAACGCCGTCGTCCACATAGATCACGCCGAGATTCGGATAGAGCGTCGCGAAGTGATAGTTTGCAATT
>ENA-ORNK01002102-ORNK01002102.1-human-gut-metagenome-genome-assembly--contig:-NODE-2102-length-11839-cov-3.186270_pt1 | contig 11839 bp, 10 predicted proteins | sample MGYA00242115_ERZ509022 | MGnify/ENA primary metagenome ERZ509022 (study PRJEB26280, sample SAMEA2338690) | human gut metagenome | biome: human gut; feature: human-associated habitat; material: faeces...
GGCGGGGCCTGTAGCGGTTTCAGGGGCGGGATAAGTTGAGATGGCGGAACAACATGGGTGACGAAGCGGAACATCCTCTTGCCCTACTTTCATTACATAGGCTTATTTTCCTGTTTCTTGCATTAGGTGTGATAAGGAATTTCCTTTTTGGCCTAAATGATTAGAAGTACTGTTTTCTGGACGTCTCTGGCCTGACATCAAAACAGATGGATTCTCTGGAGACTATTATCAATAATTATCGTGGACTTTAAGCACCGTAATGATTAAACTACCGTTGATGTATTGTTATGGGGAAACATGATATGGGCATTGAATCTCGACTCAAGGATTTGGGGGAGGAGTGCGATTTGACTTAGGAGCAAGTGGCCGAACTTCTGAGAACAACGAAACAGTATTACTAAAATATGAAGTTTTAGCTTGTTTATTTCCTATAGAACAGATAGGAATATTGTCGGCTTTATTACAAACCAACTGATTATCATTTATGCCGGACATCTGTAAAAAACTCTATCTGAATATCTGAAGAATTAGACTGTTAAAATACGGGAAATTAGACAGCTGATATTAACAAAGGATAGTGAGAGGGCGCAGTTTGAAAAATGAAAGTCAAATGCGAATCCTGTATCTGCTGCAATTTCTGTATCAAAGCACGAATGAGCTCTGTTCCATATTGTCGGCGGCTATTCTGCGTTGTTGGGAGGTCCATGGGATCTGCTCAGATCGAAAGCAGGCTTATAAGAATATCGCCTCGCTGCAAGATCTCACACAGATATTATTTGCATCAAAAGCACACCGAATCGATGCTTCATTGGCCCCTGCCGTATGGGGAATTTTTTTTCGTGCATCAATCCATAGTCACTGGACGGCGCGAAGCCCAAAGCCTTTGACACTATATCAGAGTGGAGGAGCAGCGGCAGTTTATCGTAGCTTTTATAAATAGACGATTTCATTTCAACACTCCTTTTCATTGGGACAGAACAGTTCGACAATTCTTAGACTGGGTTGCCGATGCGGGACTTGGTTCATTTGTTAATAGCAGATTAGATCGCAGAACGTCCGCAGGATGCCTCCCACATACTCCAGTAGCTTGTCCATAATGGGCATTTGGTTAGCGTGGTCACCTTGTCGTCATACTGTAGAGAGATCATTTTCTGCTCTCTGGCATTCAGCCTTTCAATGGCTCCATGAGATCTTCAAATCGGAGGTTCCGGAGCACGGCATCCTCCACGGATCGCCTGACACAGTCCAAGCCGGGCCACACCGTTTCAAACTCGTTTTTACCCAGATGCCCCACGTCCTGCCTCTTCTGTGCTTGTTCCTATTTACGATCCTGCTCCGGGAACTCTGCTACATCCTTTGGCACCGATAATTGCTCACCGTTGTATTTGATCACGACATAGTGGTTCATTTGTGTCCCTTCCACTCTCAACAAAGAGATACACACTTGCTCTGCCGGGACAGCGCCAAAAACTATAGACCTTCATGGAAGTTTCCTGTATATAGGAGTGGTGGTGCGCTACGAGGTCAGGAATGTCTGAGACCACACATAGGTGTGAACCTCACCAGGTATGAGATTAGGCTTTCGCCTAACTGTAAGGTAACGAAACTTAGTGGCCTTGCCAATTATATAGAGGGGCACGAGCCAACACATATCTGCAGATTGGGTGGGCTGACGCAATATCAGAGAAGGAATTCTCATTATTTTTAGCAGTTTTTTGATTAAAGAGGCGGTCAAAGAAATCGGTGGATTCTTAAAGGACGAGTCTTGACAAAAAGAAAAGGGTCATGTATGATAGGTAAAAATAACTTGTGTGAAGCAAGTTGAGGAGGCTGAAGCGCTCCAATTGCTGGCGTATCTGATAAGCTGCTGAAATGTATGCTAAGAGGCATATGACTTCTCTGAAGGGAGGTTGTATGCCTCTTTTTATTTTTGGCAAGATGCAGATGGATTCAACTTGAAAGGATTTGAAATTACCATGAAAAAGTTTCCTGTACTGCTGTGGGCGTTGATAATGGCATTTAGTCTTGTGGCTTGTGGCAGCTCTGACGGTCCTGAAAATAGCATCGATCAAGATCAGACACCAGATACCTACGGTACTGAGCAGCCAGAGGCCCGCACAGTTGTTGATGTGTGGAACCGTGAAGTGGAAATTCCCTATGAAGTAGATTCCATTATTTGTCTTGGCTCCATGGCTCCCCGCTTTGCTGCCTATTTAGATGTAGTAGACATGATGGTGGGTGCCGAGGATAGCGACATCAATGGGATGACAGCTCGTTATGATTACAGCCCTGTTTATCATGAGCAACTGAAAGGACTTCCCTCTGTCGGTTCTGGTGGCGGCAGTGGAGAAAATAATGGTTACGCTGAACAAATCATTCAGGTTCAGCCTGATGTCATCATTGCTGGATTCAACGAAGATGCCGCTGAGGAACTGCAAAACCAGACTGGTATCCCGGTTGTTTGTGTTCGCTATCGAACCCAGTATTTTATTGATGAGGGCTTCTATCGTGCTATGCGTGTGTTTGCCGAGGTCGTTGGCGCTGAGGATCGGTGTGAAGAAGTGCTGGCCTATGTTGATGCCTGTAAAGACGATTTGAATGAGCGCACCAAAGATATTCCTGACACGGAAAAGCTGAAAGCCTATACAGGAGCAGTTACATTCAATGGGCGCCACGGGTTCCCCTTTACTTATGTCAATTTCCCGCCGTTCCTGGCTGTGAATGCGAATAATGTGGCGGATAGCTACATAGAAGAGGTCACTGGCGAGGCGACAGATACCGCACAGGAGTCCGGAAAGGCATATCTGGGACAAAATGGCTTTGAGGTGGACTGGGAGCAGATTATTGAATGGGATCCTGATATCGTATTCCTTGATCCTGGCAATATGGATCTTGTAAATGACGAGTATGCCACCAACCCAGGTGTGTTTGAATCCTTGCGTGCCATTCAGGAAGGCCAGGTCTATACCATGCCTTCCACCAATGCGGCAGGTCCTAATGTTTCTTATATTCTGGTCAACTCTTATTTTGCTGGTAGCATCCTGTATCCCGAGCAATTTGCTGACATTGATTTTGAGGAAAAGGCCGGTGAGATTTTGGAGTTCATGCTGGGTGACAACACCTTTGAGCAGATGAAGGCCGGCGGTCTGTATTACGGAAAGATTGAGATTGGAGCGTAATTCCCAATGATAAAGCATCAGCCAAATGATATGGTGAAATATCAGCAATATATCAGGCGGAAATGGCTGGTGCTGCTGGTAATGGTAATTTTGGCAGTGATTGCCAGCCTTGCTTCTTTGATGGCAGGTTCCGCTGGATTGACCTTGAAGGAAGTCGTTCTCGCTGTGTTCGGGAACGGAACAAGGCAAACATCCACCATTGTCTGGAACGTGCGAATGCCAAGGATTGCCGCAGCACTTGTAGTGGGTATGGCACTTGCTATGTGTGGGTGCATCATGCAAAATGTGTTACGCAATCCGTTGGCGTCCGCATCTACATTGGGGGTATCTCAAGGAGCATCCTTTGGCGCTGCGGTGTCGATTATCTATCTGGGAGCCGGAACGCAGGTCAATACTGGCAGCGGTTCTGTTGCCTCTCTTACTATTACCAATCCGGCAATGGTGACATTTTGCGCCTTTTTGGGTGGAGTAGCAACAACGGCAGTGATTCTGGCGTTGTCCCGGCTACGAGGTGTCACACCATCTGTTATGGTACTGGCAGGTGTTGCAATCAGCTCCATGTTCAGCGGTGGAACGACATTAGTACAATATTTTGCGGATGATGTGATGGTGGCCACAGTAGTCCACTGGACTTTTGGCAACTTGGGACGCGCTGGCTGGGGTGAGATTACCTTAATCGCAGAGCTCAGTTTGGTTGCATTCTTGTTTTTCTACTACCATCGCTGGAGCTATAACGCCATGGAGAGCGGGACCCATACAGCGAAAAGTCTGGGCGTGCCTGTGGACTTTCTTATTCCCACCAGCATGGTCATATGTGCGCTGATTTCCTCAGTTTCTGTGGCGTTTGTGGGATGTATCAATTTTATCGGTTTGATTGCCTCACACATCATGCGGCGCTTTGTAGGAAATGATTTTCGGTTTTTGATCCCCTGCACGGCACTATGCGGTGCAGTGCTTATGCTGGCCTCGGATATTGCCTGCCGGATGTTGGTCCCGCCTGTAGTGCTGCCCATCGGCGCATTGACTTCTTTTCTTGGTGCACCTCTTTTCCTGTGGCTGATCATGCGGAGAGGGAGTGTAAAATGATCGAAATAAAAAACATTTCCTTTTCTTATGGAAAAAGTCAAATTTTGCGGGATGTGAGTTTTGCGGCTCAGGACAGTGAATGTGTAGGGATTTTGGGCAATAATGGAGCAGGTAAGAGTACGTTGATTACCTGTATTAATCGCATCCGCATACCTGAAGCTGGTGAGGTCCTCATTGATGGGAAATCTGTCCAGAGCATGAGTCGGAACGAGATGGCCCGAACCATTGCGTATGTAGCACAGAAAAATGAAATGATGCAGGCTACGGTGTTTGACTGTGTGTTATTGGGAAGAAAACCATATATCAAGTGGGGAGTTAGCCAAGAGGATCTGGATTTGTGCGCGGCCATGATCCAACGGGTTGGGTTGGAAGAATTTCAGGTGAGGCAGATGGACGAACTTTCAGGTGGAGAACTGCAAAAGGTCATGTTGGCGCGTGCCTTGGTGCAGCAACCAAAAGTGCTATTGTTGGATGAACCAACCAGCAATCTTGATCCAAGAAATCAATACGAAATGATGGCATTGGTGCGGCAAATTGCGAAGGAACAAAGAATCACGGTGCTGATTGTCATTCATGACTTGAATCTGGCGTTGCGCTATTGTGACCGTTTTTACTTTTTGAAAAATGGCGTGGGTTACCGCTATGGTGGAATAGAAACAGTAAAAGAGTCAGCCATTGAGGAGGTTTACGGGATCTCCGCGCAAGTCATGGAAGTTGATGGACGAAAATTTGTCATGATTGGATAGGTGAAAAAGATGGAGATAGATAAAAAGGCCTTGTGGGAAAAATGTGCAGCGTTCCATGGTCATGCGTGCCCAGGCCTGACGATTGGATATAGGGCAGCTTTGTATGCCATCGAGTTACTGGGAATTGAGTTTTCAAAGGACGAGCAGGTGGCATGTATCACAGAAAACGATGCCTGTGGTGTAGATGCCATCCAGGTTATTTTGGGCTGTAGTGTGGGTAAAGGAAATTTGTTATTCCATATGACCGGAAAACAGGCATTTTCTTTCTATAACCGAGCCAATGGGACATCTGTCAGGCTGGTTTTGAAAAATAAGACTGCTTCTATGAGCCGAGAAGAAACGTTTCGTTATTACCACGATTGCAACAACAATGAAATGTTTGATGCAAAACAGGTTAGAATTGATTTGCCGGAACGTGCGCGTATTTTTGATTCTTACATTTGTGAGTGCTGTGGTGAATCTGCCGCTGCCAACTGGATTCGGATTCAAGAGGGCAGGAAGCTTTGCATAGATTGTTACCAAAGTTATGACCGTTTCCGTGTATAATTTGAGAGTGGATTTTGGGGAAAGGCCGATGCTCATAATTTGGTTCGGCATACCTTTACTGGTTAATATGAAAGTGTTTGACGGAAAAGATACTTTCATCTATTATGATCTCTGTAAAATCAAAGTATGACAGGTGTAAATTATGACCTTGCAGGAATTCTTTGCTGAAAATCCAAAAGTTGCGTTAGCTTTTTCAGGCGGGGTAGATTCTTCGTATTTGCTGTATGCCGCAACCAACTGCCGTGCCAAGGTCAGGGCCTACTATGTAAAGTCGGTATTTCAGCCCAGGTTTGAACTGGATGACGCTAGGCGGCTTGCGTCGGAATTAGGGGCGGATATGAAGATGCTGGATGTGGATATCTTGAACGATCCACAGATTACAGCTAATTCCGCCGACCGGTGCTATTACTGCAAATATTCTATTTTCAATTCCATTATCAGGGCGGCGTCAGAGGATGGATTTTCTGTACTGATAGACGGGACCAACGCCTCTGATGATGCGGGAGATCGTCCCGGGATGCGCGCGCTGGGGGAGCTTTCGGTTCGCTCCCCTCTGCGGGAATGTGGGTTAACAAAGGCGGAGGTGCGGCGACTCTCCAAAAAGGCGGGGCTTTTCACCTGGGACAAGTCGGCCTATGCCTGCCTCGCCACCCGAATCCCTACCGGCGTGGAGATTACGCAGGAAATGCTGCAAAGGACTGAAACGGCGGAGGACTTCCTGTTTTCACAGGGGTTTGCGGATTTTCGGGTGAGAATGATTGGAACTGCCGCTCGGCTACAACTGCCTGAGGCACAGCTGCCGCTTTTGCTGGAAAAGCGGCAGGCAATCTTCTCCGAATTAAAAAAGAGTTACAGTGCTGTGCTGCTAGATCTGGAGGTACGGGAATGAACAACGAAATTAAACGTGTACTGGAATCCGTGCAGACCGGAGAACTGTCAGTGGATGATGCTTTGCTGAAAATTAAAGCTGAACCCTTTGAGGACATCGGGTTTGCAAAGGTGGATTTGCACCGCAAGATCCGTCAGGGAGTGGCGGAGGTTATCTACGGCGCAGGTAAAACACCGCAACAGATCATCGGAATTCTGGATGTGATGAAGAAAAATCGGCAAGACACCATCCTTATTACCCGTATGTCGCCGGAGGCCGCTGCCACCGTTGGACAGGCTCATGAGTTGGACTATCACGCTGATGCCAGAGTAGGGATCGTCGGTCAGCTACCGGAGCCTACCGGTATCGGAAGAATTGTGATTGCTACCGGAGGAACCAGTGACATTCCCATAGCAGAGGAAGCTGCCTTGACTGTACAGATCTTGGGCAATGAGGTTGTGCGATTGTACGATGTGGGCGTTGCTGGGCTTCACCGTACTCTGAGGTACTTGGACGACATTATGAGCGCCAGCGTGATTGTGGCCATAGCAGGCATGGAGGGAGCCCTTGCCAGTGTCATCGGCGGTCTTGCGGACTGCCCGGTTATTGCTGTGCCCACCAGTGTGGGCTATGGGGCGTCTTTCAACGGCTTATCTGCCCTGTTGTCTATGCTGAATTCTTGCGCCAGCGGCGTTTCTGTCGTGAATATCGATAATGGTTTTGGAGCTGGTTATCTGGCCAGCATGATTAACCATATGGATGCAAAAAAGGAGAATTAACATATGAAGACGCTGTACTTGGATTGCGGCATGGGTGCTGCGGGTGATATGCTGGCGGCAGCCCTGCTGGAGTTGATTCCGGAGCGTGATGGCTTTGTCAGTTGGATGAACTCATTTGGCCTGCCCGGTGTAGCAATTACACAAGAGACATCTGTCAAGTGCGGAATTGCCGGCACCCATTTTTCTGTGAAGGTTCATGGAGAAGAAGAAAGCCATGACCATCATGACCACGAGCATCATCACGACCATCATCACCACAGTGGTATAGACGATATTTCCCACATTGTCTATGATCATCTTCCCATTCCGCAGAAGGTCAAGGAGGATATCATGGCTGTTTATGAACTGATTGCTGAGGCAGAGAGCCATTCTCATGGAGTACCTGTGAGTGCGATCCACTTCCATGAAGTTGGGACGATGGATGCTATCACCGATATTACTGCGGTTTGCTTGCTGATGAATGAGATCGCACCCGATGAGGTGATTGTTTCTCCTGTCCATGTGGGAAGCGGTACGGTGTGGTGTGCCCATGGTGTTCTGCCGGTACCGGCTCCCGCAACCACCTTCATTCTCAAAGATGTTCCCATCTACGGCGGAAGCATTCAGGGCGAACTCTGTACGCCCACAGGAGCTGCGTTGCTGAAGCACTTTGCGACGAGATTTGGTGATATGCCGGTGATAAAGTTGCAGGCCATTGGATATGGCATGGGAAAGAAAAATTTTGAGGCCGCTAACTGTATTCGGGCCATGCTGGGCGAGAGAGAGGGAAAAACGGATGCCGTTCTGGAACTATCCTGTAACGTGGATGACATGACGGCAGAGCAGATCGGCTTTGCTATGGAACGACTGTTTGACGGTGGTGCGTTGGAGGTTTATACTATCCCTATCGGCATGAAAAAATCTCGTCCTGGCGCACTGATTAGGGTCATGTGCCGTGAACAGGACAAAGGGAAATTGGTTCGTTGGATGTTTAAATACACAACGACGATTGGCGTGCGGGAAACGAAAACGCAACGATATATTCTGGATCGTGATGTGACAATGATGGACACTCCTTATGGAACCATTCGCCTCAAAAACTCCCGTGGGTATGGTGTGAGCCGTTCGAAGTATGAGTACGAAGATTTGGCGCGCATTGCCAGAGAACAAGACGTGTGCATTGAGGATGTTATTGCTGCAGTGGATAAATGAAGTCCGCTTTTTGAACATTTTTATCGAAAAATGGACTTGTCATTTTCAGAAAGCCTTGTGTATCGAGTCTTTCAACTCCTGTATGATTGCCGAGACTTGTTTGACACTGACCCGTACCCCCATTTTGTGTTAAAACCGTTTTGATCTCCTCGATACTAAATCGATGCTGATTGTCATCAAAAATCTGCTTTACTTTCAGTATTGGCTCTTGCTGCTCCTTCTCTCGCTTGCTCCGGCCTGCACGATGGAAAATATATTTCTAGATATTTCAAACGTTCTTTAAAGCAAAAGATGGTCCTTATGGTACGGTATATACAGAGCGCCAGAACAAAATCCCAGTATATAATTTGAGCCTGCACTTTTATAAAAAGTTACCGGCTTGGATGTAAAAGACTTTGTCCTTCTGGTTTCCCTTGGTGCTTTCAACGACACACTGATGAACGAAGCAGTGTACAAGTTCAAGCGATATGGGGATTCAAGCCTTGAATACAATAGATTGCGAAAGCACGATGCCGCAGAGAATGTCAGCCTGTTCTATAACATTATCAGTCGAGCGGATTATGAGAGTATGGAGGTACAGCAGTAGTCCTCGATGGAAATTGCTCTTGCTAAGAAACAAAGCCTACCCTTATTGTCAAGAAGCCGATAAAGCCTAAAATTTTATATTCCTACATCTTAAAATGGGCACTTTGTGTGTTGTCCGTATAGCTGGGGCAGTTCATGCTTCATGCGGCGTGTTTCGATTACCACAAATTAGCTTCAGGAAGTTGAGCAGCAAAACTGCGGAGAACGGGCAAGTAGCAGATAAGATTGAAAGGAGCCATACAGGAAGCTAGGATAAAGGCTGCCGGAGACTGATAACGATCTGCGCCATAATGATGGTATCTAGGGTAACGACAAGAGGGGGCTGAGGATTTGCCGGGCCGCCATTTTATGCTGAAAGGCCCAGCGAGAAATGGATCGCTGATGCGATGGAGCTCAAATGAGTGCATTGAGGTACATAAGCTTTATCTGAGTGCTATTCTAAATCTCTGAGACCGTCGTGCTCTTTTCTGGGCGCTGGGTGAGCGCAACGATGATTCACTCATATTCAAGACATTTGACAGGGCTGTTAAGGATACTCCGGATGCACATCTCAATACACAAGCCAAGTGTTCCACCAGAAATTTGTATAGTCGGAAACGGTACAAAGCATGTCTCGTATGGCCCGCTGTATTGACAATGGCCCAAGGCTTTTAGGGCTTTCTGAAGAAGCGGGAGCGCTATGACGGAAGACAATTCACCAGTAAGATGGAACTTGCGCCAATTGTAGTGAATTACATCTGTTATTACAACACCAGGAGAATTCAGCCAGCCCGGGCGTGTTGACACCGGTAGAGGGACATGAGTTGTTCCTTGGTGCATAAAAAGTGGCCAGCAGCCTACAGGCTGCTGGCCGGGGGAATTTTACATTTTTCACTGTCCTCTTGACGGAAAGAAGCTCACTTGGTGCGGACCCAATCAATTCTTTTTTATTCGTTTAGGCAAGCCATGAAGGCCCTCGGTTCGGCTTTTTGGATCTGCCTTATTTGATCAAACGCTTCTCCAACACATATCGGCTCGGTGATAAACTGTTTTCCTTGCGTACGGAAATAAAACCGTTTCATTTCATTGCTGTTATCTATCAGACAGGGGTGGGGGGCAATGACGTGATAGAATGGATCGCAGCCCGCCTGAATGTCCAGACAGTCTGCCAATACACTGCTGCCAGTAGGATAAACACCCGCACTGGTCCCTGCACCGGAAAAGCCAAACTTGCCAATGCGCTCACCATAAAATGCCACATTGCTGTAAATTTCCGGTGCTGTTATGCCAAAAAGGGTGGGAATGACAAAAGCGGAAACTCCACTTGATACCTTTTTTGCACGGGTGAACAGCTTGCAGATCCACCCATGTTCACGAAAGAACGTGATATCTTCCGCTGAAATCGTTGAAATGCCAAAACAGGGGATGTCATCTTCACGTAACGAAACACCAAAGGCTAGATTTGCAGACAGCACAAGCTTACGTCGTGGATCCAGGGCCTCTACGTCATCCGTCGGATCTTTTTCCGCAAAACCAATATCCTGTGCGCCTTTCAACGCAGTCATATAATCCGATCCATGGTTAGTCATTTCATTTAAAATGTAGTTTGTCGTACCATTCAGTATTCCCGCAATCTCGACAATATTGTCCATGCGCGCCCCGCGAGAGATAGAACTCAGCCACGGGATTCCTCCTGCTGCCGCTGCTGTACAGCGCAATTTGACATCATTTTTATGCGCCAGCGAAACCAGTTCATCATAGTATACCACCATCAAGTGCTTATTGGCCGTCACTACATTCTTACCGGCACGCAACGCACGGCACACATAGTCGTGAGAAGGATTCAGTCCGCCCAACACTTCGATAACCGTATCGATACTTGAATCATTTTCGATTTGTGCAAAGTCTGCCGTGATCTCGCATGTCAATTCGGGGCGAGGGTGGCGGGAGAGGACCTTTGTTACAGCCATATCGGTTCGGTTACAGGCAAGGCTGTAGAATGCCTTCCCAACATTACCAAAGCCAAGCAACGCGATATTCATATGTATGACCATTCCTTTCTGCTGTACTTCAAGGCACCAAAGGGACATGAGACCCGCTTCACCTATATGGCGCAGGGCGATATAATTTGATCAAGAGTGCCTGCCTCCCAGTATTGGGCATTGGATTCACCATCGATTTTATATCTGATATGCTGGTGTTGTGGTAAATGCCTTGTCCCATTCTTTAATCGAGATGGCACAGTGTGCAAAAATAGTCCAGATTCTCTGAGCTTGATTTTTGCACGCTTTTTCTGCTCCACCTTTATTACAGCTTGTTGAGGATGCACAACCTTGATGTTCCTACTCCTGTTTCATTTGAGATAGTCCAAAGCGAACTGCGTCAAGGTCTCAACACCGGGGCAAAGTGCCTCTGATGGGAAAATGCATTGTGCGACATGAAGTCCCAGGCCGCTTTGTGGTAAGCTTGCAAGATGGGTCCCCAACAGATACTGTGCGCCGTGGTTTTTGCAGACCTCCAACATGCAGGAGAAATCATCGGAACCCATAGACGGTGTCAAGTCCTGCACTACGCAGTCTGCACCGAGTACTTTTCTCGAGGATTCCGCCAACTGTGTGCAGATGTCCTCCGCATTTTCGAGCGGCGGCATCCCCTTCTCCACGACCACTTCGCACTGTGCCCCCATCGACTGACAAAAAGAATGACAGAGCGTTCGGATCTCTTCCAACCGTTTTAAGCGGAACGCATTGTCCATACAGCGCATTGTTCCTCGCAAGAGCACTTCATCGGGAATAATGTTTGGTGCACTTCCGCCATGGAATTCGCCAAACGTGAGCACAAGGGGATGGGTTGCTTTATTACGGCGGCTCACAATGGTCT
>ENA-ORNK01002109-ORNK01002109.1-human-gut-metagenome-genome-assembly--contig:-NODE-2109-length-11817-cov-2.848495_pt1 | contig 11817 bp, 8 predicted proteins | sample MGYA00242115_ERZ509022 | MGnify/ENA primary metagenome ERZ509022 (study PRJEB26280, sample SAMEA2338690) | human gut metagenome | biome: human gut; feature: human-associated habitat; material: faeces...
CCGTATGGAACGACACAGGAAAAAATGTTGTGAATGCATATGGAATTTCAGTGGAAATTCCGGCTTTCATAACTGATTGAAACATTCTGCAATACATTTTCTTGACGCTTTTCTTTGTCGTCATATATACGCATCCCCTTATTAAATTCACATCATCATACACGCATCATTATCGCGCGCAAATATTTATACTTAAAATAAAACTCTTTTCTTTCTCCCCATTATCTTTTCACAAAATACTCTTCATACCATACGAGGAAAGTATAGATTGTCCACACTTTTCTCCAGTTATCCGAATTGCCTCCTACATACTCGTCAAAAATAGCCCGTATCTCTTCAACATGAAAGAATTTTTCCGCGATATCGCTCGCAAAAAGTCTTCTCACGTCCGCATTATACCGATCATCCGCCATCCAGATACGAATCGGCACAATAAATCCGAGTTTCTTGCGAAATGCAATTTCTTCCGGAAGCACTTTTGCAGCCGCTGTACGAAGAGCGACTTTATTCTGTTCTTCATTTACCTTGTACTCCGACGGCATTCTTGATGCAATGTCAAAAATTCTTCTGTCCGTCAGCGGCATTCTTATCTCAAGTCCCGCTGCCAGACTCATCTTATCTACATTGAGATAAATATCGCCTTCAAGCCAGATCTGAATATCTACATCAGACATTTTAGTCAGAGGATCAAGACCTTCCGTTTCCTCGTAAATCCCCCGCGCAAGTTCGATCGGAAGTACGTCCGGATCGTATTTTTTCAAAATCCGCTTCTTCTCATCCTCTTTCATGATATTTGTATTTCCGACATAAAATGTCTTTAAATTCTCCCCGTATCTTTCTGCGTTGCGATACATATTATATCCGCCGAAAAATTCATCTGCGCCTTCACCTGAATAACAGATTTTCGTATGCTTTGCGGTTTCTCTGCACGCAATGGCAAACGCGATCGCCGACGCGTCTCCAAGCGGCTGTTCCATATTGTACATCACATACGGGACAACAGCGAAATATTCCTCCGGAGTGATCCGGCATCGAAGATTTTTTCTTCCCAAAATATCAGCCGTCTGTTTCGCCAGACCCGATTCGTCAAAGCGTTCCTCGTCATATCCGCACGAATCTGTCGTCTCTACATCCGACATTGCCAAAACGTAAGACGAATCGACGCCGCCTGATAAAAATGACTCCGCATACTCTTCTTTTGTTTTTACTTCCGGCATGATCTCGCCTATCGTCGTATGGATCTCATCTGCCCACTGCTCCAGTGTACGGCTATTGTCCGGATGAAACTGAGGCATCCAATAACGCTCTATCGTAAGCTTTCCGTTCTGCCATACAAGATACCGGCCCGGAAGCAGCTTTTTCAGACCGCGGAAAAATGTATTTTCGCCCGCCACATAAGTAAGGCTTAAATAAAGCTGAAGCATCTCTTCGTTTAATTCTTTTACAAATCCCGGCTGTTCCATAATCTTTCGGATCGTTGTTCCGTAAAGCAGTTTTCCGTCCGCCGTTTCGTAATAATAAAACGGTTTTGTTCCAAACTGATCTCTTAAGCAAAACAGTTTCTCTTCCGATTCATCCCACAGGGCAAAGGCAAACATCCCGTGCATGTGATCTGCCATCTCATTTCCCCATGTTTCATATGCCTTCACAAGGATCTGTTCCTCACGCTCTTCCCTTGTCAGATCAAGAGGAATATCCAGTCTTTCGCAAAGTTCTTCCCAGTTTCTTATATGACCTCTGTATTCTTTTACTTTTATCATCTGTTTCCACTCCCAACTTTACGCCGCCCATATTGCAGGGGCATATCGGCTTTTATCAACTCTTTTGTTACACGGCTATTATAAACGAAAGCCTGTCATGTTACAAGACCGGCGCATACACTGCTTTCGTCCTTTCTCCTTCTCCTTGAAGTTCCACTTCCGGAAAGCTTTGAATGTATTGCTTAAATTGTGAATAACCATAATCTCTCACTTTAAAATCCGCGAATTTCAGTCTGATCCGATTGCCCAAAGCGCTCAATGGGATTCCTGATTCCCCGCTTGCTTCGATCTGATACAAAATATATTCTTCTACCATTTCTTTTCTGCTCTTATCTTCATTGAGCGCTACAGATACTTTTGTTCCCTCCTGAATGAGCATTAAACGAGGAAGCGTTTCCAAAAATTTGGACAAAAGACTATAACCATAGCGGCGGACATCAAAATCAGGATATAGCTTGACAAGCCTGCTCCCGACTTCGCCAAGTCCCGTCTCTCTGTCATTGTTTTTATTCTCCGTAATAATCTTAACGACCGCTTCTTCCACTTGTTCTTTCGTAGCCGAAATCATTTTTTTCGATTCTTTTCCACTTACAGTATGGAAAACGGTTTTTTCCTCCCTCTCGGAAACGCCCATCATATTATCTTCCAAAAGAAGTTCCAGTTCCGTAAAGATCTCGCATGCCTTACGAAACGGCAGGGGCGTTTTCGCCTCTCCCATTCCGATCACACGCTTCCCGCTCTCCCGCAGCCTGCTTGCAAGCCTTGTAAAATCGCTGTCGCTTGAAACAAGACAGAACCCCTCGAGTTCGCTCGCATACAGCATATCCATAGCGTCAGTGATCATTGCCGAGTCAGTTGCATTTTTTCCGTAAGTATAACTAAACTGCTGGATCGGAGTGATAGAGTTCTGCAAAAGTTCTTCCTTCCACCCCGCGCTGTTCGGACGGGTCCAGTCTCCGTAGATCCTTTTATATGTTACATTTCCATATTTCGACAGTTCATCTAAGATCGGTTTAATATATTTTGCGGACACATTATCCGCATCAATTAAAAGCGCGAATCTTTCTTCCATTCTCTGTATACCTCCCCACTCATATTTTTCCACGTAAATGTTCCCTTTTCATAAACCATATAGCTGTGGGAAGAACCTTCTTTCGGAATCGAAACCGATCCCGGGTTCAGATACATATACTCATTTCCGTTCTCATCCGCTATTTTCTCACAGGCAGGCACATGCGTATGCCCGTTCAGCAAAATATCTCCGTTCTTCAGCGGAGGCATACACTGAGGATTGTGCACATGTCCGTGGGATGCAAAAACCACGCCTGTATCCTCAAGCTGCAGTACACAATAATCTGCCATGACCGGAAACTCTAAAACCATCTGGTCTACATCGGCTTCACAGTTTCCCCTCACACAGAGCAGTTCCTCCTTGACTTCATTCAACATCCGTATCACTTCTTTCGGGGCGTAGCCTTTCGGCAGATCATTGCGGGGCCCATGATATAAAAGATCTCCTAAAAGAAGGAGTCTGTCCGCTTTTTCTCTTCGATACGCCTCAAGCATCTGTCCACAATACACAGCCGAACCATGTATATCTGACGCGATCATCCACTTCATACTTTTTCTCCACATATTTAGATTTGACAGGTTTTAAACTATGCAAAATATCTCTCCTGTCCTTTTATTTTTATCATTTTAACATAATGCTTCTGTTTTTGTAAATCCGCCCTCCTGACAGGCTGCTATATCACAAACACCGCAAAAGACCCGAGCATTTTACGAAATTTTCTTTTATGCACAGCCGGTCATAATCTCCACAAACGGTATGCCTGCTCAACTGCCGCTTCCATATTTGCCTCCGCATTTTCCCGCTTCATTGCCGCTTCAAGAGAAACCGCCTCTCTTAATATCGGAAAGAATGCATCGATCCCCTGCTCATTGCATGCTCCGGCGTCACGCGCAGCAGCCCCGGCAAATGCAATGACCGGTTTTCCATATTTCTTCGCAATCTTTGCAATCCCGATCGGCGCTTTTCCCATAGCGGTCTGTCCGTCCATACGCCCTTCCCCGGTAATCACAAGATCAGCCTTTGCAATTTCCTGCTCCAAGCCTGTTTCTTTTATTACAATCTGGATACCGGATTCCAACTGTGCATCCATAAATGTAAGAAATGCAAATCCCAAACCGCCTGCCGCCCCCGTACCCGGATACATAGAATCTGCTTTCGGAATCTTTTTCTTCACCAAAGACGCATAAGAAAAGAGAAGACGATCTAACCTTTCGGTCATCTCTTCATCCGCGCCTTTCTGCGGACCGTACACAGCGCTTGCTCCTGTCTCTCCGCACAATACGTTCGTTACGTCACAGGCAATCTTGAATTTACATTCCGCAAGTTCAGGGATCACGTTATCATCTGTAATCTCCGCCAGTTCTTCCAGACCCCTTGCCCCAATCGGAATCTGTTCCCCGTTTTCCTTCAGCAGGCCAAAACCCAAAGCCTGAAGCATTCCTGCTCCCCCGTCGTTTGTCGCGCTTCCTCCGATCCCGACAATAAATTTTCTGCATCCGTTTCGCACAGCGTCTTTTATCACTTCTCCCACACCGTAAGTTGTCGTATACAACGGATTTCGTTCTTCCTCTGAAAGAAGAGTCAGCCCTGCCGCTTTCGCAATCTCAATGACCGCTGTTTTCTCTTCTGTTTTCTCTCCTGTTTTTCCATCTGTATTCTCGATCACACCATACTCGCACACAACCGTTTTTCCGATCGGTCCGGTTACAGAAACTTTCCGTATCGTTCCGTTCATACCGGACACCAACGCTTCCACTGTCCCCTCGCCTCCGTCTGCCAGCGGTCTGACATGCACTTTTGCTTCAGGATCAACTTTATGAATTCCCTTTGCGGCGGCTTTTCCCGCCTGTACCGAAGTCATACTCCCTTTAAACGAATCAATCGCCGCCACAATTTCCATAAATCCATCCATTCCTTTCACTTTACTCAGACAGAAAACATTATAAAAATGTTTCCCCGCACTTGTTTGTCATCATATAAATACCTTCAATGTACACAGCGTATCATTTCTTTTTTTACATTTCAATAACTTTGCACGACCGATTCCTAAAGAATGATCCGGCAACACTATCACCATGAAAGGATGTGTTACTATTCCCACTCCAAAACGACAGTATACTACTGACGATATTTATAAATTACCAGATTTCATAAGAGTAACTCTATTTGATGGGAAAATATTGACGAATGATTGGACAAATCTGATTATAGACGAAGAGGTCTTTAAGAATCTCCCTTCTGAAGATCACCACAAAACGTACCGACTTTCTATAGTAAAATCTGAATAGCCCTTGTATCGCTCTGATGGATATACTATATTAAAGACATAAAAGGAACAACCGCCCACAAGGGGGTTGACCTCGACAAGATTGTAATAGAATCACCACCCTGAAACCGGTCAAAGTTTAGAGGGTGGTTTTCTATGCCTTAAAGCACTATCTGATAAACGTAAATACGAATGTCAGCAATGCCAGAATGAACATTCCAAAGTTTGGGATTGATGGCACTAACGAAAAGATTCGCCTCGGAAAGTTGATGGGCAAGGACTTCATAATAACGTCCTTTTAGGTCTAAGTTTTTTTGGGGGCGGTACAATTTGTTGCCAACAATGTATTGTATTGTTATCTTTAATAATAAAATCCGGGGCAGATATGATATCATTCAAATAATCTGTAACTTCTTTATATACTTCTGGGTGTCTATCCAAAATATGCTGAAGCTGATTATCTGTAATAATAACTTCATCCGTTACGATATCTTCGGTTATACAACTATATATGCTTTTATTAATTCTACCAATGGTATGCACTTTTGATACCTCTTTTACATTAGATGCTGACGATCGGAAAATTAACTAACAGAATGCTGGGGACGGCTTGAATTCCAACGCTCTCCGTGCTATACTAACCCACGTTACAAAAACCCGAAAAATAAGGTCTTACAAGGGTTTCGCCGATTTCCGGCGTAAGCCAAATACCTGCGGTATTTGACTCTCGCGACATTCGCCAAATGGATGTGCAAGCACCTCCACATGGCTCATTGTTTCGCGGAAAATGAATCGTGTGTTCGTGACCTTCCACACGTAAAACAAAACTAAAGGAGAATTGAAAAATGAAAACAACTCAACAAAGCAAAGTGCTTTTCATGGCACAGGCGGCGATGATCGCCGCAATCTACGTCGTACTGACTATGCTCGGCGCATCTTTTGCATTCGGAGAAGTGCAGATCCGCTTTTCGGAAGCGCTGACAATTCTGCCCGCAATCACACCTGCGGGAATTCCCGGAGTATTTTTAGGATGTCTTATCAGCAACATATTAGGCGGAGCAATCTTGCCGGATATTATTTTCGGAAGCATCGCCACATTGATCGGAGCTTTATTTACATGGCAGCTTCGCAATAAAAGCAAATATTTAGCGCCGGTTCCTCCGATCATCGCAAACGCGCTCATCGTTCCGTTTATTTTAAAATACGGTTATGCAGTTCCTCTTTATTATGGATATGGAGTAAATCTGCCGATCCCGTTTATGATGCTGACAGTAGGTCTGGGGGAAGTGATCTCCTGCGGAGTTCTCGGAATGATACTGTACACAGCACTGAATAAATATAAAGGGGTTTTATTTAAACCTTCCATATCATAAAATATTCTAAAGCATGCGGCAGTTCAGCTTGCGTCATTCGCAAAACTCATTCGCAAAACGCACTCCGCGCTTATTGCGGCCAAACATCTGAAGCGCTGCTAACATACGATACAAAAAATATCCGTGAGATACGTTTTTCGCATCCCACGGATATTTTTTATCACTTATATTTACCTTTCCGGTATGTGCCGCGCCAATCAACTTCCTGAGGAAAGTTCTCCTTTTATCATCTGATGTATCCGATAAATGTGTTTCCGCCTGCTTCTGTCATATTTTCCATTTCGCTCATGCCGACTGTATATGATTCTCCTGTACTCGGATCTACATATGTGATATCCGTCATCGTATATCCTGTCAAAAGCACCGCATGTGCCGATTCCAATATCGCGATCATCGGACACCCGCGATTGATCACATATAACATCTGATCGAGAGAACAGCCTGTCAGATCAAGCCGCTGTGCATGATACTGTTCCATATAACGCTCACACGCATCAAGAGAACTTTCTCCTTCTTCACATTGAAACTTACCTGCTTCTGTTGAATAAACAAGATCCCGGTTTCCTTTCTCCCATACATATTTTTGCTCGGAAGAAATTACAACTCCCGAAACCTGCTCTGCCTTTTGAACCGCATACCCTGCTTTGTTATAGACAGCCGCCAGTTCTCCCATGCCGTAAACATAATATTTTTCTTCTTTCTCTTTCCCTTTCAGCTCAATCGTCAGCGTTTTTTTGCCCGGCTGATATATCGGTTTTTCATTCTGTTTTTGTTTCTTTTTCACTCCGTCCGCAAATGTAAAACGCATCTGTTTTCCTGTGTTTTCCGATACATATGTTTCAAAAACAATCTTCGACTCTTTACGTTCCTCATTGTTCGTAACATATTCCTGCTTTGTGGAATTATATGTTTCTCCGTCTTTTATAACGCGGTTAAAAGTCAGCAGATTCCCGTCGATGAGCACATCCGTCGTATAAATACTTTGTTCTGTGAAATTATACTGCGCAGCTTCTTTATTCTTAGAGTTTCTGATCTGCACTTCGTACATCGGTGTGATCTCTTCGCCTGATACCGTGATCCCTGTATCGGCAGGATTTACCTTTCCATATATAAAATCTCCGTTGATAAACCCAAGAGGGCGCAGGTTTTCCCCATCTTCCGCTTTGATCGTATAATCCTCTCCGCTCTTTAAGTTCATTATATGAAGCGTCGCGGACTTATCTGTTTTCCCTCCGGTCTGATACACCATAAGATGACCGTCATCTGAAACGGCATACCGTTCGTCAGTAAGATTCTCCGCAAGCACTTTCTTCTCATCTTTCTTCAGATCGATCCGATATAAAGTTCCGTCTGCAAGAACGTGCAAAAGGGAAGTACTCTGATTATAATATACCATCTTACCAAGCTCATCTTCTGCGATGGCAAACGATTTCGTACTTGTAATAAATGCCTTTTCCTCAATCTTATTTTCAGCCGCATCATAATAATAAATGCCGACGCCGACCTCGCCTTCGTGGCTGCCGCGCGCCATATACCCGTAAACGGCAAACGTAATATTATTTTTATTATCAATGCCGATCACACGCACCGCATGCTGATCATTCTCTCCCCGCGTATCTCTGCCTTCCTGATCTGGCATGGAAAATACTTTTGTCAGATTTCCTTTTTTCGACTCATACAGCCATAATTCACCGGCCTGCACAAACGCGGCGGAAGTCTGGTCTTTATTGATCTCATAGGAAATATCCTTCGGAATAATGCCAAGTATGATTCCGTTTTCATCAAAATCACTTTCTCTTCCGTCAAATACTTGTTCCATATTCCGGTTATAGTCGAGCAAATAGATCGTATCTACGAGAAATCTCACCCGGAAAAACTCTTTCACGTTATAGATGCTTTCCGCTCCCTCTTCGTCCGTACAGGAAACTTTATATTTTGCGAGTATAGAAGTATATACCGTATTACTTTCTTTTATATCCCACTCCACATCTCCGATCACGGAGGGCTTCATATCTCCCCATTGTATATGCGTAATATCTGAATGAATATTTACCGTTTGATATGTCGTATTATCGCTCTTTTCATCCGGCTCTAAATATGCCGTAAGTTCCTCTGTCGCTTCTTTATTCAACGCTTTTGTATGAAAATCTTTTGCAAATGCAAGGCACTGATCAGTCGTGACTTCTTTCGGTCGTACAATGCGGGTATAATATCCCGCCGTCTTTCCGTTTTGAGACAGCGGCGTATCAAGCGTCACTTTCAAAACTGCCTCCGGCTCTTCCGATGACAAGATCCCTTTCAAGTCCAGTTCTGCCTGCGAAGTTTCTTTCACTATATCCGCTTTGCCTTCTGCATGTTTCTTCGTTCCGTCAAGCGAATATACCTCATATTTAAGTTTATCGATCTTATTTCCGTATTTTTCTACTTTTACAGTCAATGAACCGTCGCTTTTAAGCGGAGTGATCGTATCACGTACAGCAGGTATCTCCATCTTGTTTACATAACCAAAAAGCGGATTCACTTCTGTTTCTCCGACATAAAAAGAAATCTCAGGCAGAGATGCAGCCCCCATGTCGGCGGCCTCATCCGACACATCTTTGTTGATCACAAGGCTTGAAATAATGACCGCGGCACAAAAAACAACGATCAAAATACCTGCTTTCATTATTTTTTTCTTCATTCTTTGTAATTCTCCCCTTTATCTGCCAACAATCTCCCCAACGTCGGCTCTATCTGCAAAAAACGTTCACATTTTTCAATCGCTGTTCCCGCGCTTTTTTTCGTAACTCTTTTCTCATCCGCTCTGACCGCCCGAAGCAAAATATTTTTCGGAGTGTGCTCCATATCGATAAACTCAAGTACCTGCGTATCATATCCCGCAGCTTCTAAATATTTTGCTCTCAATCCGTCCGTCACAAGCGCCGCAAACCTCTCCCTCAAAAGTCCGTAATCCATGATCGGATCCAGACATCCGTCATAACACTGCGTCTTATCCGCTTTCGCGAATTGTCCGTTCACTTCGTGCTGACAGCACGGAACCGATAATATAACTTTGGCATTCCAACCGATCGCTTTTGCAAGCGCATAATCTGTCGCCGTATCACATGCATGAAGCGTCACGACGACATCCACCTCGTTCACTCCTTCATAATCCGCAATATCTCCTACGAGAAAATGCAGTTTCTCATACCCATATTTTTTTGCAAGTCCGCTACACCGGCGAATCACATCTTCCTTCAGATCGAGTCCGATCACATGAATGTCAAACCCTTTCAGTTCTTTCAAATAATAATACATCGCAAACGTAAGGTATGATTTTCCACAGCCGAAGTCGAGAATTGTCAATTCACGTCCTTTGTCAAGCTGTGGAAGGATATCTTCTATAAATTCAAGAAAACGGTTGATCTGGCGAAACTTATCCGTTTTCGTCCGAACGATCTTCCCTTCTTCTGTCATAACTCCGAGATCATTTAAAAACGGAACAAAAGTTCCTTCTTCTAATATATAGCGTTTCTTCCTGTCATGTGAAAGCTCTGCCGGAGGCGCCGCGCTTTTTCGGTTTTTCCGCTTGATCGAAATTTTTCCTTTCTTGCTCACAAGAACCGTATATTCCGCCTGAACAGTCTCGATCTGCATCTGCCGGAAATTTTCCATATGACCTGCCAGTATTTCCGCTGCATCTTTGCAGTTTATGTTTTCATGAAACGCCTGCGTCTTCGTAAACTTTTCTACCTGAAACATGAAATCGCCGTTTTTCTCAAGAGGACGGACTTTCGCTTTCACGACGCCGTCCTTCGTCCTCGGATTGCTGAGCACCGCACGGATAAATTCTCTGTTTAAAACTTGTTTCAGCAACTCAAAAATTTCTTTCATCTTCCAACCTCTGCCCGTATTCGCTTTCAATGATCTAACCGCGATCCTCCACAAGAAATCCCTTATTTCTCAACATATCCTCAATCAGATCCAATGTCTCTTCACTGTCAGCTTCTACTTTATGGTAATGATAATCCGAAGTAATATTTTTCAGCGGACTCGACTTTCCGTTCTGAATATCATCCATAAATTCCGTCACTTTTCTGCGGGATGTAATGTTGATCTCAGCTTCCATATGCCCGTAAACTCTGTGGTTGACCATCACATTGCGCACGATCCCGCCCAGATCGATGATCTCTGTCAGCTCTTCTTCAACCTGCGCATCTGTATGCTTCACTTTGAACACACGGCTTACTGCTGCCGGCTCATTGATAATATACCCCCTGTTCGTAGAGATGATATCATATCCGGCTGCCCGTATAAGCGCTATGTCCTGCACGATCACCTGACGGCTTACGTCATATGCCGCCGCCAAAACTTTCCCCGCAACAGGCGTCGTGCTGTTTCTGATCTGATCTACAATCTGTTTTCTTCTGTCAGAGCCTGTCATCTGACATCCTCCTTAACAGGATGCAGGTTTTTCATCGAAATGTCAAGTATCGGAGAAGAATGTGTTAAAGCTCCGCTTGAAATATAATCAACGCCAAGACCTGTCAGACGTGCAATATTCTCTTTCGTTACATTTCCCGAACATTCCGTTTCAGCTCTTCCGTCAATGATTCTGATTGCTTCCTGCATTTCTTCTGTCGTCATATTATCAAGCATGATAATATCTGCGCCTGCCTCTACAGCCTCTTTTACCATGTCGAGAGTTTCCACTTCAATCTCAATCTTGCGGACAAACGGCGCATATTCCTTCGCCATTTTTACAGCCTGTGCAACTCCTCCTGCCGCTCCGATGTGATTATCCTTCAGCAAAACTCCGTCCGACAGATTATATCTGTGATTATATCCGCCGCCTGTCGTAACTGCATACTTCTCAAAAACACGCATATTCGGCGTCGTTTTCCTCGTATCTAAAAGTTTCGTTTTCGTACCTTCCAGAAGTTTTGCCACAGAATGTGTATATGTTGCGATCCCGCTCATTCTTTGCAGATAATTAAGAGCCACACGCTCGCCGGAAAGAAGCACTCTGATATCGCCCTTCACCTTTCCCATAAGCTGTCCTGATTTTACCTCATCTCCGTCCTTACAGTAAAGCTCTGTTTTCGTATTTTCATCTAAAAGTTCAAACACCCTTGAAAATACGTCCAGTCCAGCAATAATCCCGTCCTCTTTGCAGATCAGGTCAACCTCTCCCGGAACGGCTTCTTTCATCACTGCGTTTGTACTGACATCTTCACTTGAAATATCTTCTTTTAATGCCTCCATGATCAAATGATCGGCCTGTAATTTCATTGTAATTTTATTCACGTTTCCACTCCTTTTTTCGTTCTCTCCCGCCTGCTTTGCGGCGGGATCCGTTTTTTCTCT
>ENA-ORNK01002112-ORNK01002112.1-human-gut-metagenome-genome-assembly--contig:-NODE-2112-length-11797-cov-14.268523_pt1 | contig 11797 bp, 13 predicted proteins | sample MGYA00242115_ERZ509022 | MGnify/ENA primary metagenome ERZ509022 (study PRJEB26280, sample SAMEA2338690) | human gut metagenome | biome: human gut; feature: human-associated habitat; material: faeces...
ATGGCGGGGAAGTTACGGAGCTTTTGTGGGACAAAGGGAATACCGTTGAGACGGTTTGCCTGTTGACCAAGGTCCCGGAAAGGGAAGCCGAACGGGCCTGAGAAAAGCGAAAGGGTATGTGAAAATGCGCTGAGACGCTGGAATTGGCAGTATGAAGCGGCTGAGACCGGCGGCATTTTGCAGAGAAAGAAGCAACGGCCCGGCGCAATGCGCCGGGCCGTTGCTCTATGTACGTCCTGTTTTATCGGATGAACGGCACCGTCAGACACTGCGCGCCTGCGCGGCGCGCGGCTTCAATGCCCTCCGGCGCATCCTCAAAGATGATCGTATCCGCCGCATCCACGCCGAAATGCGCCATAGCGGCGAGAAACCCGTCGGGCGCGGGCTTCTTTCTTGGAACGTCCTGCTGCGTCAGGATCAGTTCGAACTTTTCCTCATGCCCGAAGCGGCGCAGAATATCCAGAACACCCCGCTTGGACGCAGTGGATACCAGCGCAGTATGGTATGTGGGCGCAATCGCGTCCAGCAGCGCAAATAGCGCCGCGTTTGGCCGCACAAGATGATAATATTGCGGGAAAACCGCGATTTTGTCGTCATGCACCTGCTGGATACGCGCCTCGTCCCGCCCGACCAGCTCCGGCAGAAAATCGCGGTAATAGCGGCCGTTGCAGTGTTCGGCAAAATACGCCGTATCCAGCGTCACGCCGCACCGCGCAAGCGCGGCGGCGTAGGCCGCAGCGTTGGCCGGAACGGTGTCGTAAAGCGTTCCGTCAAAATCAAAGATCGCCAGTCGTTTTTTCATCAGCCGGTCCCTCATATCGGTCGTAAATATCGTTCATCACCAGAAGCATGGCCGCATAATAGCGCGGGGCCGACGACTCATTCCGGCGCAGCCGGTACGGCATCAGGCGGAGCCAATGGATGATCTCGTGATAGAATACGCTGCGCAGCCCGCGTTCGCCATACGCTTCGCGAATCCACGCGCACAGCTGCTCCAGAAGCGCCTGATACTGCCGCGACTCCGGGAAAAGAAATTCGATGCTTCCGCCTCCGTGCGTCAGGACGCTTCCCTGCTCCAGAAATTCATAGCGCCCGTGCAGCGACTGAAACAGCTTCGCAAGCTCCATGCAGCTTGTCCGGAACGCCGCGTTCGGGTTCGGGTCGATCAGATAATACGGCGGCGTATGCGCGCCCCCGGTGTAGCAGATGATGTTTTCCAGCGTCAGATCGCCGTGAATCTCACAGGCGGTATCGCCCGAAAACACCTCGCGCAGCCGCTCTCTTTCCAGCAGCGGCTGGAGCAGCGGCAGATTGCGCACGCGCGTACCGTTGACCGTCAGATACTCCGGCGTACACAGTGCGCGCAGCGCGCGGCTCTGGCGAAGCTCCGCCAGATTTTTTTCGACCTTTTCCCTGTAATAATCGTCGAACGCGCCGTCCGGCGGCGTAAAGCGCGTCGGCTGATGCAGCCGGGACGTGAGCGTTTCCAGCGCCTCGTGGAGGATCTGCCAGCTGTTCTGCGTCGAATGCGAATAGACATAACGGAACATGCCGACGCCCTCCTCGGCGTACTGCATGTCGTAGCAGAAGGAAAGCGAACTCTGCTGCCGGTGCGTGATGCGCGGCAGCGGAAGCACCGCCGCGTATTTTTCGACCCAGTCCGCCTGAACGCGGAGCTTTTGGGCCGCCGCGCCGACGGCGTATTTGCGGAACACCGTTTCTCCGCCGCGGACGCAGAGCATGGTGGACGCATCCGAGCCGGAGGAATAGTCCTGCAAAATGGCGACGTCGGCATTCATTTCAAGATATTCGCGCAGGGCGCTGCGCGAATCGCCGGAAAAATAGCTGTTGAGAAACGCCAGCCGCTCACTGGTGCGGAGCTGCGGAAGAAGCTTCGCCGTGGAGACGGGCTGCGTCTGCGCCTGCTTTCTTTTGGAAAGCAGCGCGTATGCGACGATCAGCACCAGCGGTATCCAGAGGTAGGCAAAGAGCAGCAGCTCCGTCGCCGGTGTAAACTGGCCGAAGGTCATGGCAAAGGTGGACGAGGCAAGACCTTCCGGCGCGAACATCATCAGCAGCACATCACGGAACGTCATGGCCTCTCCGAATGCCGTCAGAAACCGGGCCAGCAGAGAATAGGAGCACAGATACGCGCTCCACATGGCGAGCGTATCGCACAGCAGACGGCCCTTCGGCACACGCTGCCACAGCGCCTTGAAGGAGGAGATCAGCGACCATGCGAAAAACAGCAGCTGATACTGAATACGCTCATTGAAGATCGCGCAGACCGTGCGCGCCAGCCGTTTGAACGCCTGACTGAAGCAGGCGGCAAGCGTTATGAACACCAGCAGCACCGCCAGCATCACCAGATAGCGCTGCGCGGCAAGATTGACCGCCGCGTCCGGCCGCAGCAGGCTGAACACGCCGAAGATCCCCGTCATCACCAGCACGTCCAGCACGCGGTCAACAATGACCGTGGACGCGGCAAAGCCGAGGCCGTTTTCCATGCGGCGTCCCGCCGTCCAGATGCGCAGCAGGTCGCCCAGATGCAGCGGCACATAGAAGTTGACCATATAGCCCGTTGCCAGCGACTGCAAAAGCGTCGTCAGCGGCGTGGACTCATAGATCCGCACCAGCAGCTGCCAGCGCCGCGCCTTGCACACATGGCCCAGCAGCAGACAGAGCGCCGCGGCAAACAGGTAGCCGATCAAGCCTCCACCACCTCCAGACGCGCGTCATGGCGCGCCGCCTCGTATTCCTCGGGTGTGCCGAACGACACATGCACCTGCGTTTCCAGCGCTTCCACCGCGCCGTGCGCGGCCAAAAGCGCGTTGTAGACGCCGCTCATGAAGAACTCGCTCTGGGTACAGGTTTCCAGATAGCGGGCTGCGGCTGTGCGGAAGGTTCGGACGCTGCCGAAATAATACGCGCCGCAGATGGCGCGGTCGCTGATCGCTTCCTTTTCCGCCGTGCGCAGAACAAGTCCGTGCTCGTCCAGCTGGACAAAGCTGAAGCGCGGATCGCGCGAACGGAACGTCAGCAGAGCGCCGTCGGCGCGGGTGTCCAGATGCGCCAGCGCGTCGCATCGGAAAAAGTGGTCGCAGTCGTTGAAAAGCACGGCAGCGTCCTCCGGCAGGCCCTCGCAGCCCGCGAGGCACGTCAGCACCGCGCCGGCGGTCACGCGCTCCAGCACGGTCAGCTCCGCCTGCGGGTAGACCGCGCGGATGCGCCGGTCGATCTGAAAGCGCTCGACGTGTTCTCTCAGCACGACAAAGCGCAGGCTTTCGGGCGTGAGCGTCTGCAAAACAGACTCGGCTGCCCACTGGAAAAACGGCTTTCCGTTCAGCTCCAGCAGGGGCTTGGGGCACTCAAAGCCGCCCTTCAAAAAACGTGTGCCGCCGCCGGCCATGGGAAGGATCAGATGCAGCTTCATAGCGTATACTCTCCTAAAATTTGGTATGTGTACGCGCAGCGGGAATATTCGTTTTCCTGCGGCGCAAAAAGACGCTTCTTATGCAGTACATAGTTCATTGTCAGCCCGAAGATCCGGCGGGACTGGGCGAACAGCTTTGCGTTGCTGATCTGATCCTCCTCGCGCCAGGAGATCGGGAAAAACGCAAAGCGGGACTTTGCGTAGACGCCGTATTCCAGCAGAAAGACGTTGAACGACAGATCATTTGGAAAGCTCCGATAGAATCCGGAGCGCAGATAGTCTGTCCGGTAGAGGTTCAGACCCGAGCCGAGGTCGGTGATCCGTCTGCCGCAGCAGACGGATAAAAACGCGTTGAAGCAGTGGTTGCCGAACACGCGGAAGCCGCTGTAGCCCGTCAAAACGGAGTCCTTCATGAAGCGCGAGCCGAGCAGGCTGTCCATTTGGCGGTGTTCGCCGCGCCGGAGCAGCGGCACCAGGTCCGCGATGTCGGCCTGATCGTCGCCGTGCAGCACCACGACATAGTCGAAGCCGTGCTCCAGCGCATAGGAAAACGCCACCTTGTGCGAACCGCCCAGCGAATAGTTCTCGTCGTTTTCGACCAGCACCGCCGGGATCGGCAGCGACGGCATCGCGGCAAGCGCCGCCTCGCGCGTGCCGTCCGGACTTCGGTTGTCCACGATCAGCACCTGTGAAAACAGCGCCGCGTCCTCCCCCAGCGCCGCGATGCGCGCCAGCACGCGCGGCAACTGCTTTTCACAGCGATAGACCGGAATAAAAATCAGAATTTTTTCCATATGTTCACCACTTTTCCGCAATTGCCCGCAGGACGAAGAAGTTTGCCGTCATGGTAAACGGCGTGACCAGGATCTTTGCCGCGAGCTTGCTGTACTCTGTAAACGCCGCCAGCCATCCGGCCAGCGCCTGCATCAAAAACGACGCCGCACTGACCAGCGCCAGCTGATACAGCGCGTAGACCAGATATTTCGTCAGCTTTGACGCGCGGTCGGTCTTGCAGGCCAGAAGCCTCCGCGTGGACATCAGAAACACATAGGTAATTGCCGGAAGCGAGCTGACGTAGTTTGCGCCCGCGACCGGAAACGCCGTCAGGCGCGTGAGCGCCGTGTAGACGGAAAAATCGATCAGCCAGCCTACGCCGGAGATCAGCGCAAAGCGGAAAAATTTATTCAGCAGGCTTCGCATCGGCTTTGTCCTTTCGCCCGAAGAGAACGTCGATCCCGCCGCACAGCAGCAGAAAATATCCCAAAAGATAGGTCGCGTAGAAATATTTCGCGTAGGCCGCCGGCATCAGCAGGAATACGATCCCGAAATTGCACAGTCCCGCCAGACACAGGCCAAGCGGCAGCCAGCGCCTGCGGATCAGATCCAGAACCGCGAACGCAAGTAGGAGCAGCGCCGGAAGCCATACCTGACACGACAGATTATAGACCGCGCGTACCGGCCCGGCAGAAAGCGAGACGGGGTATTTGGCGCACAGATAACGGAACGCGCCCCATTGCGCGCGCAGATAGATCAGCGGATGGCAGAGGATCACGCGCTTGCAGGCGCTTACGAATTCCTCCTGCTGCGCGTAGCTGATGCCGTCGCGCACCTCGTTCATGATTTGGGCGGATTCGTAATTGCCGTCGCCGACGGTTTCGTTGCTGCGGCGTATGGTCTCCAGAGGAAGGTATGCGTCGATGGCGTCATAGTCCTCCGCGAGCATATCCTCGGTCAGGCCGTTGCGGAGCATATTGCACAGGGCATAGCCGCACAGCGGCTTGGTGCGCAGCGAAAGCGGCGGATTGCCCTCAAAATAATACGCCTTGAGCTGCGGTGCCGCCACGATCGCAAAAATCAGCGCATACGCCGCCAGCGCGCGCAGAATATTCCTTTTGGTAATTGCGATCCGGTATGCGGCAAACAGCAGGCAGATGCCCAGCGGCAGCAGATAAATGCCCTCCGAGCGCCAGATCGCCAGCACGGCCAGCGAAAGCGTGAGCAGCGCGAACGTTTTTTTGTCGATCCGCGCGTCTGCGCGCCAGTCGTAATAGAGCTTCGCCGCCGTAAACAGATACAGCATACCGTAGGTCGGCAGGCGGTGGGCCGAAATGCCCTGATTCAGAACGAACGGTAGAAGAAACAGCAGATACATCGGCAGCGCCTTCCATTTGCCGCTGCGCTCGGACTGCCTTGCCAGACAGTAGCCGCATACCAGCGCCTGAATCAGGAGCTTCAGATAGACCGGCCCCATCATGGTCGGGATCAGCATGATGCCGATGATCCAGTAGAAGCCGGAAAAATAGTTGAACCAGTAGGCGAAGCTGTCCAGCGCGCACGCGCGCGTGAACAGATTCAGTTCGTCGCTCACCAGCGTGAACGGGTGAAAGCGCAGCAGCCAGACGATCAGCACCGCCAGATACGGCAGCGCGTACAGAAGCGTCCGGCGCGCGCGCATATCCTGTCCGGACAGCGCACGGAACAGAAAGCGCCAGAACCACACCAGCGCCGCAAGAAGCAGCAGCTTGCACAGTATATAATTGAACAGACTGTCCGCCGGACTGACGGTCAGAATGCGGCGCTCAAGAAAAAACGTGGCGAGCCAGTGCAGCGCGGCAGCGCACAGCGGCGCGATCTGTAGAAAATGCAGCTTCTTTTGTTCCATGGCGATCTTTTCTCTTTCCGGTTTCCAGCTTTTTATAAATTATACGACGAAGCGACAGCTTTTGCAACACCCGAACGGATCGCCGCCGGAGGCCGTTTCCCTTACGGGAAAGAAAGCGGGGCTGAAAAGCTCTTACGGAAGCATTCCATTTTAACTACTCCAATTCATCCAGCGTCAGCCGGAAGCTATCCAGAAAATGCTCCATAAAATAATCCAGACACGGCAGCTGCATCTGCTCGAGCGCAAGGCGCGTCTGCTTTGCGGCGGCCTCGAACTCGGCGTTCCCGGCCTTCAGCTCCTCGAGACACTTGATGTGCGCCGAAAGCTTGTCCGCCGCCTTGACGAGCAGCGCCGCGTCCGGGTCGGACTCCATGAGAAGCGGCTCATAGCTGGGCCGCAGCTCCTCCGGCAGGAGCGCCAGCAGCTTGCGGCAACTGACGGCTTCGACCTGCTTATAGGCGTTTCGGATCTCGGGGTTGTAATACTTGATCGGCGTCGGCAGGTCGCCGGTCAGAATTTCGGATGCGTCATGGAAAAGCGCCGCCGCCGCGCAGCGGTCGGGATCAGGCGCGCTCGGATCGTGCAGGATATCGCGCTGAATGAGCGCCAGTCCATGGGCCAGCACGGCGACCATGTGGCTGTGCTCCTGAATGTTCTCCTGATAGGAATTGCGCATCAGACCCCAGCGGGCAATGAAGCGCATCCGGGAAATGAATGCGAAAAAACGATGCTGCATAATGACCTCCGGAGCCGCCCGCTTCCCGGACGGCGTTTTTTTCATCATATCACAGCGCAGCGGAAAAGTAAATTTCCATTGAAAACCCTTCTAACCGGTGGTATAGTAGGTTGAATGGACTGTAAGGGAAGTTCTGATTAAATCAGCGGCTGTGGACGGCGAGAGATTTTTCGTCAAGACAAGGTTTGAAAAACGTGGGAATACTGTATGTATTTCTCGTTTTTCAAACCGCAGGATTGGCGGAAAAGATCCGTCGTCCGCGGTCGGGGATTTATTCAGAGGTTCCTATGGTGTATCTGAAAACTCCCAACGCACCCGGACAGCGGGCCTTTTCACGCTGCACTGCGCCATTTTTCCTTGAAATACGTCAGTATTCCTGCGAAAAAATGTCTTGCACAGCGCAAAAATTCCTCGCTGCCGGTCACATCATGAGTTTTCAGATACACCCTAAGAAAACTGGGAGGGACAAAAATGATCGTATCGACCAAGGGCCGCTACGCGCTGCGGGTGATGATCGACCTTGCCGCGCACAACGACGGCAGCTTTGTGCCGCTGGCGGAGATCGCCGAGCGGCAGGGAATTTCGGAAAAATATCTCGAGAGCATTCTCGTCGTGCTCAGCCGGGCGGGCTTTTTGCAGTCTCTGCGCGGCAAGGGCGGCGGCTATCGCCTCTCCCGCGCGCCGGAGGAATATACGGCGGACGAGATCGTGTGTCTGGCCGAGGGAACGCTTGCGCCGGTGACGTGCATGAAGGACGGCGAGAGCTGCGAGCGCGCCGGACAGTGCCCGACCCGCCCCATGTGGGAGGGCCTCGACCGCGTCATTACGGAGTATCTCAGCCGCTGGACGGTGGCCGACCTCCTGAAAAATGCGCAGGAGATGCAGCCATGAGCCGCGTTCTGACGGCGATGTCCGGCGGCGTGGACAGCGCGGTGACGGCGGCGCTGCTTCTGAAGGCCGGGCATACGGTCGGCGGCGCGACGATGGCGCTGCACGAATACGCCCCGCAGGAGCTGGCCGACGCGAGACGCTCGGCGGAGCGCCTCGGCATCGAATTTCATATTTTCGACTGGCAGGAGGAATTCTTCCGGCTGGTGCAGAAGCCGTTTATGGAGATCTATCAGGCCGGCTGGACGCCGAATCCGTGCGTGATCTGCAACCGGACGGTCAAATTCGGCCTGTTTCTGGACAAGGCGCTGGCGCTTGGCTATGAGAAAATGGCGACGGGGCATTATGCCCGCGTCGAATGGGACGCCGTCAGCGGACGCTGGCTGCTGCGGCGGGCAGAGGACGCGGCGAAGGATCAGAGCTACGTCCTCTACAGCCTCACGCAGGCGCAGCTTTCGCGCGTGCTGCTGCCGATGGGCGGCATGACCAAGGATGCCGCGCGGGAGAAGGCCGAGGCGCTGGGCCTCACCGTGGCGCACAAGCACGACAGTCAGGATATCTGCTTCGTTCCCGACGGAGATTACATGCGATTCTTGACAGAGCATGGCGTCCGGCCGCAGCCCGGCCATTTCATCGGTCTGGACGGGCGGGACTTCGGCCCGCACCGCGGACAGGAGGCGTACACGCTGGGCCAGCGCCGGGGGCTGGATATCCCCTACGGCACGCGCATCTATGTCGTCGCCAAGCGCGGAAACGACGTGGTGATCGGCCCGAACGAGGCGCTGTTTTCGCGGCGTGTGCAGGTGCGCGACCTCAACTGGATCCCGTTCGACGTGCCGCCGGAGGGCCTGCGCGCGCAGGCAAAGCTGCGCTATACGCCGAAAACGGCGGAATGCACCGTCCATCTGACGGAAAACGGCGCGGAGCTGTGCTTCGACGAGCCGCAGCGGGCCGTCACGCCGGGACAGGCCGCCGTGCTCTACGACGGAGACACGGTGCTGGGCGGCGGAACGATCTGCGGCGCGGACGCGGACTGACCGGGCCTTGCGCGGGCCGGTCACGGCAAGGATTGCAATTTGACCGGCGCGCAGGTATAATATAGAAAAAAGCTCCGCGCAGATACGCCCGTCTCTTCGGCGGTCTCTGCGCGGCTGTGTCGAAGCCGGCTCCGCAGAGAGAAAAATACAGCCGAAGGGAGGCTGCCGGAATGCTGGATATCACCATCTTTGCACAAAGCTCCCCACTCCTGTGGGGCATTGCGGCGGCGCTTCTGGTGCTGCTGGCGGTGCATTTTACCGTCGGCGCGCGGCTTTTCCGCCCGATGCGCGGAACGCTCGAGTGGATCGGGCAGATCGACCGGCCCCGGCTCCATTTTGGCTGGGAGGCGGAGAAGCTGAGCCGCTGGGACATCCTGTATACCCTTTTGATCGCGGCTGCGGCAGCGGGCAGCTGGACGGTTGTGCCGATGACCCTGCTGCGGGCGCAGCCGGGCGTCGGATGGATGGATGTTGCGGACGTGCTCCTGCGGTATTTCCTCGCGCCCGTCGTATCCAGCTGCATGGTCTATCTGATCGGGCGGCGGATGACGGAGATGAGCGGCGTCGCGCTGATCGCTGCGGCGCTCCTGCTGTTCAACTATGTTGCCGCGCGGTCATACAGCGCGCCGTTTATGCTGACGGCCATGGCGGCCCTGCAGGAATACCGACGGGAAGAACGCTTTTCCTGGCTGGTGCTGACGGCGGCGGCCATCGGTGTCGGCACATATGCTTCGCCGGAGATCCTCTGGTTCGGGCTGGTGCTGTGGATCCCGCCGCTGGCACTCGAAATCCTGCGCTTTGCGAAATTCGGGAGAGCGGCGGTCGTCCCCTATCTGCTGCCTATGCTGCTGGGCCTGCCGCTGATGACGGCGCTGTTCGCGCTTTTGACGCAGGTGCCGGGAATGGTCGTCGCGTGGCAGCAGCCGCTTTCTGGCTATACGGCAAAGCTGTTTTTGCAGCTCCGGCTGGAAATGTGGAAGGAGCTTCTGACGCTGCCGACCGGTGAGCTGCCGCAGATGGGCTTTGTCGATCCGCTCCTGCTGCTGTATGGGCTGGGCGCGGCGGCCTCGACGCTACCCTACGCCATTCGGACACGCGACACGATGCTGCAAACGCTGATCTGGTATTTTGCCGGAAACACGGCGCTCTGGGCGCTGGGCGTATCCACACCGGCGGTCGGCTGTCTGCCGCTGATGGTCTGCGTCTGGGACAATTGGGACCGGCGCGAGGGAACGCTCAACGCGACGATCGGCGCGGTCTTTCTGCTGTGCGCGGCAGTCGCCGGAAGGGTGCTGCTGTTTCTCAGCGGTATGTAAATTTGCGGAGGATTCCGCGGAAATAACAGGAGGAACTGAAAAATGATTGCATTGGCATGTGACCACGGCGCGTTGGAGCTGAAGCAGGCGATCATGCGCCATCTGGACGCGCGCGGACTAGCGTATAAGGATTTCGGCTGCTATGACCACACGAGCTGCGACTATCCGGACTTTGCCGCACCGGCCGCGCGGGCGGTCGCCTCGGGCGAATGTGAGCGCGGCATCGTCGTCTGCACGACCGGCATCGGCGTGAGCATTACGGCGAACAAGATCAGGGGCATCCGCTGCGCACTGCTCAGCGATCTCATGTCTGCGCGCCTGACCCGTGAGCACAACGACACCAATATGATGGCGATGGGCGCGGGCGTGGTCGGCGAAAAGCTGGCGCTTGAGATCGTGGACACCTGGCTCGATACGCCGTTCTCCGGCGAAGCGCGCCACCAGCGGCGCATTGACAAGGTGATGGCGCTGGAAGCAGAATAAAGGAACCTCTGAATAAATCCCCGACCGCGGACGACGGATCTTTTCCGCCAATCCTGCGGTTTGAAAAACGAGAAATACATACAGTATTCCCACGTTTTTCAAGCCTTGTCTTGACGAAAAATCTCTCGCCGTCCACAGCCGCTGATTTAATCAGAACTTCCTAAAATAAAACCGCACGCACCGGCGCGGGCCGGGTCGTGCGGTTTTTCCCAAACGGGCATTGTCAAAATCAGGTGCAGATGGAGAAATGCGCCTTTTGCGCAGGCGGCGGATGTGCCTCAGATCTCGAAATCGACGGCGCCGCGCGCCTCGCGGATGGACTTGCACAGCGTGGACACCGCCACATGCCGCGGGTCCTTCTTATAGCGCTCCAGCGCCTCCAGATCGTCGAAGTCCGCGATCAGGCAGGCGTCGTAGTTGTTCTTTTCCAGAACGTTCACGCCGACCTCCATCCGGCGGATCTCCGGGATCACGCCGTCGAGCGCCTTCAGCCCGTTGAGGAACCTGTGCATATTTTCCTCTTCCCCTTCGCGGAATTTCCACATGATAACGTGTCGGATCATTTTCAAAACCTCCGTATTGGATTTTCGGCCCTCCGGCTGCGGAGGGCGCAGATATTACTCTTGGATGCGGTATTCGAAGTTCTCAAATACCAGCCGCGTGCCCTCGGTGATCCCGTCGGGCAGCAGCGCAAGCGCCGTCCGGCTCTCTGCTCCGTCGTCGGAGACCAGCACCGCGTAATCGCCGTCGATCTCCCGGACGGTTCGTTCAAACGTCATATTTCTCGCCTCCCGGTGTCCAGTTTACCACAGACGCGCGTATTTTGCATCTACCAAATCTGTTTTGAGGTGATTTTATGAAACGCATCGCATCGTTTGTCCTTACTCTCCTGCTGATCCTGTCGCTGTGCGCGTGCAGCCTCCCGCAGGCGAAGCCTGCCAAAGAGCCGACCGATGAACTGGAGCTGGTCGAAGAGGCGGCGGAGACCGCCGAAGCGGAGGCTCCGGAGGAACGCCCCATCATGCCGGAGGAAACAGCGCCGGAAGCGTCCGAACCGGAGGCGCTTCCGCCGGAAGAGACGGAACCGGCAGCGGAGACTGCGGCGGAGGGCGCGAAGATGCCCGGCCCAGTGCTTCCCGAGGAACCGGCAGCGCCGGAGGAAACGCCCATCCCGGATGCGCCGTCGGAGGTGCAGCCGGAGAACGCCGAAGCGGCGGAAATGCCGGAGCCGGAGGCTCCCGA
>ENA-ORNK01002125-ORNK01002125.1-human-gut-metagenome-genome-assembly--contig:-NODE-2125-length-11746-cov-2.807031_pt1 | contig 11746 bp, 9 predicted proteins | sample MGYA00242115_ERZ509022 | MGnify/ENA primary metagenome ERZ509022 (study PRJEB26280, sample SAMEA2338690) | human gut metagenome | biome: human gut; feature: human-associated habitat; material: faeces...
ACCGCAGGGATTTCCTGAACCTGTGATCCGCCGCTCCGCTCAGCTGAAGCAGCAGACGAATGCAGACCAAGAAAAATAAAAACAAAAAACGCCGGCCAAACAAGCCGGCGGATAGATTCAGAGGCAAAACAAGCCGCTGCGGAGCGTTCCGCAGCGGCTTAAAACTCAATAGCTCTCTTTCAAGCCCTCTTTATCAAAAAGATAAGTGGTCTCCAAAGCCAGATTGAGGCCGGCTTCGATCATTTTGGGATCCAAATTATCCGCTGTATCCAGCCGAGTGTGATAATAGCGCGCGGGGGTCGGATCCATTGCTGCAAAGGTCGCGCCGGGGATACCGGCCTGGGAAATAGCCGCCGCATCGGAGGAGCCGAAGAAAACGCTCTTAAAGGGCAGGTCAGCCCCGCATATTCACCGGCCTTCTTCATCAGGTTGCAAACGCGAATATCATTTTTGACCGTGCCTGTCATATCGCGGCTGTAGATCGCCATATCGTCATAGTCGCGCATGGTGTCATAGCCGATGAAAATCGTTTCGGTTTCGAGGCATTCGTCGTGATGCTTCTTCGCATATGCCTTCGCACCGCGCAGGCCCGCTTCCTCAGAACCGGTCAACACTGCACGAACCTCTGTGTTTTCAAAACGGATGTCGTTATCCGAAAGATATTTCATAACGGCCATCGCGTTGACACAGCCGGTGAGGTTGTCGTTCGCGCCGGGCACAACAAGCTTCCAATGGGTAAAGAAGAGAATGGAAATATAGGACGGGATCCAGACGAGCTGGACATAGCCCATAACTTTCCAAAACCCTCCCTCAAACGCTGTCATGGCGTGCCCGGTTGCAAGCGCAGCGATTTCACACACGAGCGTAACAACAAGGCCCACAATCGCAATCGCAATCACAGCCACCAGCAGATGGCCGCCGCCAAGGTAAGTATAGCGCCACTCATAGGCAGAATCGCAATGCCCATTGAAGATGATGCGGCGCTTGACCTCGCCCTCCGGCTTGCGTATCGCAATCACGTTTGCCGACGTCCTCTTGGGAAAAAACGGATCGAGAAACTCCTTATACATCAGGAATTCTGCGATCATGCAAACAGCGCCCACCAGCGTCAGGATCAGGGAAACCAGCGCAAACCCGAGGTTGTAGAGGATCACGCTGGCAATCATGCAGATCCCGACGATGATGACCCAGCCCATAAACGCTTTGGGATGCAAATCGAATTCCTCGAACTCCACGCTGTCCGTATACTTGCGCAGCTCGTCGGCCATATGCTCCTGCGCCTTGCGCTCCGCAGGGCTGCCGGATTCACGGCCGCCGACCTCCTTGCAGACATACTTAATTTCCTTCACGCAGTAGTTGACGCATTCCTTGACCTTCGCCTTGTAATTCTGAATGCCTTCTGATGCTTTCATGCTTTGGATTCAACTCCCTCTCTTTACAAAAATATGGTTATAGTTTATCACATATCGCCAAAAAAGTCGAGCGTTTTGCATCCAAAAATCATTTTACTTGCATCCATTCTGAAATTGCAGAATAAAAAGTCTATAAATCCGGTCTAAAATGATATAATCTTGCATTCTGTTATCAAAAAAATTCATTTTAGACGTTCGGTTATATTTTGGACAGAACCCTATTCAAATCGTATAATCCGCGCTGGCGCGCCCCTCGCGGCATTTTGACACAAAGGAGGAAATCTCCTGATGCGCCGGGTGGGCCGTATAGGCCGAAAGATCCTCCAGCGAATCGAATTCACTGACAAGCACGGCGTCATAATTCTTCGGGTTGGGGTTCTCATTTAAGTGCACCTCCATGCGGCGGATGAAAGGGATGGTATCCGGCAGGGCTTCCAGCAGGCTTTTCACCTTGCGCAGGTTTTCCGCCTTTGTAGCGCCCTCCGCCATTTCTTTAAATTTCCACATGACGATGTGACGAATCATGTATGATTCCTCCTATGACTCAAATTTTAGATAGTTGCAAATCAGATTAACTGCATAGCGCGCAGCACTGTAACCCACAAAAAAATAGTGACGCTTGAAAAAAGCGTGGTCGTCAGCACAAGCTGCCCGGCGAGCTCATCATCGCTGCCCATATTCTGCGCCATGACATAGCTTGAAATCGCAGTAGGCGCACAAAAGACGATCAGGATCGCCCCCAGCTCCTCTCCACGAAAGCCCAGCCACACGCCCATGGCTACAAAAGCAGCGGGCACAAGCACTAGACGCAGCGCCGTTGCCAGGCCCGCCAAGCGAAGGTTGCCCTTCAGGCGCTTCCAATCAAACTGGCCGCCCAGTAGCAGGAGCGCAAACGGCGTTGCGATTTGACCGAGATCCCCCACTGCACGGCTCAGAAACAACGGCAGCGGGATTTGAAAAACGGAAAACAGCATGCCGATAAAGGAGGCAATGATCAACGGATTTTTGGCTACATCCAACAAAACGCGGCCGACACGAAGCTTCTGCCTCTTACCCCCTTGCTCCGGCTCCTGGAACAAGGTAAGAATCACGACCGCTAAAAAGTTGAACTCCATGATAACAAAGGGCAGCAGCATGGAAATTGACGCCACATGATCCGCGCCGAATAAATTGATGGCCAGAGGCAGGCCCAGCAGCAAAAAATTGCTGCGAAAAACGCCTTGAATAAACGCGCCGCATGTGGGCCGGTTTTTTAAAAAACGCGGCGTAACCAGGCAGAGCAATATCGCCGTTGCTAAAACGCCGAGCAGGGTAAACAAAACGAGCTTCACCCGGAACTCCGCGCCAAAATCCGCGGCATAGATGTTATGGAAAAGCTGTAGCGGAAACGCCACCTGAAAGCAAACCTTGTTCGCCTTGCTGATAAACGCGTCATCCACCATGCGCAGCCTTTTCAGCAGGAAGCCGACAGCCACTACCAAGATCAACGGCGCAACCGTATTGAAACTATAAAGAAAAAGCGCCATGCAGGCCTTCCTTTCTATTGCCAATCCATACGAGCGGCATCCAGAGATAACGCCCTATCTTACCCACAGTGTACAAAGTGCTGCACGGTTTTTTTAGGACACCTTCGGAGGATGACTACGTATCTTTCGTTGCCGGGCGACAGCCCGGCTGCCTCAAAAGCCTTGCCGGCCACCAAATCTGCTCCTGAAAAACTTCTGCGAACCTGTCAGCGAGAGAAAAGCGGCGCCGGCAAGAAAGAGGACGCGGGCGGGCTGACGCCCACCAAGGACAATGACGCCGCCGGCAGGCAGATTGCTCTTTATACACCGTGGGTATTATCATATAACGAAACTGCTCAATTGTAAATGCCCTTTCTGCGGCGGTATGCTATAATAGATGTAGAGATCGCTTCTGGAGGGATTCGTGTGGAGATTAAAACAGCAGCCGCAATCGGCATGGGCGCGGTCGGCACCGTCTATGCAAAGCGGCTATACGATCAATATGGATCGCATTTTTTTGCGATCGCAGACCATGAACGGGCAGAGCGGCTACGCAGCAGCGGCGTCACACTGGATGGGGAGGCCTTTTTCCCACAGATTTGCGAGCCGGAGCAGGCTGACGGCGCGGTGGATCTCATCCTCATCTGCGTAAAAAATGATCAATTGGAACCTGCCATTGCGTCCATACGTCCCTTTGTGGAGAGGCATACAATTCTACTCCCTCTTCTCAACGGGGTGACGGCCACGCAGAGGCTACGCGCCGCCTTTCCAGAAAACACAGTGCTCTGCGGGCTTGCGATGGCGCTCGACGCCGTCCGTACAGAAAGCAGCGTTGTACATTCCTCTGATGGGGAAATCCAATTCGGTATGGAGGATACGGTGTGCTATCTCCCGCAGGTAACAGCGGTGGATCAGTTTTTATGCAACGCAGGGATACAGACGCATGTTTTTCCCCATATGCAGAGCGCTATGTGGAAAAAGTGGATGCTCAACGTTGGCCTGAATCAAATTTCCGCCTTAACCGGAGCAACGTATGGTGATTTCACCCGTTTGCCTGAGGTAATGGAGCTTGCAAAATCCGCAATGCGGGAGGTCGTCCATATAGCGCAGGCCGCCAGCGTTTCATTATCCTATGAGGATATTGAAACGATTCCGTCCATCGTCGCCACGCTGCTGCCCGATGGAAAGACCTCCATGCTGCAAGATATTGAGGCAGGGCGGCGCACAGAACTCGAATCCTTTGCGGGCACCGTGCTTGGGCGCGGCCGCCAATATGGGGTGGATACGCCCATCAATCATATGCTCTACCGGTTGATCCGGGCAAAGGAACAGATTACTCAAAGGAAGCCTTTGCAGCAAGAAAAATAAATTTACCTATGAGCAAGCCACAAACAAAATGGATGAAAAGGCCGTGCTAAGGGATTTTCATCGAGTTCACGAAATATTTTTGGAATCGACAAGGCGAGCCGGAGCGCTACTTCCCATTCTCCGGCTCGTCTACGGCTCCCATCTGCTGAACCTCATTGCGCCGTATACGCTTGATTTTCTCGCAAATGGTTTCGGTGATGGTGGTGCTGAAATGTACGCTCACCTTGTAGGTAGATTTGTCGAGTTCCTTGGCAAGCAAGGGCGCATCCTCCCGCGTGACAGGCACGATGGCGGCGCCCTTGCTGTAGTTAAGGCCGTTAAAGCAGGCAGGGACGCAGCGTTCCAAAACGCCGCCATACATTTAAGCGTGTGCTAAAGCCTTGGAGGGCTTGTAAATCGGCAGCAGTAGGTTGGTGATGATGATTAAAAACCGACTGTCTATGACGTTATAAATCTGTTCCGGCGCATATCTGAACGACGCTCTATGTCCAGCAGGACCGGGTGCTGGCCGTCATCTGACAGGGTAGCATTTTTTACTTTGATATGGTAAGGGGAGCCACCCAAATCTCCACGTGTTTAATATCTTGTGAAGCTATATCGTATTTTTCTGCTGAAAACGGTTGGGTTATTAGTTCATGTCTCGGAAGCCATGTGCCAAAAAGATATTTTCGCGCTTGATCTAGAGCCACAGTTACAAGTTCTTCAAAACTTTCCGCCTCTACGGAACAAACAATGTATTCCCCTGCGGGCAACTCATGTTGCACAAAGCCGCCGCTTAAATTCTCCGGAACCGTTTTGGCAAGTCCACCCGCAAAATAAGAAAATGTTCCTTTTTCCATATTGGCAGAATAGGACATGCCTAATTCAACGTTGGGCTGGACATATTTTTCAATCGCCGCTTTTTCTTGGTGGTAACGTTTCCACAACTTCCCCGGTATGTCTACGCCGGTGCTCTCTCCAACGGGTGTTTGCTCTATTATGGAAACGTCCGTCGACAGGCCGAGATAGAGTTCCGGTGCGTGAATGCGTTCTCTACGTATTTCTAAAACGATGTTTCCAACAATGAGGGGAACATTCTCATCCACCATAACATAGGCCATAGAAACTTCTGGTTTTACAAAAGTGTTGAGAAAAGGACGATTCTTTTTGTATGCTTCCGGTGTAATTCCAAAGGCGCCCTTAAACGCTCTGGTAAAATTCGCATGGCTGGCAAAGCCATAATCTAACGCCACATCTAAAATCCTTTGATTTTCCGTGTTTAACGCTTCAACAGCCTTTGCCAAACGCCTCAGTTTGACATACTCTTGCAGCGGTTTATTTACCAATCGCTTAAACAGTCTTTGAAAATAAAATGGTGACAGTCCTATTATTTCGGCTAAAGCCTCGGCTCGTATATTTTCCTGTAAATGTTCCTCAATATAATCTACAGATTTTTGAACCGCTTCCCACGCGTGCATATTGTTTGCCTCCTTGTTTGGATTGTGCATTTATTATACCGAAGTAATTTGCTTTGAGCTTTCCCCCCAGTGCCCTTTTTTCAAAAAATTGAAGATAAAAATTGCTACTGCCGGCTTTGGCTCATCATTCAAACTGCGGCGGCGCGGGGCGGTTGGCGGCTTTCTGCGGCTTCTGCTGCGGCATGTTGCCTGCAATATCAAACACGCCCTTCGCCAGATCCCCGGCGCAGGAAGCCGCTTTCTTGGCTTCGATTCTGATTATTCATGCATAATATTTCCGCTGTCAATTGCTTGCCTTACGCCGCAAATTCGCTTGGTACAGTCTGCCCTCGCTGCTATGCTCCTGCACCAAGAACTTTCTCGACAAACTTGTTTACTTTTTTGCTTCTCACATTTTAGCCCTTCCTGTATGAAAAATGCTCTAAGCAACACATTAATCATAAGCAAAGCCTTGATTAAAAAGTCGCTTAGAGCATATCACTCTATCCGCCTGGCAATCTCTTTTTTGCGCATCCAGGCTTGCAGGCCAGCGCCGTTTTACCGCTGAGCCCGCCTCTATTAAATAAGCGCGCCCCCCGAAACAATTCGGAGAGCGCGCCCCTACCGTGGTGAAACATAAAATAAGAAGATGTCTGGTTAAATGCGCGCTACGCCGCTTTTACGCGCCGCCTCGGCAACCGCCTTAGCAACCGCAGGGCCCACGCGCTCATCGAACGCCTTGGGCAGGATATATTCGGGGCAAAGCTCCTCAGGGGAGACTAGGTCGGCGAGCGCATGCGCAGCAGCGATTTTCATTTCCTCATTGATATCGCTCGCACGCACATCCAGCGCACCGCGGAAAATGCCCGGGAAAGCAAGCACGTTGTTGATCTGGTTCGGGAAATCGCTGCGACCTGTGCCTACAACTTTCGCACCGGCCTCCAAAGCGAGATCGGGCATAATCTCCGGCACCGGGTTAGACATTGGTAAGACGATCGGATCTTTCGCCATAGAGCGAACCATATCCTGCGATACAATGCCGGGAGCAGAAACGCCGATGAAGATATCCGCGCCCTTGAGCGCGTCCGCCAACGTGCCATGTTCATGCGCCGCATTGGTAAACGCAGCGATCTCCTGCTTTGCAGGGGTAAGGTTCGGATCATCCGCGCTAATAATGCCCTTTCGATCACACATGACCACCTTTTTCAAGCCCTGGCTGATTAAGAGCTTCGCAATTGCAACGCCTGCCGCACCTGAACCGCTGAAAACCACCTTACAGTCTTCCAGCTTTTTGCCCACGATCTTCAGCGCGTTGATGATCGCGGCGGAGCAGATGACCGCCGTGCCGTGCTGATCGTCGTGGAAAATCGGGATGTCGCAGCGCTCCTTGAGCTTACGCTCAATTTCAAAGCAGCGCGGGGCGGCAATATCTTCCAAATTGACGCCGCCAAAGCTGCCCGCGAGAAGGGCAACGGTGTTGACGATCTCATCAACATCCTTGCTCCTAACGCACAGCGGAATGGCGTCCACATCGCCGAACGCTTTAAAGAGGACGCATTTGCCCTCCATCACCGGCATGCCGGCCTCCGGGCCGATATCGCCCAGGCCCAACACCGCCGTGCCGTCTGTGACGACGGCTACCGTATTCCAGCGGCGTGTGAGATCATAGGATTTATTTATATCCTTCTGGATCTCCAGGCAGGGCTGCGCAACACCCGGCGTGTAAGCGAGGGAGAGCTCCTCCTTCGTTTTCACGCTCGCGCGGGGCGTAACTTCCAGCTTGCCCTTCCATTCATAGTGAAGCCTCAGTGATTCCTTCGCGTAATCCATGTGTGACAATTCCTCCATTATTGATGATGTAAAACAAACCGCCTTTTCCACCAACTTGGGGGGAGGGCGGGATACGGGTAAGGATATCCCGCCCTTAAGGGGGTTAAGATGATGTCTAATGCTCTGTTATTTTTCCCAGGGGAAGGTATACTGCGTCAGGCCCAGTTGGTCGCGCACTGTGCAAAGCTCCTTCTGCACCGCGTCGTTAATCGGCACGCCGCTGTCTTTGCGTTCGCACCAAACGTTCCACTCCTTCTCGCCGGCGGTGAAGATATGGTCTTCGCCTGGCGCCCTGGTAGAAGCACGCAGCGCACGCAAAATATCGCCCGCTGTTTTTTTGAAGGATTCCGCTCCCACAAAGGCCTCCGTGTCAATTGCAAGAAAGAAATGCCCCAGATGATAAGGCACTTTTTTACCGCCCTCGCCGATACCGGTGAGCATTTTCAGATAGTTGCCCTGCTGTAAGGCAGCGCTCAAAAGCTCAACCACTGTGGCATAGCCGTAGCCCTTGTAACCGGCCATCTCTTCACCGATGCCGCCGAGGGGAGCCAGCGCCGCTTCGCCGGTGTTGAGCTCCTTGAGGATCGCATCCGTATCTGTTTTTGCTGTGCCGTCGCGGCCGATGACCATGCCCGCTGGCGTAGACTTCCCAATGCGGGAATAATACTCCAGCTTGCCGCGCTGGGTGATGGAGGTAGCGCAGTCGAGCACAAACGGAAAATCCTCATCCGTAGGCATGCCAACGGTAAGAGGGTTGGTGCCAAGCATGTTTTCCACGCCGAAGGTGGGGGCGATGGAGGGCCGGGCATTGGTGCCCGTGATGCCAATCATATTCTCCTTAGTCGCCATCGTCGCATAGTAGCCAGCGATGCCATAGTGGCAAGAATTGCGCACGGCAACCATGCCCAGACCATACTTTTTCGCCTTATCAATTGCCATTTTCATCGATTTATAGCCGATGACCTGGCCCATGCCGTCGTGGCCGTCAATGACCGCTGTGGTAGGCGTTTCCTTCACGATTTCAAAATTGGTAACGGGGTTTTGAATGCCGATATTAATGCGGTCAATATAAATGGGCTTAAAACGGTTGACTCCGTGGGATTCAATGCCCCTGCGGTCGGACTCCAGCAGTACGTCCGTGCAAATCTCCGCATCCTCGCGCGGAACGCCAACGCCTACGAATGCGTCCGTTACAAACGAGCTGATGGTTTTCCAGTCAACGATGGTTTTTGCCATGATGAATCACTCCATTTTCATAATAATTCAGAATGGAAAATATATGGTGAAAGGGAACGCTATCTCCCCGCTTCGCCCCCGCTTAATGCTCCGCCCAATCACGGGAGCGGCCAACCGCACGCTTCCACCCCTCATAATACTTGTCACGGGTAGGTTTATCCATCTCAGGGGTAAATATGCGGTCTACCTCGCGGTTCTGCTCAATATCGTCACGGTCTTTCCAAACGCCAACAGCCAGCCCAGCCAGATACGCGGCGCCCAAAGCAGTGGTTTCAATGGTTTTCGGGCGGTTAACGGAAGCCTGGATCATATCAGCCTGAATCTGCATCATAATATTGCTCACGCTGGCGCCGCCATCCACGCGAAGATCCTTCATTTCAATGCCGGAATCGCTGATCATTGCCTCGAGCAAATCCGTCATCTGGTAGGTGATGCTCTCCAGCACGGCACGGGCAAAATGCGCCCGGTTGACGCCGCGCGTGAGGCCCACGATGCAGCCGCGGGCATACATATCCCAATACGGTGCGCCAAGGCCCGTGAAGGCGGGCACGAGATACATGCCGTTTGCATCCGGCACGCTTTCCGCCAGCTCATCGCAACGGCGCGCCGTGTCAATCATGTGCAGCTCGTCGCGCAGCCATTTAATCACGGAGCCTGCGTTGAACGCACTGCCTTCCAGCGAATATTCCACCTTACCATCCAACCCCCAGGCCACGCCGGAAAGCAGGTTATACTGGGAGCGAATTCTGCGGTCGCCCGTATTCATTAAAAGGAAGCAGCCCGTACCATATGTATTTTTCGCTTGACCGGGCTTAAAACAAGCCTGGCCGAACAGGGCGGCCGGCTGGTCACCGATCGCGCCGCTGATGGGCACGCCCTCAATCTGCTCAAGGCCGAGGATGCCCGGTGCCACGGTTCCATACACCTGGCTGGAGGGAACTGGCCGGGGCAGGATTGACATCGGAATATCGAACTTCTTGCAAAGCACCTCATCCCAGCAAAGATTGTCAACATCAAACAGCATCGTACGCGAGGCGTTGGAATAATCCGTCACATGCACCTTTCCGCCCGTCAGGTTCCAGATCAGCCAAGTTTCCACCGTGCCAAACAGGAGCTTCCCTTCATCAGCCAACTCCCGCACTCCTGGAACGTTATCAAAAATCCACTTAATTTTTGTTGCCGAGAAGTAGGCGTCGATAATCAGGCCCGTTTTCTCCCTCACGTAAGGCTCCAAGCCCTCATTTTTGAGCTGTGTGCAATAATCCGAAGTGCGGCGGCACTGCCAAACGATCGCGTTATAAGCTGGCTTTCCGGTGGTTTTATCCCAGAGGATCGTCGTCTCGCGCTGGTTGGTGATGCCAATTGCAGCGATCTCCCTGGCATCCACCTCCCCGGAGGCGAGCACCGTCGCCACCGATTGAAGCTGGCTGTAGAGAATCTCCATTGGATCGTGCTCCACCCACCCGGCATTGGGGTAGAGCTGCTCAAATTCCCGCTGCGCCTTCGCAAGGATGTGCCCGCCCTTGTCGAATACGATCGCCCGCGAGCTTGTGGTGCCCTGATCCAGCGCCATTACATACTTACCCAAACTGATGGCCTCCCTCTGTTTCCAGTATAATTATTTTGCATGCTGTGCTCCCCCAAGCACAGAAAAAAAGAACAGAAAACACACCCCGCTAAACGGGAGTAGTTTCTATTCTCATATCTCCTAGAAATACACTCGTATTTTCTTCCTTCAATTGTTGTATTTATTCTACCGCAAAGCGGCCGTAATGTCAACAAGTTTTACAATTCTATCACAAGAAAAAAAGAAAATTTGGGAAGAAAAAATCGGCCACAGGACACAGAGCCTCTTGCAGCCGATCTTTCTAAAAATCTCTTTTGCTCTCGCGTTCTCCGATGCGGCGGGCCCTGATCCCATCCGCTAACATTTTGTTGCCAACTGGGCCGGTCAGCCGTTTCTCCCACCCAGATATTCCCTCGTCAGCGCCCACAGGCTTTGGCGCAGTGCCTCCATATCCGCCGGCAGGGCCGCACGCGTTTTTTCATCCGCCACAGCCTCGCCCTTTTGCGTATAGTCCACTTTCACCTGCTCAAGCAGGCGGTCCGCCTTCTCCCGAAGCATAGGCGACTGTTCCGCGAGAAACAGCAGCTTATTCAAATCGCGCATCCCCTGCGCGAGCTTTTCGAGACGGTAGCTCGATTTCGTCTCCGGATGCTTAGCGTCCGGCTCGTCCGGATAGACGAGGAAACAATCCCCGGATTCAAAGCTGATGTGCGTTGTGTCGCGCAGCGGGTCTTTCACCCACGCATCATACGCCCAGCGAAGAAAACCGTTTGCCCCCTGCGCGGCGGAGAAAAACACGCTCCAGTAGCTCTCCCCCGGCATACTGTAGGTAAAGCTGTTCGGGAAATGGCCGACGCAGGTATAAACCGTGGTCTGCAACCCGCTTTTCCCCCTGCGGCGCTGTGCAAGTGTGCGGTAATCCGCAAGCGCCTTTTTCAACGGATCAGAACCGACGCTGACGCTCGCCATGCGGTCGATCAGCGGGAAATATTTTGCGCTGAAATGATCCATTGCCGCCGCTTTTTTCAGCGGCTCGCCATATGCGCCTGTAACGGCGTCAATCAGGTCATAGGCTTTTTCCATGCGCTTGCGCTCATCAATGCCGATATAGATCCGGTCATACCACCCTTTCTCTTTGGCATGTGCACAGAGCGCCTGCAAAAATGGCGTCCATAGCTTTTTATAGCCCCTCGTGCCGGGGCGCGGTGCGGCAGATCGGACTGTTTGCTTTTTTTCATCATAATAGGTCACCTTGTTGCCCCAGGGAATCAGGCTATAGCAGACGATCTTATCCCCGAGGCCAAGCTCTTGGCAAAAGGTCACCCATCTATCAAAATCCGTAAAGTCAAAGGCAAAGCTTTTATCCGCCCGGCGCGTCCATTTGACCATAGA
>ENA-ORNK01002129-ORNK01002129.1-human-gut-metagenome-genome-assembly--contig:-NODE-2129-length-11677-cov-2.438737_pt1 | contig 11677 bp, 21 predicted proteins | sample MGYA00242115_ERZ509022 | MGnify/ENA primary metagenome ERZ509022 (study PRJEB26280, sample SAMEA2338690) | human gut metagenome | biome: human gut; feature: human-associated habitat; material: faeces...
CACGACACCGGCCAATTCGCCGTACTCGTCGATGACCACCGCCAGATGTACCTTTTTGTGCTGCATATCCCGGAAGAGGTCGTCCGCAGAGAGAGTCTCCGGCACCAGGTAGGCCGGACGCATCAGCTCCCGCACAGTGCGGTGCCGGGAAGAGGCCATATCCAGCAGAAGATCCCGGGCGTTCAGGATGCCCAAAATATCATTGAGATCGCTGCCATAGACCGGGAAGCGGGACAGACCGGACTCCCGAATGGCGGAGAGAATGGTCTCCTCATCGTCATCCAGGGAGAGGGTCACCATGTCGGTGCGGTGGATCATCACATCCTCCGCTGTGGTGTTGTTGAACTCGAAGACGTTCTCGATCAGTTCCTTCTCGTTGCGCTCGATGGCGCCGGACTCCTCGCCCTCCTCCACCATGGCCATGATCTCGTCCTCGGATACCTCGTCCTCACGGCGAAGCAGCCTCAGGAGCGGCTTGCGGGCCAGCAGGAGTACGTTGACCAGCAGACTAACAGCAAATAGGATGGGCCATATATGGTCCCCAACCACGGAAATTCCCCCTTAATAGATAAGAATACAAGATAAATGATAGCACATCTATCAGCGTTATGCAAGGGGCGTCTGTGTGGGCTCTCTGTTTACATTTGGACTGATGGGTTTTTACTCCGTCCTTTTCACTGAGTATTGAATAAATCAGAAAAATAGGATACAGTAAATATAAAGATAAACTGGATTTTATGGGGTATGAATATGAAAAGATGGACAGCACTTTTTTTGACTTTGGTCTGCATATTAGGATTAGCGGGCTGCGACAATCGAACGAGGAATTATATCATAGAAAATGAGCCAAGTATTACCGGAACTTTGGAAGAAGTAAGAGATAACGCAATTATCATCTATATCAATACACAGGGATATCCTAACGGGGCAAGTTGTAAAGTTTCTTTAGATGTGGAAAACAAAGACAGCTATACCGATATATCTGTTGGCGATGAAATTGTTGTGTACTATAATGGTGAGATAGCGGAAAGCGACCCGCTACAAATAAATACGGTATACGGCATTACATTAAAAACTCCAGCGAATCAAGATGCTGAATAATTCTCTATCAGTTGTTATCGGCGCAGATACCTCTCCTCGTCATTTTGACCGAGGGAGGTTATTTATATCTAAATGTCTAAAATCTGTCCAAAGGGTAATTGGGAGGTGTGTGGGGCCCTGCTTTTGCCAGGAGACTGGAAAAAACCGATGCAAAAGCCGATGTTCTATGATATAATTTGGAGTATCGAGAGGGAAGCGGCAGGTGGTATGTGGGCCGCTCCAGGGGGGAGAAAGAAGTGTATCAGCCGTCAGACCGGGTCAGGGGGCACATAGAGGAGGGGATCTCCTTCCTGAAGTGGCTCCTGTACGCCTGCTCCATCGGGGTGCTGGTGGGCGTGGTGGGCGTGGCCTTTTACTATGGGATAGACTGGGCCACCCAGCTGCGGGGAGAGGTGCCGCGGGTGGTATGGCTGCTGCCCGCAGGTGGTGTGTCCATCGTACTGATCTACCGCATCTGTCACATGGAGCGGGACCGGGGGACAAACCTGGTGCTGGTGGCCGTGCGGGAGGCGGAGCCTATGAAGTTGCGCACCGCCCCCCTGATCTTCCTATCCACCATCATCACGCACCTTGTGGGGGGATCCGCCGGCAGAGAGGGGGCAGCTCTCCAACTGGGCGGCTCCCTGGCCGCTTTTGTGGGCCGACAGATAAGGCTGGACCAGAAGGACGGCCGGGTGATGGTCATGTGCGGCATGGCCGCCGCCTTCTCCGCCCTGTTTGGCACGCCGCTGACGGCAGCCATCTTCGCCATGGAGGTGGTCAGTGTGGGTGTGATGTACTACGCCGCCATTGTCCCCTGTGTGTCTGCCGCCCTGGTGTCCCTCCAGGTAGCCCAGCTCTGCGGCATCCACAGCCATGGGTATGAGATCGGTCCGGCGGCGCTGTTGGGGCCCGCCACTATGGTCCAGACAGCCGTTCTGGGGGTGCTGTGCGCTCTGGTTTCCATCCTGTTCTGCAAAGTGATGCACGCCTCCCCCCGCCTGTATCAGAAGTATTTTCCCAGCACCATGCTTCGAGTGACCGTGGGGGCCCTGCTGGTGCTGGCCCTGACACTGCTGGTGGGCAATCAGGACTACAACGGAGCGGGGGACCCGGTCATCCGGCGGATGCTGTCTGGAGAAACCATTCCGGAGGCTTTTTTACTTAAAATATTGTTTACCGCTCTTACCCTGGGGGCCGGATTTCGAGGCGGAGAGATCGTACCTGTCCTGTTTACCGGCTGCGCCTTTGGTACCTGGGCCGGACCGCTGCTGGGACTGCCCCACGGTTTTTCCGGGGCCTTGGGGATGGCGGCCGTTTTCTGTGGAGCTACCAACTGCCCCATGAGCGCCCTGATGCTGGCCTTTGAGCTTTTCGGGGGCGAGGGCCTTTCCCTCCACGCCCTGTGTATCGGAGTGGCCTATATGCTGTCCGGCTACTATGGACTGTACAGCGAGCAGAAAATCGTCTATTCGAAATTCAGAACCGAATGGATCGATAAGAAGGCAAAGTGAGTGTATCCGGGCCTGCTGGCCCCTATCAAGGAGGAATTTGCGTGACAAAATTTTATCATTTCAATTTCAATGTTCTGGACTTGGACAGGAGCCTGGCCTTTTACAAACAGGCGCTGAATCTGACCCCGGTGCGGGAGAAGGAGGGAGCTGACGGCTCCTTCAAGCTGGTCTACCTGGGGGACGAGGCCGGCAGCGATTTCACCCTGGAGCTGACCTGGCTCCGGGACCGGACCACACCCTATGATCTGGGGGAGTGCGAATTCCACCTGGCCTTCCGCGCAGACGACTATGACGCCATGTATGAAAAGCACAAGGCGATGGGCTGCATCTGTTTTGAGAATCCCGCCATGGGCATCTATTTCATCTCCGACCCGGACGGGTATTGGATCGAGATCGTGCCGGAGGCAAAGTGATGGCGAAGGGAGATCGCAATCTGGGCTGGCCCGGTTTTTTCCGGGCCTTCACTGTGCTGTGCGCCATCATGCTCCTGCTGGCTCAGGAGGGGCAGGGAGGTGTGGCCGTGGGCTCCGGCCCGTGGCAGGTCTTATCCGTCTATGAGGGACTCACATCTTGGACAGTCCCAGCCCTGTTCATGCTTTGGGGGATGTTCGCTCTGGAGGAGGGGAAGCCCCGTCTCGCCTCGTCGATGCTGGGACTGGCCCTTCCGGCCTTGTGCCTGCTGGTATTCTGGGGGGCCCTGTATGCGGTGGCTGCCCACCTGCTGGGGGGCGGTGCGCTGTCCTGGTCGGGAGTATGGGCCGCTCTGGTATCCGCCGCTAAGGGGAATACCTACCACCACCTTTGGGTGCTCTACCCCCTCATTGGCCTCTACCTGGTTCACCCGGTGATCCACCGGTTTACCTCGTCTGCCAGCAGGGGAGAGATCCGGTACTTCCTGATTCTGTGCTTCCTCTTTGCCTCTCTGCTCCCTCTGTGGTCGGCCTTCCATCCGAATAGCTTGCTCGCGGCCCAGCTGGAGCGCCTACGGGTCCATCTGGTGCTGGGGTGGGTGGGCTGCTATGTGGCGGGCTGGTATCTGCGCCATTATACCATCGGGCGAGTGCCGGAGTTTATCCTCTATCTCCTGGGTATTTTGGGCATGGTGTTCACCCTGATGGGGAATACCCTTTTCGGGGGAGGAAGGGAGCTGTGGTATCTCTATACTTCGCCCAATGTGGTCCTCACCGCCTTGGCCCTCTGTGCCCTGTTTCGCTATGTACTGGGCATCAGCGAGGAGCGATCCCGCCGCCGCTCGGTGTATGAGCTTGGTTCCTACGCCTTTGGCATCTATCTGTTTCATCAGCTCTGGGTGCTGGTGTTCCGTTGGTTCGGGTTTTCTGTTCTGGACTTCTCTCCGGTGATCTCGGTGCCCTTCTTTGCGTTGGTGTTCTTCCTGCTGTCCATCCCATTCGCTTGGCTGGTCAGTCTCATCCCCGGCGTGGGAACGAAATTGACGTAGCATTGGCTTTGGGATACCGAAGGCGACCTCAAACTGCGGCCCAACAAAGTGGACGCGGTTTGGAGAGAAGGAACAGCGGAATGAGTGAGCGCTGGCCGATGGGCAAAGCGAGGGATGTGGGGCTTGCGAGGACGGTGCAACTGGCAGTTGCAGATACTTATTGCAAGCATCGGAATATGGTTGAATTGTATAGCAGAAAGCCCCATATATCAAGGGATTTATGGAGCTACATTGAAACAGGTAGACAAGAAAGGCAATCGCTAAAGGGAAAACATAAGGGAAAATAGGAGCCGTCCTTATCTATGGCCTATCCGGACATTTCGCCATGCCTGTACGATTTTCCCAGCACTCCCGCCCATCTGGATGACGAACCATCTCCAGGGCTGGAAAGCCCGCTCTTTCCAGCGCAAGCCCCATGTGTAACTGTTGCGCAGGCGGGAGCCTTTTTAGTTGATCCATGTCCAGAGACAAAATGGGGCATACCGCAGGGGATTCCCCGCGAGGCCCCTGTGCAGCATATAGGATATGCTCCAATTCATACCAGGGGCGCGTATGCCCTCCTTCTTGGTCTGTCCATGTAATCCATGAACCGGATGCTCCACGCAGCTCTTTGATTGCTGCATCCAACGCATAAATCCTACGTTTCATTTATGACCTCATTTCCTCCACGATCTTCTCCAGTTCGTCCAGTTTGGCTTGCTGGTCGTCAACCCGGATAGCACCCAGGCAGACGTTGCAACCGTACAGGATAGCATTGGCCGTCTTGGGATCTATCTCCCCATTTAACAGCATATTGGTGATCCTATTGACGGCTCGCCGGACTTCTCTGGATGTTGTCATTTTTAATCGTTTCTTTTGCATGATCTTCTCCATATAGTCAAGGGGCGCATGGACTATTGCCCACACGCCCCTCTGTGTTCTATCAACCCGCGCCAGCGGTAATAGGCTGGTAATAAATGGCCTTTGTCTTGTTGTCCAGCACAAAGGCATCGTAGCAGATTCGGCCCTCCACAAGCGCACCAGACAGGCCGGGCGGGTCCTGGTGTACCCGGTAATCCTCCAGCTTGACGGGGGCCACAGTAGCCGACGGATGGGCCAGCATAAAGCCGAAATTTTCGGGGAGCCGCACCTTCGGCACCTTCACCACAGAAGCACCGTCCAGGTTGGCGATCACACCCTTCACCCGCATCTCCTGGCCCACATCGGTGTCCAGTGCAATTTCCGGGCACTGCTTCATCAGGGCATAGACGGCGGGTGTCACCAGCAGCACACGCTCAGTCTCCGGCACCTCGGCATCATCCATGGTTTCGGACGCCTTCAAAATCTCGGTGTAAATGTTCTCGGCGGTCAGCGCAACGGCGGCGGCTTTGGTGCCTGCCTTAGTCGCCATTACGCCATAAACATAGCTGTCCACTTCGGGGATAACAACTTCCCTATCCTGCCGGGAAAGGGCCGTTGCCCCGGCAAGCTGCTGGGCGGTTTCGTCCGTGTCCAGCTTGTCAATGGCAAAGGTAAAAGAGCGGTCTTTCGTCAGGATCATTTCCTCGGTGTTCGCATCCAGACCAGCCACAGGCCCGAACCGGCTCCAGTTGGTATCGGTGTTCGCGCCGGAGCGGTCATAATCGTTCATCTTGGATGTGCCGATCTTATAGACTTTGATCGTATGCGCCCCCGTCCAGTCAAAGTCCTGGTTGGTCAGCATGGACAGCTTGCTTTCGTTCTTAAACTGTTCATCCACATAGGGGGCAAACTTGGTTACAAGATCAATGGTATTCGCCATTCAGTATCACTCCTAAAAATCAGATTTTGGGCTTGAAGGCATCGGCAATAGCATCATGGGAACCACTATATGATAACTTAGGCAGAATCAACTTTTCCCTCTGTGGGTTTAGGAATGTCCAGTCTATTTGCACCAACGAATCAACAGCGGCCTTGAATTTCTCCGCATCCGATGTATCCAGTACATCAAGGAGTGCCGCCGGATATTTCTTGGCATCCAAATAGTCCCGACAGTCCAGCTTATTTTCTCTCGCCTTCAATGCCTGTTCTCGCTCGTCCTCCTTTGGCTGCTGCGTTAGCTTCTCGCGCTCCCGCGCCAGCCGCTCGGAAACGATACGGTTTACATCGTCCTGGGTGAACATCTTTTCGCTTGATCCCCCGTTTTCCTCCGGGGTGGAGTTGGTAAGCGCGGTGTTCGCGGTGTCGATGATATTTTCCATGATTACCTCCGTTTTACGCCGTGAGTTCGGCTGAATATAAGAAAGAGGCATGAGAACAGCGTCAAACTGTTTCCCATGCCTCTGATCGGCTAACCCCTACGGGCGGTACTCATGCCTATTTCTTTATAAATATTATACCACATCAGGGGGGATAGTACAAGTGTTTTATTTGTCCCGGCAAGGGTTTTCGGGCTTTTTAGTGGTCAAATAGATGTGCTTAAATGGGGGGTGACGGTCACTTTTCCGCACCTTTGCGCCAGGATGGAGGTAGAGGAGGGCCGCCAGAGTACCGGCGGCTTTCTCCTGTTCCTCTGGTAAATGAGCTATGCTAATCTTCACTGTGCGGCCTCCTTTCCCTGCCTATATGCCTCATCACACCACCAGCAGATACTTTCCCAAATGCGGAGAAACTTTTCATCAAGTTCTTTATTACACTCTTTGTAAAACTTCCGTACTAATTGGATGGTGACAGTGTTTTCTTTTCCCTCTATCCCTTCTTGGTAGGAGCCGTTGACTAGACCTACAACCACATCAGCAAGTTTCCGCTCAAGATCATCTAACTTGCGATTGATCCCGTTTTCCTGATAAGCAATAAACGCTTCCGGCGTGGTGGGGAATGTAATCAGATCATTCACGCTGCTCCCCCTCCCTCAACGCTCTCTCATAAGCCAGCGCCACCGTCAGAATATGACGCATGAATTTCTCTGTATCGTTCCTATTCAGAACACAGTCAATCTCTGCCCTTAATAGTTCTTTCTGCTTCATAGCGACGCCTCCTGCCTCTCCAGCCAGAACCGGGTCATTTCCGACGGTTTTGCGGCTACTGCCTGGATAACCGCCGCTACTCGCATACCATACAGAATTGCAACATCACTGTATGCGGAAACAACACCACAATGCGCATCGGCCAGTTCTGCATAGACTTTACGCGGGAGATATTTTTCTGCGGCCTCCAACGCCCTATTAAGGCGACTATCTGCGGCCTTAATACCGGGGTCGTTCATCTGCAACTCTTTCCACTCGTCCGTCTGCTCAATACCGTCCATAATATCAGCCATTACAGACAGGGCTCTTTTATCAATCATCTCTTGCAATCCTCCTTGTTTTCGTTTACAATGGAGGCGGAAACAGCCTTGTCAATCTGTTCCACCCTGCCGTCCCAGGTGTTACCAGCGCCGGGGGCGGCTTCTTCTTTGCACTCGCAGACCTCACCAGGGTCCAGGTTCGCCCCGCACAGGGGGCAGGTTTTGTAATAGCTCATGATATTGCTCCTTTTCATCGTTTTGGGGTAAGCAATACCCCAACATCGCCGCCGCCAAGGTCAATGATCTTTGTGCCCAATTCCTGGGCCGTGGTCAGGAAACAGCCTTTCGTGATATACTGTCACTCATTCATACCCCTTATCTGCCTCATGCCACCTCATCTCTCGTATCTCTCCAGAGAAAAAATGGTTGATATTGTAATCACAGTTCCGATATCTTGTTTTAAAGTGAAGCTGGATTAAATATGGGTATATCGCAGGGAAAATGTCTGGAATTTCGCGCCGGAAAATAGGTGGTATAAATGGCATAGTCCACATGAGCCTTGAAACTTGGTTGGCTTTTATGGGTGGATGTGGTTGCCCTCTGTGCTTCTCGTAGTTCTCAAAATAGCACTTGAATACAAACAGACAGTCTTCCAAGCTATACGGGTTATTTTCATCGTAGACATTAGCCGCAATCTTGGAGAATCTGTCAAAATCAAAAAGCAAAATAAACATCCCCTTCAAAAATGACGATGGCGATGGCGCGTCAGCGTCCCTTATAAGGGATGCGCGGGGCGCATCGCCGTCCCCGCCCTTTTACAGAAAAACTTGTTTTTCCCTTTTAGCTTCTCCATCTGCATCAGCATCTGTTTCTGGTTCTGTTTCTGGTTCTGTTTCTGGTTCTGTTTCTGGTTCTGTGCCATACGATACCGTTCGACACCATACGGAACCATACGGTTTTACTTTGAAGGCCGTCCGCCTGTTGCCCCATTTTTCACTCTTTGCTCATATCTCGTCCATGCCTCCTCCATGTCGGGGAAAAAAGCAGAAAACGCTATTTTCTCCATTGGGGACAGACCATCGGGATATTCCATCGTTTCTAAGTAATCCCAGCAGGCCAGCAAAACATTAACGGCGGTTTCTGGCGGAAGGTCTTTAATAAGTTTCCTTCGCTCAATCTTCATTTTGAACCATGTCGGATGTTTTTCTTTAATCTCGGACGTACTCAATCTCCCACCGCCCCACGATACAACTCTTTCAGGTCCACCACGGCCTCCCGCTTGTCCCCCTTCGTGACGGAGATTACGGAATAGCCGCCCTTCTCAAAATACCGCTTGATGTGGTCGGTGATCTCTACGCCGACGATGCCAGCCGCCCGGATGGTGTCAGCGTCCAGCACCACAGTTTCCTTGTTCACCGTCCGGGGCTTGCTCTGCCGCAGATCCACATACTCCACCGTGTACCCGGTCATGTTGATAGTCTTAGTGTTTTTCATAGTGCTACCTCCAATTTGTTTCCTTCGTTGGCCTTGACCCACTCGGCCAGCCCCTCTCGGCTCACCCGCACACGGTGTCCTATGCGTAAAACTGGAAATCCAGGTATGTGGGTCAGCGCATACCCTGTCTTGCTACTGATGCCTAATTCCTCCGACATTTCGGAAACGGACATGGTCAGCCGCTGCACTCGCTCTGTCATGGTCTTTTCTCCTTTCTATGTGACGCTTTAGAACCCCATTTTCGGGCATGGCAATATAAATTCATTCATTTGCTGATTTTCTGTTTTGAAGCCCTTGCGCCGCAACGGTTTTATAATTCCTCATTGCGTTACATTGTGCCTTTTTCGTTGCTGTCTTGCTGTTCCCTGCTCCCGTCGAACAAGCTTTCCACACCTTGCGCAATATTTAGCACGGTTGCCAACTGCCTTAAATAATTTGCCGCAAACTTTACAGGTGCGCGTTGTTCCAATTTTTCCGGTTCCGAAAATAGAATCCTTCAGCGCCTTCCCGTCCCTGTCCTCCAGAAGCACATCCCGGAAATATCGGCACACCAAAGCCTGTGTAAGTATTTGTGGGCACTGTACTACCTCGCCATTGTCCAACAGCAGACACCCGCCCGTGCTCCTGTCATAGTTGCAGCAAAGACCACGGATCAGAGAGCAAGCGTCCTTGTACTGCTTTGCGCTCATGCGCTTCACCTCCACTATCTCACCTCCTCGATTAGTTCGGCTGGGTCCACGCCCAGCGTCTTCGCCAGTCTCTGGAGAGTGTGGAGCTTGACGCTCCCGCCATTGTGTAGCCGTGAAATGGTATTCACGGACACACCGGACACCTCCGCCAGTCGCTTAGAGGTGTCTACTCCAGCGTTTAGCATGGCAACACTTAACTTGCCTTTATTGATTCGATACATTGTGCTTGCAACTCCTTTCATTGTGTGGTATAGTGTGGGTATCGACCTGTCGTTATTATAATCGACATATCGTTTAATGTCAATCGACAAGTCGATATTCTGCATACTGCACAAAGGGAGCGAACGTTACACTGTGTTTTATGACAAATTTGCGGAAGCATGTGGAAAGAAAGATATTACTCCAGCACAGGTCAGAAAAGACCTTGGGATTAGTCAATCAACAATGGCATCTTGGAAATCCAGGGGACTTACTCCAAAATATGGAACTGTGAAAAGGATAGCAGATTATTTGCAAATTGAATGGACAGATCTTGTGCCAGAAGAAGAACAAGGCCAAACAGTTATAGACCACATGAAAGGGAAAATATCCTCGATAGGAAATCAACGATTCAACACTGAGATTATTGCTACTGCTATTGATGGGGCGACAAGAGTTCAGCATCCAGAGTTGTATGAATATGAAATTGAGCTAAACAGAATAGATGCAGCCCTCGCTTTGTTAAACACGAGTGGGCGCCAAGAGGCTGTTAAGCGTGTAGAAGAACTAACCGAGATCCCCAAATACCAGCGTGAGAAGCCCCAAGACATGTCCACCTCCCCCACAGATGGCAAGGATGCCCCTCAGTCCGAAAGCCCGTCAGAAGGGCCGCAGGAGGGCAAGCGGTAAATGGCCAAAACGACCAATTACCAAACAGTTCGGGCGAGATGTTTCAGGCCAGAAAAAGTTGTAACTCAGGTTGGAAATGAAAATGCAAAAAAACAATGTGGCCAAATTGACGCTGGAAGATTCACCTCAAGTCGTCAAATTGGCGACTTGAGGAAGGACGGCAGAAAAGGACGAGGACACGAGGGGCGCTCTGAAACGGGATAGCTCCCGTCGCGTTTCACGACGCCAGAACAATAAAAGCCCCAGGCCAAAGCCCAGGGCTTAATGATCCAGTTGACTTTTGTTTATACTATGTATATACTATAAACAAAGGAGCGTGATGTTATGTTCGCAACAATTCAACGATGGGGCAACAGTAATGGTTTGCGTATCCCCAAAGCCTTACTGGAAGCTCTCGGAATTCGTGAGAATGACCGTGTGGAATTAACTCAAACCGCAGATACCATCACCATCAGAAAAGCCGCTTCGACCTCCCACAAGACACTGGAGGAGCGTTTGACCGCATTTTATGGTAAGCCAATAGAACAGATTGAGCGCATTCACAGCGAGGAGATCTGTTGGGGCAAAGCGGAGGGCACGGAAGAATGGTAACGATATTTGAACAGGGAGATATCATCTATATGGACTTTGACCCACAGGCAGGCCACGAACAAAAGGGGCGTAGACCTGCCCTGGTAGTAAGCAATAACTTGTTTAACCGGGTCAGCAGCTTAACGATGGTGTGTCCCATCACACACACAGACCGAAGAAGTCCTTTTCATATCCGCTTGGACAGCCGAACCAAGACAGACGGTGTTGTTATGTGTGACCAAGCCAGAATGTTAGACTTAAACAGCCGACGGGCTGGCTTTGAGGAAAAGGCACCTTCTGACATTGTGGCGGAAGCGGTGGATTTAATCCATGGATTTATAGAAATTTCTTGAGGCCATATTAAGAGTGGAATCAGAGGACGGAACGGGCAGCCGTCGCCCTTGTTGGAGATGTGGGGGTGTCGCCCCACCTGATTCTGCTCTCACTATGGCAGACAGCTTCGGTTGTCTGCCATTTGCTTTATATGAAAAAACCGCCGCCGATGCTGCGAACATCGACGACGGCAGCAGTACAAATACCCAGGCTACCAACCAAAGGCACCAGACTGCCCTTTTATGATAGCATAGAGGGGCTGTGGTGTCAAACGAAAGGAGTACATCATGGCAAAAAGAGCAGCGCAGGGAGCGGGCACCATCCGCAAAAAGACGGTGATCCGCAAGGGCAAGGAATACACCTATTGGGAGGCCAGAATAACCACAGGCCGGGACCCTGGCACCGG
>ENA-ORNK01002146-ORNK01002146.1-human-gut-metagenome-genome-assembly--contig:-NODE-2146-length-11546-cov-95.292316_pt1 | contig 11546 bp, 14 predicted proteins | sample MGYA00242115_ERZ509022 | MGnify/ENA primary metagenome ERZ509022 (study PRJEB26280, sample SAMEA2338690) | human gut metagenome | biome: human gut; feature: human-associated habitat; material: faeces...
GAAGATGGCTCTGCCCGCCCCTTCCCCGATAGTAGCGTAGTCGGTATGGCGTTGTGTTTTATGCATAGCCTTGTATTTTTATACAAAAGTGTAAAAATGTATAAAAAGGGGTAAGGCTTCTCGCCATAGGGGCAACGCCCCTTTTTGAGAGAGCGCCGCAGGCGGAACCGTCAACGCACGACAGCACGCGCCCGTCCACGTGTACGCACACAAGCAGGCAGGGGGGCAAAAAAAAGCGCCTTCTATACACGTGTAAAATTTTTTTTAAACAAAATGTTGACATTATATAAAAACGGGCGTATAATAAAATTGTGGCGATACGGTCCCCGCAAGTCCCTTTGCGGCGAAGCAACCGCAATGACCTGACGAAGGCAGACCCGCGCGATGCAAAGCGCAACGCTTGCATACCGTATCAGCCCAAAGCATAAGACTATGGACGCAAAACTCGTAAAAGCTGCAAAAGAGACGGGCGCATCGTGGTATAACTATAACGTGCTGCTGTCGTATAATAAGGCTGTAAACCTTTTAATTAAGGAACGCGGGCTCGGTGGGACGCTCGGTATGAAGGGCATCGGGATACGCGAATACCTTAAAACGGGCGGTCAATTTGTATGGTTTAGGACTAACGACGTTGACGTTGACGAAGTTTGCGGACAACGCGGCGCAAAATTTTTTTCGGACCTTAAAGACATCGGCATCAATATAAACGCGACGCTTGAAGGTGAGAAAGGGCGCGACGGACTTATAACCGACGGAGCTATTAAGATAGACGGCAAAATCGCGGGCTACGTACTGCCCTTATATGCGTGGGAAACTATTAAAGGCACCGACTACGCGGGCGTAAAATGGGCGTTTTATGACGAATTTATCCCCGCGGAGCATAAGCGCATCGGCTTTGACGTCCCGAAGGCGTTAGCGAATATGTGCGAAACCGTAATGCGTACGCGTGATACGCGGCTTATAATGGTAGCTAACTCGCTAACAAAAAGCAGCCCCCTGCTTCGCGCGCTCGGTTTTGGCGGAATAAGCGACTTCGGATATTACGTAAACAAGAACCCCGACAAGGAACTTGACGAAATGGCGATATTACACTACTGTCAAAGTCCGAAGACATACAAAGAAAAACACGCCGCAAGCACGGCGGGCAAAATCGCCCGACTGCTCGGACAGGACGGCGTTATTCTTAACAATGAGTTTGAGACGGGCTCGAATACGTACTTGCCCGCAGGTAAGAAAAAACCGCCAATGATACTTGACTGCATCTTACACGGCAAAACGGACAGCGTACGCGTATATACGGGCGGAATAAACGGGCATACGGTTTATATTATGGAAGACCGCGATAAGCTCGCTTATATGCGTTACAGGCGGACATTTGACAGAAAGCTTATCAGTCAATACGTAACGCTTGCTGATAAGGCTTACAAAGATTATATTTTATACGCAATACAGGCAAAACAAGTAATTTTTGAAAGTGAGTATGCGGAAAGCGTACTTTATGAAATGATATAAAAAGGACGGACAACTATGGCACAACTTGAAAGCGCACTTATTACAGCAGCAATCGCGATATTAACCGCCGTCGGTGGTTTTATAGTCGCATACTTCAACCGCCGCGCGGAGCAGCAAAAGAACGCGCAGGAACTCGAAAAAGTCAAGACGCGTCAAGACGCGCAGCAACTCGAAATTGAAGACATAAAAAAGCAAGCGGCAATACAGCATTATTATATAAATTGCCCGAAATGTAACGAAAAAATCGACCTGTCAAAGGTTGAAATATATCAGGAAGGAGACCCCACAAATGTTTATTAAAATCCAACTTTTCGCAGAAGACGAAAAACCCGTATCAAAAGACGCCGAAATTATCGGACCGACAGGCCCCGAAGGCTGCGCCGAAAAATGGAAAGACGCATACGACGCGCTGCTTGTCAAGTTTAACGAACGCGACGCGGAACTCATCGCCGTGAAACAGGAACTTCAAGAAGCGAACGCGCAGCTGCGAAACGCACCCATTAAGACAGAACCCGAAGAAGACGACGACTTCACGGATTTTGACGACTTCATTTTATAAGGAGAAAGAAAAATGATTGTAAGACCGCTTAAAAGTAAGAAAACGAAGAAAAACGCGACAAACGCCGAACTTTGTAAGGTTTTTATTGACCTTGACAAAAAGGCGCACAAGGAAGCAGACGACGCAGGCGTCGGCTTCAAAAATCCGCTCGGCATACGCGACAACGATTATGATACGTTGATAAAATTTTGCGAATACGTCAACGAAGGCGCAACGCCTGACGAACGTCAAAGCAGGTTTTACAACAACATCAACGACGCGCCGACGCGGGCTTATTACAAAGCAAAATCTTAAAAAAGGAGCATAAAAAAATGGCACTTAAACCCCCCATCACATTACCCTTAAATACGTGGCTCGGAGCACTTACCGCGCTCGTTGTAAATACTCAAATCGCAGACACGTTGACAGGGACTTCAACAAATGCACTTCTTGAACTCTGCCATAATACGCCCGTCGAAAACGGTATCGGCAAGGCGATTATCTCGGCAGACCTTCCCGCAGTGGAAGACTACACCGAAACGTCAAGCCTTCTTACGATTAAGAAACCGACCGTTTCCGAAGAAGTTTTGACAATCTCGGACTACAAAAAGGTACAAATCACCCTTAACGACTGGTTTTTACGTCAGTCGTTTGAAAGCGCCGACGCATCGGCTATGTGCGCGGGCTATATTCTTTCGACAATGGCGAAAGCGAAAGATATTTATATCTATCGCGCACTTGTCGCGAAGCTCGAAGCTTACGCGCCTCTCAAAGCAGGGCAGACGGTAACTATCCCGCAAATTGACGCCGACGCAGCGGGACTGCCTTCTCGCGACCGCGTGGCATTGAAGACGTTGAACGCCGACGAAATCGCCGTTACGATTAACGAACTTATGGACAACATCACGGCACCGTCGAAGGCATACAACGACCTCGGCTATGACGAAATGGTAGCACAAGGCGACCTTGTACTTATCTTAAACGGCAAATACAAATCTCGCGAACTCGTGTACGCTATCGCGACGCAGCCGAACGGTGAAAAGACGCAGGAAAACCGCGTCCCCATTGTTACGATACCGTCGGGACAGCTTAAAAGCGCAAATCAGACCGCCGTTATCGGCTGGCTTATGCATAAAGAAAAGCTTCAATATGGCTACTTCTACGAAGTCGCAACGAACTTTTACGACGCGTCGAACCTGTCTCAAAACAACTGGCTGCATTTTGCTTACTATCTCGACACGGTCAGCGCGCTGCCTGCTGTCCTTCTTAAAGCAACGACCGCCGCGGCTGTCAACGATATGCCCGTGAACGTAACGAACTCGACCACGAACCCCGTAAACACGAAAGCGGTCTCATAATATCCCCATATCTTTTCCACAGCGGCAGCGCAAAGCTGCCGCGCACGTGGAAACCTTACAAAAATGAAATATTGTTATAAAATCGCCCTTATAAATTACCTTTTCGACGCTTCTTATGATAACGTCAGATATTTTGACACCGACGCCGCGCGCGATGCGTATTTTGACGCAAAAATAACGTCGTGGCAATCGCTCGGCGTCAACTTCAACGCGGGCGACCTGTTTGAAACGGTCCAAAATATCCGCGTGCCTGAATACGGCAATCTTATAAACTTACTTTCGAAAAATTACGCCGTCGTACAGCGTCAAACGTGCGACGACGATTATAGAAACCCCGTTGACGACAACACGGCGCCGCGCCTTTATTACTTTGTAAAGCGCTCGACGCAGCGCGTCGGGGGCAGCATAGACGTACAACTTGAACTTGACGTCATAATGACGTTTAACAACAGCACGAACGCGTACGGAGTTATAGAACGCGCGCATCTTGAAAGATTTATCAACCCGCCTGCAATCGCTGAAAAGTCGAAGATTTTCAACAATGCGCCGACGTCCCCGCTTTTTGAGCGCGAACAATTTCGCAACTTGCCGCAAAGGCTTATTTCCCGCACGCGGATAAAATGGCAGACAATAGGCGGAAGCGACAGCGCAGCGTTTAACGACTTTCTTTATGACAACGTTCTTGCGTGGGTGTACGTATATTTATCGCACTCAGATTATAGTTATATTAACAAGGGACAAACGGAAAAATCGGAGTTTTATTTCAACACGTATTTGACCGCCGAAGACGTTTTCGGCGCGGCAATCGTGCAACCGTATGCAATCGTTGCATATCCGATATATAACGCGAACACGACAAAACGTATATACGTCAAGCCCGAAGGTAAAGAGCAATATCTTATCGACGCCGAAGGCTTTAATGAGTTTGAAAAACTGAATAGAAACGACGGCTTCACGGGAAAAGTATTAAATATTAAAATATCGCCTTTCCCGCCCTTCAACGTCGGAGACTATACCAAAGGCGACGCAGCGGGCAACTTTAACGTTGACGCAAGCGGCAATCTTATACTTAACGCGTTTGATACGACGAACTCGCCGCACGTATGGACGAAAGAGACCGCGGGCGTGCAGTCAACCGCGACGCTCGGAATACTCGGCTTTTTCGGTCAATATCTCGTACACCCGCATATGGCCGTTGTAAAAACGAACTTCAAGCAGGGCGTTTTTCTTCCAGAGCTTAAAGCGGCAACAAAGGAAAGCGACGATTTTAACCCAAAAAAAATAACGTCAGACTTTTACACGGTCCGCATCACGGACGGAGTGAATAATTATGACGTTGACGCGCTGAAAGTTTATACTACGTATACGTACGGGCAGAAGCGCATCGAAGATTATAATCTTATATTAAACGCTTACGAACCTTTTACGCCTGACATCACGCGGCATTATATATATATACAAGGCTCGAACGACAACGGCGTTTTTACACCCGACACGGAGAAAAACTTCACGGGACTAATCGCGTCGCAAGACTTGTCAATGCCGTACAGTAAAAACAATCTCGACATATATCTCGCATCAAACAAAAACTTTTATTTGCAGCGCGATATAAGCTTAGGACAAAAAGCGGGGCACGCAGCAATAAACCGCGGAGCGGGCTTTTTTGGCTCGCTTGTCGGCGGCGATATAGGCGGCGCCTTCAAAAATCTTTTCGGCGCAGCAACCGACGCGGCCGATATGGCAATCGAAAGAGCGCAAAGCGACTTAACACTCGACAATATGCGGAACTCGCCCGAAGTCGTGCAGAACGCCAACGGGTCAATAGCGCTTATGACCGCCGTTACCAACTGCCAAATATATCTCGAAGAATACGCCGCACTTCCTGCGGAGTACGCAATCGCGCAAGATTATATGCAGAAAAACGGCTTCAAATACGGGCGCAACGGCAAAGTACGCGACTTCCAAAACATACGCAAAAAATACAACTACGTACAAGCAATTATCAATTATCTTGAAGGCGACGTCCCCGAACGCGTACACGACAAAATAAAAGAAGTTTACGCGCGCGGCGTTCGCTTCTGGAACACCGACGACGTCGATTTTGACGCAAACAACTACGAAAGGAGCATTGACAATGAGCAGTAAAACGATAAAAACCTGCACCGAAGGCGTGAACCTGCGCGAAGGACTTGCAGCACAGCGCCGCACTATAAACCCCGTCGCCGTCCGCGACATACCCCGCGAAGAATATGAAGCTTTCTTGTTTGACCTTGCAAGTCAGCAGGCCGCAGGGCGTTACCGCTGGCGATACCTTCCGAACGGTTTAAAGTCGTATCTTGTCGAACAAATGCTTTATTTACGCGGCGCGCTTTGCGGCTTCACAAATAAAGGCGTTTTCGACGGGCAGCCGAAAGACTTTTATATTTTACCTTTCGCCGTACAGGACGGCGTCAACGTTTACGGCTTGCCGAACGCGATTAAACCTATGCCGTATCAAGGTCCCATATCAGGAAAACCGACCTTACAGGCGCAACGCTCTCTTGTAATTGACGCGACAGGCAACTACAACCCGAAGGCCGAAGCGGTTTTACTTTACGACCGACTGCCGCTTTTCAACGGAAAGGCGTTTAACAGCCGCATCGCTTATAACGCTTGTCTTATCCACGAACTCGCTGAAATAATGGCGCGCTTGCATATTAACATTGTAACGTCGACAAAAAAAGTATGGGTCAAGATTATGAGCGCGAAGCAACAGCGACAGGCTGAACAGGAACTCGACGAAGCGCTCGGCACCGACAAGCCTTACGTACTCGTCGCGGGCGGTTATGATTTTACCGTCCCGAATACAGAAATAAGCATAAATACGCAAGAACTATGGGAAGCTTTCTCGTCTTATATGGCGCTGCTTATGCAGTCGCTCGGCGTACAAAATGCGGGCGTTTTCAACAAAAAAGAACGTCAGCTCGTTGACGAAGTACAGCAGGAAGGCGCGGAAACGTCGCTTATTGAAGACGCAGGGCTTGAAATGCGTCAGCAATTTATTAACGATTGCTTGCGACAGTGGCCCGAAATGGAATGGCAAATAACCGAAGTCGAAGACGGCGAAGTCGTCGAAAAAACTTGCACGTGGCGCGACGTAACAGTCGAAAGCGTGCAGGCTAATATTAAGGCGGCAGAACCGCAGCAGGAAGAACCCGAAGACGACGAAGAAGACGACGACACCGACGAAGAAAAAGGAGTATCCGAAAATGACTAAACCTTTACCCGTAACGTTTTACATCACCGAAATATGGCCGACGTATGCCGACTTCAAAACCTTCACGGACAGCATACCGCTTGACACGACCGAAGCGGCAGACAACGCCTTTAATGAATGGATATATAACAGGCTTTGCCGTTACTATGACGAATGGCCCGTCCGATACGACACGCCCGAAGGCTTTGCAAACGACTTTGCAGTCATTTACGAAGACTTATTTTATCAGTACAAAGCGCAGCGCGCCCGCATCGACGATATTTACAAGATAACGCCCGAAGAACTGTTGAACGTTACTTACAACGTTACTAACTCGGCCGTAAACGATAACAACGTCCCGACCGACCCGAAAGCGGCGTTGCCCTTTGTGTCCGCACAGGCTACGGGCTGGGGCTATACGGGAAAGCTGCAAGGCTACGTGCAGGCGTTGAACTCTATGCCCGCGTTGCGTTTGAAATCTTTTCTTGACAGCTTCAAAGACCTTTTCGCGGGCGTCCTTATCCCACAAATTTATATTTACGAAAAAACCGAAGGAGACTTCTAATAATGACGTACATTGCACTTAAAAATTACTTATACTTGCCTGAACAGGTCCAAAAAAACAAAGCAGACATAAACACGCTGCGAAACGCTTTTCAACTCGAATACAGCGACACGACCGAATATTTTAAGCCGCAAATCGTGAGCGTTGACGGCGTGGCGTATATTGCTTTACGCGATACGCCCTTTAAGGGACATTATCCCCCGACAAGCCCCGACTACTGGGCGGTTTTTGCATCAGGTCCGCAAGGTCCCACAGGTCCCGCAGGCAAGGACGGCGTCAACGGAAAGGACGGCAAGGACGGCGCGACAGGTCCGCAAGGTCCACAAGGTACCGCAGGCGCGACAGGTCCGCAAGGTCCCGTAGGTCCAGCAGGTCCGCAAGGTTATACGGGCGACGTCGGCCCCCGTGGCCCGCAGGGCATACAGGGAAAAGAAGGCTTTTCGCTTTATCTCGCAGACGCATACATCGACGCAAAAACTACCTACGTGCCGCTCGCAAATATTTTGAAACCCGCAGGCCGCACCGTGCAGCCGTACGACATTTTATTGTCGACGCCCGCCGACACGCAGGGCGCGTATGCGTACGTAACTGCGATTGAAGGCAACGTCGCAAAAATCAACTACGTCGGCACTACCTTACAAGGACCGAAAGGCGACACGGGCGCGACAGGTCCGCAAGGTCCACAAGGTCCCGCAGGCGCGACAGGTCCGCAAGGTCCGCAAGGTCCGCAAGGTCCCGAAGGTCCGCAAGGTCCCGTCGGACCGCAAGGACCGTCGGGGCTTCTCGGAGAATGGCAGAACGGAACGACCTCTACGGAACTCGCAGACGGTACATATATAATAGCCTTTACGGTTTACAGTATGGAAACGGCTTCTATTATAAATATTATTAACGGGAGCTGCCCGCCGACACTAATGTATGCAGAAACGGCGGGAGAAGAAACAGCTAAGGGAATATTTGCAGCTATCTTGTTCTATGTTACAAACAAAAAAGTACAGCCAGCGCAGATTGCTGACATAAGAAAATATGACAGCGGAAACATCGATATTATTAATATGATATCCGCTTCGGCAACAGCAAATTATAAATACATAAAACTTTTATAAAACCCTTGACATTGCCCCCCTCTGTATGATAAAATTTTACTTATCAAACAGATAGGGGGCTTTCACTTGCCCCAAAGGAGACATTATGAACAAAGCAAGACGCAACGAACTTAACGAACTTATTGAAGAACTTAACGCAATCCGCGAACGACTTGGCTGCATTTTCGACGAAGAAGACGAAATGTTTGAAGCTATCCCCGAAAACTTAAAGGGCACCGACCGCGCAGCAGCGTCCGAAATCGCACGCGATAACCTTAGCGACGCGGCTGACTATCTCGACGACGTAATATCGTTGATTGAAGAAGCTATCGAAGCTTAAAGGCGGCAGAAAATGAAGAACGTACAGAGACATCGCGGAACGTCCGAAAAGTGGCGCAAATATCCGCTTATCCCGACGGTAGCGGTCAGCACCGAAGGACGCGTCAAAAACATTATAACGGGGCGCATATACGCCCTCGACAAAAACAACCACGGCAGGAATACGGGCAACGTGTCCTTGCGCTTACGTCTTAAAGACGCAAACGGCGTTATAAAGTGGCACGACGTCGCCCGAATGGTAGCTTTGACCTTTATAGGCGAACCGATAGACGGCGACGTTATCGTCCACACAAACGGCATCACAACGGACAATCGACTTATCAACATAGAGTATATGAACGCATCAGAGCTTATGAGCGCGCGCCGTGAAATATACGACCGTCCCGACGCAAGGCAGATGACCGTTAACGACTACGTCGAACCGCTTAACATCGACGACGATACAGACTTCAACCCTTATACGGGCGAATATGACGGGGGGCTTGAATAATGGCACGCGGTGGAAAAAGACCGGGCGCAGGGCGTCCGATAAACTTCGACAAACAATACGCAAAACTTGACAAAATACTTGAACGCGCGGAGCAGAACGTCCCGAAGCTTATCAGGGAAAAAGGCTTTTATGAGAACGACTACATATTAAAGGACAGTATGACGTCGTACGGCTTTTACGCCGACCTTGAAGACGCGCTCGACCAACTGCGCGACACGAAGAAGTCAGCAGACGACTACGCCGACGTATTGAAAAATTTTCGCGACAAAATGCGCGCGGCAGAGCTTATGACGTCGCCCGTACGTGCAAAACGCCTTGAAGGGCTTGGGCTGGCAGCCGAAGAAGCTTACTTGCGCGACCTTGAAGAAGTCCCGACGTTTACGGCAATAGAAGCAAAAAACAAAGCGGCGCTTATAGCGAAGTTTAAGAACTTAACGCCCGCACAAAAGGGCAAATTTATAACGTCGCGAAACTATCAAGACCCGAAGACCTTGCGTATTTCGTCGCCGACGGGAAAGGCGCAGCGGGGCTTGTCGAAGAAAGCTTTCGGAAAAACGGGCTTTATGAAAGATAGGTTTTTAACGTGGGAAGAATGAGAAAAGATACAAGCTATTATTTTACAGTGTTACAACCGACCTTACAGGAAGAAAACAACGGGCGCGCGGTTATCGTGCGTCCTGCGTACTTTGAAACGCTGCCCGACGGACTAATACTTGACACGCCTTATCAGGTTATGCAAAGGCTGGAAAGTAAAGACGCCGACGAAGTACACGCCTATATAAACGACTTTTATAAATGCGCGATATACTTCTTGAAGGTCCTGAACGACGCAGGCTTTGACGGCGTAAACGCATCGCGCGACAATGTTTATGACAAGACGTTTTTTGTGTCAATGAAAGGCGGCAGGCTGCAAAATATCACTTATAAGCGCGACGGGCGCCTTGTCGTACTTTGCGAAGCGCGGGCGAAGTTTGGCAGCAACGTTGACGCAGACGTCGCAGGCGCATACCTTGACGCGTGCTACGCGGGCGCGCACGGCTGGACTTTTGCTTCTGACGGCTTTCAAGAATGGCGCAAGGCTTATTATGGGCGTTTCGCTGCTAACGACGACGTTATGCGCGTAAACTTTCCTTTACTGTCCGATGAACTTCAACGCGACTTGAACATTGTCAAAAAGGACTTTGCGCGCGGCTTTATATGGCAGAAGGGCGAAGGCGTCAAAGAGTACGACACGCTTTTTGAGTACGACCAAAAAAACGCCTATCCGTCGTGGCTTTGTGAACGCGTCCCCGTCGGTCAACCGATATTTTTTGACCGCGAAGAAGACGTCCCCGCGTCATATTATAAGCTTTACCGCGTATCTTTCCGCCTGCACCCGAAAGCGGGCTACGTCGATTTTATGCCAAAGGTTATGGGACGCGCCCTTATACCCGAAGGGCTTTTTAAGCTGATACCGATACACTACGACGTCGCACGCCTTGAAATCGTCGAAATAATGGCTTTTAAGACGCGCGGCGGGGTATTTATCGACCGTAACAAAAACGGCGATTTACGCGGCTATCTTGCCCCGCTTGTGGCTGAAATAAGCAACCCGACGCCCTTATCAAAAATACGCAAATTACAGGCTAACGCGCTTATAGGGCGCTTCGGGCGCCTTACGTCTTACGAATATACCGTTTTCCAACGCGACACAACGGGCAGGCTTTCCCCCGTTACGTACACAAGAGAGCAAGAACCCTTATACTTGCCCTTGCATATCTTTGTCGTATGTGAGCAACGCGCCTTTCTTATCGACCGCGTTCAACGTAACTATGACGCCGTAGCTTACGCGCAGACCGACGCAATTTTTGCGACACAGCCTTTACCCCATATAAATCGCGGCAACTTTCAAGGCGATACCGTCGGCGTCGCAGGCTTCGGGAAATTCCGCCTTAAAGGCACGCTCCACGGCTTCAAAGGTCAAAATATGAAGTACACAGCCCTTGACGATGCAGGCAACCCCATTATTAAGGCCGCAGGGCTTCACCTTGACCGCAAAGCAACGCCCGAAGACATACAGGCTGCCGAACTGCTAAACGTGGCTTATATCAACGATTTTGACGCCTTTGAAGTCTTCAAGGACACTAACCCGTACACCCTTTAACACTCATAACGCCATACAAGCCCATAAACGCCCCTTAAACGGGCGTTTTTATTTTGTCGATAAAATACTCAACCCACGGCATAAAGTGGCAAATACCCCGCAATTTTCGTCAAATTGCCCCATACCCACAACACAACGCGCGACGCACACAACACGGCGGACGCACTGTCCTATGGTCTCCCCCCAAACCCCCCACCCATAACGCGCACCCACCGCATACGCACGCGTACGCTACCGACTACGCTACTATCGGGGAGGGGGCAGGGCGCAGCCTATCTTCC
>ENA-ORNK01002148-ORNK01002148.1-human-gut-metagenome-genome-assembly--contig:-NODE-2148-length-11541-cov-5.324743_pt1 | contig 11541 bp, 14 predicted proteins | sample MGYA00242115_ERZ509022 | MGnify/ENA primary metagenome ERZ509022 (study PRJEB26280, sample SAMEA2338690) | human gut metagenome | biome: human gut; feature: human-associated habitat; material: faeces...
CCGCCCCCAGCCATAAGCTGCTTCATTCCCTGTGACTTCGCTCCAGGATTATCGTTTCCATATCCTTCCATAAGGTTGATCGCACCCCAGATTCCAAGACCTGCTCCAAGTGCGATAACTAATGTCTGTAATGTTCCTACTGCGCTCTGAAAAAATGCCATAATATAAATCCTCCATAATTTTCATGATTTTCGGCTGTTATCCTTTTCTGCCGAATTTGATTAAAATGTTTTCTGCGGACATTGAAAGAACCGGAAAGCAATTATGCCTCCGGTCCTGCGTCCTCTCCATATTCAGTTGTCTGTCTGCGTGATCCTGCCACGCGGTCTCTTAGAAAAGACCAGAAAGTAAAGGAACAAGTGTAGTTCCGATAAGGGCTACACCACCGCCAGCCATAAGCTGCTTCATTCCCTGTGACTTCGCTCCAGGATTATCGTTTCCGTATCCTTCCATAAGGTTGATTGCACCCCAGATTCCAAGACCTGCTCCAAGTGCGATAACAAGTGTCTGTAATGTTCCTACTGCGCTCTGAAAAAATGCCATAATTCAAATTCCTCCGTTAAATAAATTTTTGTGTGATATACTTTTCCTTCTGCCCGACCAAAGAGGCTGTTTATAGTTACTTGCCGGTCTCCCTGCAGTGATTCCGGCTATGCGCGCATATTAAAAAACTCCTGTATTCCAGTCTTTATCACTGGAACAAGGAGCTTCTTACTTTGTCATATCGATGACTTCGTACTCGTCATCTGCTTTCAGTATTAAGTTGTGATTGAGGAATTTTACTACATCAAAGTAATTCCTCTTGTCATAATCTGCTGTCAGCTTGTAATTCGGATGCTGAGTCAGATCATATTTATCGGATAAGAATGGTCTTACACCACGGACCTGCACGATACATTTCGAGCCATCCATAACTGCCAGTTCATCCATTGTCATAAGATCCTTACCAAGTTTCTGGTAATTCATGTTATAGCTTTCCTGGGAACCTTTTGACTGCCCTGTATTATACATATCAATGGTCTCTTTACCCAGAATCGCATTCAGATCTTTTAAGGTGGTCTGTTCCGTACCACCAAGGAATATCTGCGAATCCATATTACCGATGATCGTATCGGCATTATCCTTATAGATTGCCTTTAGCTGCGACTTTGCCTGTAACACCAGACATGCTGATATCTCACGGCTTCGGATCGTTGCAACCAACTTCTCCAGGTTGGGAATCTGTCCGATATTGGCCGCCTCATCAATCAGGCAGCGCACATGTACCGGAAGTCTTCCGCCATACACATCATCTGCTTTCTCACACAGAAGATTGAACATCTGCGTATAGATCATGGAAATCAGGAAATTGAATGTTCCGTCTGTATCTGACATGATCAGAAACAGGGCTGTTTTCTCATCTCCCAATGTGTCCAGTTCCAACTCATCATAAGCTGTCAGATTCCTTAATTCCTTAATATCAAACGGGGCAAGTCTTGCTCCACATGATACCAGAATTGATTTTGCAGTCTTACCGGCCGCCAGCTTGTACTTGGCATACTGCCTTACTGCAAAATGATCCGGATTCTGCTCTGCCAGTTCATCAAACATCATATCCACAGGATTCTTGAATTCTTCATCATCCTCCCTGACTTCCATTGCGTTGATCATTTCAAGCAGCGTTGAGAAATTCTGTTCCTCCTCCGGTGCTTCATAATGGATATACCCGATCAATGCCGTATAAAGTAATGTCTCTGCTTTCAGCCAGAAATCGTCTCCGCCTTTGCTCTCCCCCTTGGTATTGGCAATCAATGTTGTTACCAGTTTCAGAATATCCTTCTCAGAATGGAGATAGGCGAATGGATTATAGTGCATTGACTTACTGAAATTTATGGTATTGAATACCTTCATCCGGTACCCGTTCTTATACAAGGCATTTCCCACTTCGTTGACCAGACCGCCCTTCGGATCTGTCACCACATAGGATGAATGCATCTGCAAAAGATTAGGCTTTATAAAGAATCTCGTTTTACCAGAACCGGATCCTCCGACTACCAGAACATTCTTATTCCTCGCATACTTCGGAATCTTCGGTCTGCTGCTCATGGTAATCCTCTCCGACTGGGACAGAATCACATTATTTGCAAATACAGGATCCTCAAAAGGTTCGATATCTGCGTGCTTTCCCCATCTGGCAGAACCATATTCCTCATTGTGCCTGAATTTCTTCGCATTCTTGCCTTTCAGATATACTGCAAGCCTGAGTGCCGCACCGCAGGCAGCGCCCACCAGTAAATCCATAAGATGTAAGCTCGGCAATGGATTGGCAAATGCAGCCCCGAAAGCTCCATCAAGAACAAGACTCTGCACTTTCTCTGACATATTGGTTCCGGATGCCAGTCTCCATGCCTCTCCTAGATTTGTCGCAGCCAGTCCCAAAGTGATATATGGAATATTCAGGATCAGCTGCTTTTTTAACTGTTTTATATTCATCGCGACCTCTCCTTCTTTTTCTCTGCTACCTTCTTTGGGATTGCTGCTACAATCTCCTTGAACTTTTTCAGTTTCTCCAGAACACTGGTCTTTTTCACAGATGGTTTCTTTATCTGCTTTGCTGCATAGTCATCAAGAATCCTGGTTATCGCATCCTGATCCTTTGCCTTGAAAAATATGGTATATATAGGTGGCTCTGAATTCTTGTCTTTGACCACTGCAAAATCAACACCATATTTTTTAGCAATCTTCTGAAAATCCTTCAGCCCTTCATCTGCAAGTGGTATTGTCGATACTCCCTGCCCCTGACTGATCAATGTCTTTACAGACTGCTTTCCTTCGGTCGGGTGAATCTTCTGACCGATTGCGTGTCCGGCAACCTTGACAGGTTTCTTTGCTACCTCTTTAAGTGCCCTCATAAAATCTTCCAGCACCGGTTTTGCCAGCCTCACTGCAATATGAACACTCTTATCCGTGATTTCCTTGCTAACTTCCTCATGCAATGCTTTTCTCACTTCCTTCCATCAAAAAAACAGCCCTAAGGCTGTATCCACAAAGTTACTCATCTTTTTTATTTTTATCCACACCAAGGACTCCCCTCATTGTGGATGATGCTACATGAAAATGGTTTGCTATTGCGATATCCGTAAGTACCGTTTCATCTACTGCTGTGCCGCATACTACAAGGATTCTCGATCTTCGCAACATATCTTCTGACATATCCGTATAATCCTTATATTCATCTGCATTGCTTATATCTATGATATCCGGCAGATACAACAGCGGACATATCGGCGTATAGCCTGCTTCATACAGCTTCCGGCAGTATCTTTTTGCTGACCTTTTCGCCCTGCTCCTGTCATCACTCCATGCAGAGGTCACATAAGCCCATGGTTTGTTATTCATAAAATCCTCCTATCCCAGCTGGTATGCCTGTATTCTGTACTGACCCATGGCAAATGTGCTCATGCGTCCAGCCATCTGTTCCATAATTTTATCAATATCCTCCCTACCAAGACCTTTCAGACCATAATCGGATCTCATTACAATAAATCCGCCAAGAAGATATGCATTTCCATCCACCACAATCCTTCTGTCCTCATCATAGACAAGGATGTAGTCAGACTTTCCGATCATTTCAGACATGCAGTTTTTTCCGAAATCATCAATCAGTGATAATGCATCCTGCACGCTGATATAGTGAAGCTCTTGATCCATATCCACATAGACTGCATACTCCGTAGGCAGCATCACCTGCATGATCTTCTCCAGCTCTGTCACTGCATTTTCCAGATGTTCCATAATATAATTCATGTTATTGTTATTCAATTTCTTCTCCTCCTATATTTTCCCTTCTGCCATATCGTGGCTGACTTCCGCACGGTAATAGCTGTCGATTGTTGCTGGAGCATTGTAAAGTGCCGCCAGCAGATACTGTTTGATATTCCTTATTTTTGCAGTACTCTCCTGCAGACAGTTCATCACATACCGGATGTGCTCCATATCCAGCTTCATAAACCGACCCTTTACCACATTCACCGGCTTTTCATCCCCGGCGATCACAATGGTCTTTTTCTTTGAGCAGATAACATCAAGAATAAGTTCCCTGATACCATCAAGAATACCGGTATCATACGGATAATCTGCTTTTAATGCTTCTATTCCGAGCTGTTCATTCAGATATGCCTCATATCCCATCCTCTCCTCATCCGCTGATAAGATAGGATTAGTATTATTAAATTCAGTATTATTGTTATTAGTATAATTAGGCCGTAAATTATACGAGTCTTGAACCGGACTCTTTACGATTCCAGAACTGAAATTATTACGAGTTTTGACCTGTAAATTCTTCGGATCTGAAAAGTTCTTCACATATATGATGTCAGGATTTCCCTGACCTCTTCTTATACGTTCAATCAGCCCAAATCCTTCAAGCTCAGACAGATACTTAGTCGCTGATTTATCCGAACAATCCATTGTCATCTGTATGGATTCAAGTGTAAATATTACATACACATGTCCTTCATCATCGATCCAGCCATTTTCTCTGGATAGGGATACCCTGTCTAGAAGAAGTCCATACAGTACTTTTCCATCTCTTGATATTCCCTTAAACAGTCTGTCACCAAACATGACCTTTGGCATGCGGAAAAAAGGAAACTGTTCTGCTTGTACCTCACTAAAATAACCGAATTCCATATCAGGCTCCCTGTGAAGCTGCATTTTTCTTCTGTCTGTGATCTTCCATGATGTTTTTATAGCATGGAAAACAGAATGATCTTCCATATCCATAAGGACACTCATGGTCACAGTTGACTGGGTGCGCCAATGGCTCCCTCGCTCCTACTGCTGATCCACAATACTGTCCTGTCACTCCTGTTGTTCTCGTTGCATTATAATTAGCTGACATTTCACTTACCTCCGATATTTCCTATCAAAAAAAGTGCCAGTCCCGTGGCAATCGCCACAGGCTGACACAAAATCCGACATTATTCTTAAAGAGCTTCTCCGCCCTTTGATTTTGCTGCTTTTTCTACCGCATCCTTTGCCAGAGTCTTCGCAGCTGTTTCCTTCTGTTTGTCCTTGAGATCCTTTAATACAGAACCTTTGTCCTCAGCCTTTTCGTCAATGGCAGCCTCTTTTTCCTGCTGTCTTGCCTCGAACTTTTCTGCAAGCTCAAAGATATGTTCCTTGGAATCATAATGGTATACATTATCAGAAAGTTTTTCCTCAGGACTTACCTCTGTGGCATTTACTTCCTGTACCATTTCTTTGAGTCCTTCTGCCTGCACTTCTCCATTATCAGGAACTAACAGAATCTCATGGATTGAAGAAGGGATCACATAAAAGTCTCCACCGATTTTCTCAGCTGCCTGATCCATGAAATCCTGATATGCAAGTACACCAGCACCCGAATTCTTATCAGGGACTGTTGCAATAAACATCATTTCCTCAGTATCATCAGGAATTCCAAACATTTCATAGGCTTCTGATCCCATCATTTCCTTCATGACTTCATTCATGCCCTGTATTACCACAGGTCTGATCTCCGGCGAATTTTCCAATGCGTCAGCTCTAAGCTGCTCATGCGTAACTCCCATTCTCTCAATCAGATCATTATTGACCAGAATGGATGCTCTGCCATCTTCGTTGCTCTCCATAATGAAACGGTAAACAACTGCAAGGTCTTCAATCCTGTCATGCGGAACTTTGGCAAGCAGTTCCTCATTTGCATCTGCTGAAATGACCTCTACCGAAAGTTTTTCTTTCATAACCTCATAATTCATAAGGGCATTTACATCAACTGCCGGTATCTGATCAAGTCCTCCTACGATTACTCCTGTTGCACTGGCTAATACTCCCTCATAATCCCCGGTATGCTCATAACTTGCAAAAGCATTTTCAATATTGAAGTTCACACCAATGTTGCTGCCGGCCTGAACAACTGAGATTGCCTCATAATTCTGATTTGTCTTTTCTATGTCATGGAAGCTGGTCATTACATCTCCATAACCTCTCTGGCTGAGTTTTTCCTTGATGTCCTCAGCAAATTCCTGCTTGAATGTTTCGTAATCCATTGTTGTCCTCTCTTTCTTATCATGAACAAATTCTGTTATTCTGTATTCTTCCGGAATATTCTCTGGTTCTCCATTGTAATACTCCTTGAAAGGATCCTGTGAATCCTTTACATATCCATAACTCGTATAATGACCGCCATCATTGATTGCCATATCTCTCCCGTATGCTTCATAGTCAAAATAATCTCTGACTTCATCAGTAAGGTGGATATACACCATTTCATCAGCATAATAACGTCCAAGATCTTCGTCATTTTCAATCCCCGGATAGACCTCATATTTTTCAGAGTTATCAATCAGATTGATGATGTCCTTTACACTTCCGGTTTCATCAGCCACCTCCATTGCAGCTTCTAATCTGTCCAGTTCACAATCATCCAGCTCCATCAGCTTTGATGCCAGATAATTAAGTTCATCCAGATTTTCATACTCACCAAGTTGTGCAGCTTCAGTAAGTCCCGGCACATAGCAGTCATAATCAGTTATGAACCATTCCTCATAATGTCCGCCGTATTCATCCGGTGCTCCCGGTTCAATTCCAATTCTTTCAAATACCTTTTTGAGTTCTTCCTCTGTTGTCGGAAATTTAACCCATTCTCCAACAAGATTTCCCTCATTGTATTTTCCAAGATTAGTTATGAATACTTCAAACGGACAATCATGATCATAGGCAAATGCCATATCATATCCTCCATTTCTTTTGGCTTTCAGATCGTCACCTGATTTCGGGCATCAAAAAAGCGCCATACCCATCACCATTCCGGTAATGAGCTGACGCTTCATTCTTATCCCATATTCTTTTGCAAAAGAGAAACAAACGAGATGTCGTTGCTGTGTTTCATGTCTCATTTGTCTATGATAATATTATCACACCTCAAAATGAAAAAAAAGATACGCGTTGTTAGTCTGTCGTTAATTCTTCGTTAGTCGCTCGTTAGTCCGTCGTTAGTCTGTCGTTAGTCGCTCGTTAATTTTCATCCCTTTTTATACTTCCACACCATGAGATAATACCTAGCAATGCTGTTACCCCAAAACAGATCAGCATAACCATATTTCTCTGTGCCTCTGTGTCATATGTTTTCCAGCATCCACCAAGCACCGCTACAATCACACATACAAAAACTGTGTATATTATCCTTGCGACAAAAAATGAATGCTGCAGTATCATTGAAACCCCAAATATAACAATAGCGCCAATGATATACACTGCATTATTCCATCCCTGCCTATATGTTAATATGTAACCTGCCAGCGCCATCAAAGCAGAACTAAGTATATCAAATCTGCTGATCAGAAACATGATCACAGAAAATACAATTCCTATTCCTCCACAAATACCTGCTGCAAATGTTCCTGCCAATGCTGCATCTGATTTTGCCTGTGCCTTTCTTTGCTCTTCGTAGTAATAATAATCATCATACATAACTCTTTCCTCCCCGTTTCTCACGGATGCAATAAATTATATATTTCCCTGTTTCTTTTCATTTCTGACCTTATAAACTATAAGATCCAGTACATATTGTGGCATAGCCCTTCTTCCCAGTTCCCACTCCTGCATTGTTCTGTAAGGAATTCCAAGCCACTCTGCAAATTCTTTTCGATTCATTCCTGATTCCGCACGAACCATTTTGAAAGCATAAGCCATTAGTCTGCGCTCCTTTGTCTTTTCGTCTTCGTGCTTATCCACATCGATATTTACTCCATCTGCTGTAATTATCTTGTTATCCATAATGGCTCCTTTTATGTAGTCAATGCGTGTATTTGTAATTCATATTATACGCACGCATTGACTACACGTCAAGTCATTATTTGTCAACTACTGCATATTGGGGATAATCATGGTTAACTGCTGCCTGATAGTAACCGCTGATTGTACTTGGTGCATTAAACAATGTGGTAAGCAAATACTTCTTGATATTGCGAACCTTGGTTGTATTACCCTTGAAACAGTCAATCGCATATTCTACATGTGAACTGTTCAGTTTCAGGAACTTGCTTCTTACCAGCTCCGCCGGATATTTATTGGACGCAACTATGATACTCTCATTTTTGCAAAGCACTGTTTCCAGAATAAGATCAAATATACCTTCAAGCAGGTCCTGATCATAAGGATGACGCTCTCTCAATATATCCAACTCAATATTCTCTCTGATCAGCTCTGAATATGCATCCAATTCATATCGCATCCTATTATCCCCCGATAAGATAAGATTAGATTCATTATTACTCAATTCAGTATTATTTATATTATTCTTATTAGTGTGAATATTTTTCACTTCTAGACATGTATTTTCTTCACTTCTAGATGTGGAATTTTTACACTTCAAGATGCGTAAATTCTTCACTTCTGAAATAACCGATTTTTCCCCAGAAGTGTAATTTCTACACTTCTGAACATCCTGAATCATAAACTGTTTCAGATAGATCATTGTCGGTTTTCCCTGTCCCTGACGCTTCTTTTCTATAAGACCTATCCCTGCATCCATATCCAACTCTTTCATTATTGATATAGCTTTTTTATTGCTGCACCCCAGAGCATCCATGATATCCTCAAGCGAATAATATATGTAAGCGCGCCCTTCCTCGTCCATCCATTGATTTTTTACTGACAATGACATCCTATCAAGCATCAGCCCATACAGTACTTTTGCCTCCACTGATATTTTCTTGAAGTAATCATCCGTAAATAGCAGCTTTGGTATTTTATAAAATGAATACTGATCCGCTTCCTTTCCATAGAAATAGGACAGCTTTATTCTATCGTCCATTCGATACTCCTTCCTGTTTCAGAAGTGCAATTTCTACACTTCTGAAACTTGCTTTCTTCTTATTCTGCTATCCCCTGTTCCTCACTCCATTTCTCCAGAAGCTGAATAATTATATTTTCACGGTCTTTTGAAGAAAAATGCGATGGAAAGTATTTATCCAGTTTCTTTTCAGAAAATGTAATTTTAGCACTGTTACTCTTTTTAGGTAGGGCATCATTCATTATAGAAATAATACTCTGCTGAGTTGCCTTAGAAAGGTTCGGATAATTTTTTAATACCTCAACCTGCACCGGCTTTAAAAATCCATTGTCTTTGTAATACTCATAAACCCACTTCTGAATCTGTTCATCCAGATAGGAAAGATCAACCGCTATAACTAATCCTATTCTTTTATTATCGATACACTCTAATAAATCAGGTATTAACTCTGTTAATCTAATATATCTTTGAATACTCCTTGCACTATCTCCTACTTGTAATGCTAACTCCTGATCCGACCTTAAATGTGTGCCATTGTGGCACGCATTTTCTTTGGTTGGTCTTCCCGCTGTCCTTTTCATTGCATCAAGCTTCATTTTATATGCAAATGCCTTTTCACTAGGAAGTATCTCTTCCCTTTGAATATTTGCATCAACCATATTTATGATTGCTTCATCATCAGACATTTCCTTTACGATTGCCGGAACCTTTTTCAATCCTGCAATTCCAGCCGCATGTAATCGTCTGTGACCGGATATCATTTCATAATCTCCGCTATTATCCGGTCTGACAATGACTGGGTTCAAAATGCCGTTTTCCATGATGCTGTCTACCAATGTATCCATCTTTTCATCATCGAGAACCTTGAACGGATGATTAGGAAATGAATGAATTCTTCCTATTTCAATTTCCTGTGTGCCGGCTATCTCCGGTACTCCCAATAATTCATCTACTGACTGTAATTTAATCTTACCTGCTACTCTGCTTGCCATGATTTATGCCTCCTTCAATACTTCCTTTGTTAATGCCATATATGCAAATGCCGCTTTTCCCTTTGGATCATAGGAATAGATACTTCCACCCTCAACACTGACTTCCGATGCCCTGACTGACATTGGAATCTCTGTTCCGAATACCTTGATAGATGCTGAATAGGTATCATATACCATCAATGAAATATCCCTGGCGTAGTTAGTTCTATTATCAACCATTGTCAAAAGAATTCCTTCTATTTTAAGTTTAGGATTGAGCTGCTTCTTTACTCTTCCTATTGTTTTGATCAGCTGCTGTAATCCCTTGACCGGGAGATATGCAGCCTGCACCGGTATCAATACGGAATCTGCACATGCCAATGCGTTAATTGTCATCATTCCAAGAGACGGCATACAATCAATAATTATGAAATCATAAAAGTCTCTCAGCTTCTCTACCATAGACCTAAGTATCAGTTCCCTGCTCATTGCATTTACCAGAGACACCTCGATAGCAGACAACTCAATATTTGCCGGTATCAGATCTACTCCTTCCTTATGATGAAGAATCGTCTTTTCAATATTAAGTTTTTCATCATTCACAATATTCATCATCAGAGTTGCCAGAGAATACTCCATTTCATCCGGCTCCTCATATCCAAGGCTGATTGTCAGACTTCCCTGTGGATCTCCGTCTATCAGCAGAACTTTCTTTCCTTCCTGAGCCAGACCTATTCCCAGATTCACACATGATACGGTCTTTCCGACTCCACCTTTTTGATTTGATACTGCAATAACCTTACACATAACATTTCCTCCTGTTTTTAATAATTCAGTACATACAATTTCAAAAGTTCAATTATTTCTCTCTTCATCTGTTCCGTAGAATAATTCTTTGGAAAATACTTATGAAGCTGATCATTCTTAAACACTACCCGGTCCGTTTCTTTCTGCTTTATTTCGCTTAGAATATCTTCAACTCTCTGGGTTGTTAGTTTCCCATCAGAACTCAGCTTTTTCATACGCATTGCCTGCGATAATGATGGCGTACATAATGTTAATTCCATAGCATCAAGTACATCCTTCTGCTCTTTTTTCTTTAGATATGCAATCTGCACGGCCGGAGTAAATCCCATTGAACCGTCATCTACCTTCTCCAACAGTTCAGGAATCAAATCTGCCATCTTGATATATCTCTGCACCTGCTTAGGACTGTCTCCAGTTTCCTCACTGATAATCTCCAATCCCTTTTTCCCTGAATTGTGGTCAACTTGACCAGCTTTCCTTCTTCCTGATTTTCTTTTGAGCACATCATATTTCATCTTATAGGCAAATGCTTTTTCACTCGGCTGGATTCTCTCCCTTTGCAAGTTTGAATCTACCATTGCTATAACTGCCTGATCATCTGTCATATAGCGGATTATCGTAGGTACTTTCCTATATCCCAGTTTTTCAGCAGCAAATATTCTTCTATGACCTGATATGATTTCGTAGTATCCTTCCTTCCGTGGTCTCACGATTACCGGAGTTATTATTCCGTATTTCTTGATACTGTCCTGAAGATCTTTCATCTGGCTATCCATTTCCACTCGGAACGGATGGTTTTCAAATACTCTTAGCCGTTCAATCGCTATTTCAACGATCTTTTCATCTGGATCCATCTGATCCACTTTTTCTGCCATAGGCATCCTCCTTCTTCCTGAAATAAAAAAATCCGCCCAGATTAGAACCTAATCTAATCTGAACGGAATACTCATTCAGGCTTGATATTTT
>ENA-ORNK01002149-ORNK01002149.1-human-gut-metagenome-genome-assembly--contig:-NODE-2149-length-11539-cov-60.465256_pt1 | contig 11539 bp, 10 predicted proteins | sample MGYA00242115_ERZ509022 | MGnify/ENA primary metagenome ERZ509022 (study PRJEB26280, sample SAMEA2338690) | human gut metagenome | biome: human gut; feature: human-associated habitat; material: faeces...
TTGATTCTTTTCTCGCATAATCTTATTCTTTGGGTGTAAATATATAAAATAAAAAATACAGAACTCTATTTTGAATCCTGTATTTTACATTTACAAAAAATATTTCATAGTGCCTTTGTTATAAAGAGGGTATTTTGACACACCCTCTTTGGTTTATGTCCTTGATGCATCAGGGTAGAGAATTTGCTAACAATTTTTTATAGGCCTTCTCTTATAAAATCAAATGATTCAAATATGTCTTCCTTTGATGCTGTGAAATTAATTTTTACTTTTCCAATATTTTCTAACAATGTAAAATTAATAGTATTAGCTGTATTTTTTTTATCATGTTTCATGAGTTCGTATAAGACTTCGTAATCGTCACAACTAAAATCATAAATTCCATAAATATGTTTTATGTAACTAACCGTCTGACGCATCTTTTCAATCGGGAATCCCACCTTAATTGTACAAAGATAAAGTTCACAAATCATACCATAGGCAACAGCATAGCCATGCAATATCGGAGATTGTTTTATCATTGAAAGTGATTCAAATGCATGACCTATCGTGTGCCCGAAATTAAGCGCTTTTCGCATACCGGTTTCATATGGATCATTCTTAACAATTTCTTCTTTAATTTTTATGCTATCCTCAAGAAGATATGATAAATCATTAAGATTTGGCGCTAAAATATCAAATGTAAGCAATTTACTCCAGATATCTTCATTACTAATTAAACTATGTTTTATCATTTCTGCATATCCAGAACAAATATTTTCGGAATCAAGCGTTTTTAAAAAATTTGTGTCAATAATTACTATATCAGAATTATTAAAAACCCCTATTTCATTTTTTAATCCGTTAAAATTTATTCCAGTTTTACCACCAACGGAAGCATCAACCATAGCCAATAGGGTAGTAGGTATGTTAATAAATTTGAGGCCCCGTTTAAATGTCGAGGCTGCAAATCCACCAAGATCTGTTACCATACCGCCACCTAAATTGATAATTAGAGAATATCGTGTAGCTTTTTGTTCGCTTAAATATCTCCATACGTGAGTAAGCGAGTTTATGTTTTTACTATTGTCTGTAGAACATATTGAGATAATACCGGCATTCTTAAGTGATGGGATATCACTAATTCTTGGCAAACAAAATTTCTCCGTAATATTATCAACGATTATAAAAACTTTATCGGGATTAAAAGATTTAATATGAAAATCAAGTTCAGCATTTAAGCATTTAGATATTATAATACTCTGTTTCATAATCATAAAGACATTATATGTGTTGCAAAGTTAGTCAAATTTATTCTAAATGAAAATTTTTATTCAACTTTTAATATGTTGTTGATTAAACCAATAATTATATTTAACGTCTAAGACAATAAAATATAAGGTAAAAATGAAAAAGAAGATAATTCTACTATGCCTATTGATAATTTCATCAATAGATGTTTTTTCTCAAATTAACACCATAACAGGAAAGCTTATAGACCGCGATACAAAGGAAGGCGTGATGATGGTTACGGTACAAATGTTGACACAGGATAGCACCTATATCTCTGGTGTTTTAAGTGATGAAAATGGTAAATTTAAGTTAACTGCACCTAAAAGAGGAAATTATATTTTAAAGTTTACATGTGTAGGATATATACCATTGACAAAAACGATAAATGTTTCAACTGAGAAAAGCATAGCATTAGGTGATATTACATTTTCTGCAGATGCAATTATGTTAAAGGGAGCAACTATCATAGGTCAAGCGCCGCCTGTGACTGTTCAAGAAGATACTTTTGTCTATAATGCTTCTGCATATAGAACTCCAGAAGGTTCTGTTGTAGAAGAATTGATAAAGAAATTACCTGGCGCTCAGATTGACGATGATGGAAAAATTACAGTAAACGGTAAAGAAGTAAAAAAAATACTTGTTGACGGTAAAGAGTTTATGACCGGAGATACTAAAACTGCATTAAAAAATTTACCAACATCTATTATAGACAAGATTAAAACCTATGACGAGAAAAGTGATTTGGCTAAAGTCACTGGCATAGATGATGGTGAAGAACAAACTGTATTAGACTTTGGAATAAAGAAAGGAATGAATAAAGGACTAATAGGAAACGCAGATGCATCGATAGGAACGCATAATAGATATGCCGAAAGATTGATGGGTGCCCTATTTAAGGATAAATCAAGAGTGATGCTTATGGGAAATGCCAATAATACTAATGATAAAGGTTTCCCAGGAGGAGGTGGAGGCGGACATTTTGGAGGTGGACTCCAAGGGTTGAATTCCTCAAAAATGATGGGTGCAAATTTTAACTATAATCGTAATAAGATATTCATTTTAGATGGTAGTATTAGATGGAATCATTCTAATGGTGATGTCGGAACAGAGCAATCAACTGAGAACTTCGTAAGCAACATTGGGTCTTTTTCAAATAGCTTTAATCAAAATTATACTCGAAGTAATAGTTGGGATGCTCGTTTGAGAATGGAATGGAAGCCTGATACAATGACCAATATTATGTTTCGTCCTACTATTAAGTATTCAACAAGTGATGGATTATCATCATCAATAAGTGCCTCATATAATGATGATCCATATTTATATGTTACTAATCCGTTGTCTCCTGAGTCAATATTACAAATGGCAGAAGATAGTTTAATGGTGAATACAAGGAAGAACAATTCCATAACATACTCTGAAAATAAAAGTTTAGGTATAATGTTGCAAATTAGCAGAAAACTAAATTCAAAAGGTCGAAATGTGACATTGCGTACTAACGTTACTTATAATGATAATAAAAGCAAAAGTTTAAGTACATCAAATGTACATTTATATCAGATAAAAAATAGTTCAGGAGTTGATTCGGTATACCAAACAAATAGATATAATTTAACTCCAACAAAATCACTTAGCTATAATATTCAAGCAACTTATAGTGAACCAATATTTAAGACCATGTTTTTGCAATTTAACTATAAATTTACTTATAACTATAACAAAAGTGATAGGGAAACTTTTGATTTCAGTAATTTAGGTGAGAATTTCTTTGATAATGTTATTAATGAATATAGAGGATGGAATAATTATCTAAGACTGTTAGAGAATCCACTTGACAGCTATCTGGATCTAGATTTAAGTAGGTATTCAGAATATAAGAACTACATTCATGATTTGCAAATAATGCTGAGAGTTATTAGACAAAAATACAATTTGAATATTGGATTCATGGCACAGCCACAAACTACACATTTCATTCAGAAATACCAAGGCATATATACAGATACAATAAGAAACGTTGTTAATGTCAGTCCAACATTAGATTTCAGATATCGTTTCTCAAAGTTGAGTAATTTGAGAATAAATTATAGGGGTACAACAACGCAACCTAATATGACAGACCTTATAGATATTATAGACGATAGTGACCCTTTAAATATCACAAAAGGAAATCCTGGGCTTAAACCATCATTCACAAATTCACTAAGATTATTTTATAATACATATTTACAGAATCATCAACGAGCTATAATGACGTACATTAATTACCAAAATACACGTAATAGTATTAGTAATATGGTTACTTATGACGAGAAAACCGGAGGACGCATAACGCGACCAGAAAATATAAATGGAAACTGGAACATTTCAGGATCATTCATGTTTAACACTGCAATCGATTCTATTGGGAAATGGAATATTAATACATTTACTAATATATCCTATAATAATTATGTTGGATATCTTGCTTTAGATAATAATTCTAATTCACAAAAAAATATAACTCGCACATCACAAATTAATGAACAACTGCGCACTAGTTATCGCAATGATTGGCTTGAAGTTATGCTAGATGGTTCATTAAACTATACTCATTCACGGAATTTATTACAAAGTGAAAGTAATCTTGATACATGGCAGTTTTCATACGGAGGTTCATTAAATATATATTTACCTTGGGGAACTAGTCTATCTACCGATTTACATGAAAATAGTCGCAGAGGATTTAATGACAATTCCATGAATACAAATGAATTAATTTGGAATGCTCAAATTAGTCAAGGATTCCTTAAAGGAAAGCCATTGACTATTTCTCTACAATTTTATGACATTTTACATAATCAAAGCAATTTCAGCCGAGTAATAACTGCTGTACAAAAAAGCGATACAAAATATAATAGTATAAATAGTTATGCAATGTTACATGTTGTTTATCGTATGAACGTATTTGGAGGAAAACAAGGCGATGCCCCCAAAAGAAGAATCAGACCAGAAGGCATGTCAATAGGTCCTGCAAGAGGGCATATCCCACATGAGTTTAGAGGTAGATAAACAAATATATAATATATTAGCGTATATTATAGTAGAAAATCTAAATTGATTACATACATCAATCTATTTTAGAATTATAAATTCTATTTTGTCTTTAAGATAAATGTATTATAGAATTTTATCTAATAAAATTTTGAAAAGATATATAAATGGCTTAAATTTGCATTAATTTGAACCTATATAAATTCATAACAAGATATTAAGGATGGGGAGATTTTTGATACTTTTTTTATGTACATTGACAAGTGTTGTGCTTAATGCTCAAATGAGGTGGAACTCTAAGTATCAAGCTTATATTGATAAATATAAAGATCTGGCTATTTCAGAGATGCTGAAATATAATATTCCTGCAAGTATTACTCTTGCACAAGGATTACTTGAGAGTGGGGCTGGAATGAGTGAGCTTACAAGAAAAGGGAATAATCATTTCGGTATAAAATGTCATGATTGGCTCGGAGCAACAACATACCATGATGATGATGAAAAACAGGAATGTTTTAGAGCGTATCGTGACGCATACGAAAGTTATGAGGATCATAGCAAATTCTTGGCACGCCAACCAAGATATAAAAAACTATTTTCACTTAAAAGAACTGACTATAAAGGTTGGGCACATGGATTAAAAAAGTGTGGATATGCTACGAACCCAAACTATGCAAAAAAACTTATTGGAATTATCGAATTGTATAAGCTACATAAATACGATCATGCTAAAAAGTATGATAAGTTCATGGTCGAGATGGCTGAAGTGAAAGACATTTCACCAGATACAAAATTGCATCCTATACATATTTATAATAAAAACTATTATCTTAAAGCAAGGCAGGGTGATACATTCAGATCCATTTCAAAGGAAGTTGGTATTTCATATAAGAAATTGGCAAAATACAACGAAAGAGATAAAAATGACAGATTAATACCAGGAGAAATCATTTACTTGAAAAAGAAACAAAATAAAGCCGAAAAAATATATAAGAACCGACCGCATAGAATTAAAGCCGGTGAAAGTATGTATTCTATAGCGCAATATTATGGTATTAGACTTTCTAGTCTTTATAAGATGAATAAATTGTCACCAGATTATAGCATAAAAGTTGGTGATTATTTAAAAGTAAGATAAATTACGCTAATCGGCAATATGTTTAACATAACTTTAACATTTGAAAGCTCTGAAAAAACTGAGGTTTTAATGAAGTTTGTGGTGTCACTTTGCGTATATGAGGACGAGAAAAAGCCGTTCGGGTTAAAGGAGACTAAAACCCGAATCCTTACGGACAAAGTGATTAAGACTTCGTAACACACAAACGTTAATAAAACCAACAGACAGATTAATCATCAGGCTGCAGTCCCATCACTCACACCTCGAACTGCAAAGTTACTGACATGTTCCGAAGTTGTAAAGGCCGTGAGCACAAAAATTTTCACATAAAATGCTGAGTTCCGCTACGCTACATGCGCTTTTACGTGAAATTTTTTGCACTCAGACCTTGACAACTCTCCACATGTAAGTCTCTTGGCAGTGCGAGGTTTGAGCGGTGGGGGGGGCGGGGGGAAATGTGTTTTTGGGCAAAGCCCACAAGTCCTCTTAAAACAAGGCAAAAAAGACTCCTTTAACAACAGAACGAAAATAGGTGGTCAATTATAACCACCTAAATAGAGAGATAGAACCATGTACATAAACCTAATAGTATACTTATCAACCAAAGTACAACAATAATAATCAAAATGTACCTAATAACACGAAACAATTTATCTTTTTCACTCATAACGTTTATTTGATAAACGGAAAATATGAGCATTTATTTTGACCTTAACATTAATTCACCTACACGACCAAAAGAGGAGAAAGGATTGAACAAGTCAAGTGATTGCTTCCATACGCCTAACTTACGAGAATCCTTGTTATAGTCATAAGCATTCTTTGTGTCCTTAGATATCCAATAAGAAGTATTAGAATTATTGCGGGCTGTCTTGATAAGGGCATTAGCTGTATTCTGCTTTACATAGTTGTCAACCTTAATACCTTCACGCTGTTCAACGAGGTTAAGAGCGTTCTCAATCGCCTGACGTGCCTGCGCTTCACTTGCCTTGCCTGCTGCAACTAGGCTATACTGCTGCGCTGACATGATAGCAAGTTCCTGCAAAACCTTTTGGTCATAATACTTCAACTCCTTAGCACCGAGCAAACCCTGCAACTGCTGCCATGCTGTCTGTGCTCGAATAAGTTCACCAGTAAACTGAGCATTATCGGCTTCACGCTGTGCCTTTGACACATCACTAGAGAACATTGCCTGCATGCGGGCAAAACTCATGTTATTTAAAGCTTCCTGAGAGTTCTTAAGGTTATAATCAGCCTTTGAATTATATATCTCCCAAAGAATTTTTTCAGCCTTATACTTATTATCAACTTTAAATCCTGCTGCCTGCTGACGATAAAAATCAGACTGAGCATCACGTACTCCTTTCTGGGCCTGAATATCGAGCAAGGTCTGTATAACACCAGTAACACCTGAGAAATCAGGACGAAAAGCCTGCATAACAGCAGGAGAAGCAGTGGGTGGGTTAACACCCATAGGCGAGGGCGAACCACCTGTGCCGGAAGAACCGGAAACAGCAGATGCAGTACCGGCATTACCGCCGGACATCATAAGATAAGGGTTAAGTCCGGCTGCCTCGAGGCGTGCACGCTGTGCCTTAGCAGAATTATACACTTGTTGAGCACCAATAGCTTCATTTTGCATGCGAGCATTAAAGTTGTTCTGCTGCTCCATTTTCTTTTGGTCATACTCAATCTGCTGATTAAACATGTCCTGATTATACTCTAATTGCTTGTTGAACATACGCTCATTGTATTCGTTGTTCATCTGGGCAATCTGTAAATTAGTCTTATTGGTATCTGATTGGCTCTTAGAACCAAATATATTACCTAACAATGATGCGCCTGCACCAATAAGCGCACTACCAGTTAAAGGGTCAAGAGGCATAAATAAATAAATTAAATGGCACAGCCAAAGCCATGCCATGGTTAAACAAATTATTCAGTAGGAGTAGGCTGAGGAGTTGGCTCAGGAGTAGGCTCAGGAGCCTTAGAAGCCTCAATCTCAGAAAGAATAGACGCATAATTAGCGTTAAGATACTCAGACCATGCTAGCAACTCAGAAGAGGACTGTATATACCTTGACTTACAAATCTCCATGAGTTGTTCATCAGTGACATTCTTACGAAGTTGTGCCAGCGAATCAGACCTAGGTGTAAGTCCGTCAAGCCACTTCTGAATGGTATCTCTACCAACAGAGCTCAACCTATTCTGATTGAACAGCATATAAATGTCATCAACATAAGCAATAGCCGTCTTTTTATCAGAGCCACTGAAATAGGTTACCTTTTCAGTCATAAAATCACGTATGGGCGAGGGCTGAACGAAATTGTTACGCTCAATGCCTGATGCAACGTTGAATGAATAACGTGCGATATCTTTTCTTTGTCGGAACATAAACAATAAAATTAGTATGGTAAACCATTGTAATCGAAGTTACGGACTGCCTTTATATCAAAGAATGAATTGATAAGAAGTTGGTCTGTGTTTATAGAGGAATCAGCCTGAACACCGAAAATATTATCAACAATATGAGGATTTACCTTAAAGAAATTATAAGTCATAGTAATGTCAGAGAAGCCTGCATCTTTACAAGCCTGACGATAAGCAGACATATAACTCTCTGTGAGAGGAGAAACCCAAGAGACAAGAGTATCAATGAACGAGCCGTGAATTTCATCGATTGAGGTCTTTAAATCAGCATAACGAGGCACATAACCCATGTTGATAGAGGTAGGGTCTTCAGGCAAATCCTCGAGACCGAATATCATTTCAGAAGCATATAACTGCTGCATGCCAATGCTGTCAAATTCAGGTATAGCATAATCGGTAAATGCTGTCTTGAAATTCTGACGGGCAATACGATTAATTGACCAATCAAGCAACGGCAGACAATGATAGACACACATAATTATACCATGTTCCTTTGCTTCAAAATCAACCTTGTTACCATTAAGTGTACCTGTACCTTTACCCTGAATGTCGGCTTGATTATCGCCAGTAAGGTTAGTATTTACAACTTCTGATATATCAAGGTTAGAAGTCCAACCACCAAGGTATTTACAATGACCTGACAAGGTCTCAGAGGGTGATACGTTGAAATGTTTCTGCATCTGTGTCTGATAATCCATTCTACCTGACTGAGCAATCTCACGCCACTTCTGTAAGCATTCAGCCTGACGAAGTGCAAGAACAGAAATACCTGCAGGTAGAGATGTAGGTGAAGTATTATCAATAGTTATAACACCTTTTGATAGAGCATTGACACCTTGAGCAGGAGCATTAGTAAATGTAACTGAAGAAGGAGAAGTAATATTAAACATACCGCTCAATGGAGATGCAACAGCTTCCTCACCATATTGAGCCTTTGGCAACATACCTGTAAAATAATCTTTTTGGAAATTACAATAATTCAGGTCAAACATCGTAGGGTTCTTGAATGCATCTTTAGTAAATGCAGAGAAAGGTATATGAAAATCATTACCTGCAGCATACAGATAGTCAAGATTATAACGATAAGGCGCAGCGGACTGCCATTGATCATCACGGAAGTAGTCCTCACATATCTTCTGATAAGCCAAGAGAGGGAAAGGAGACAAAACAATATTGTCTGCATCACTAGGAACTTTAACAGATTCGTAATCTTTACCAAAACCATAATTAAGGTAATTCAGCAACTTAACAGACAATTCAAGACGGGAGAAGCCAAAGAAATTCTTCTTATACTTCTCGTAAGTATCTGACAATGAATCAAGATTACCGAGATACTCCATTATGTCGGAGAATGTAAACCAAGGGTGACGCTGAGAAAGATTAACAGATGTAAGAGGGCTAGCAGCATGATGCGGATCAGGCATATTAGTAAAGAACGTAGGAGCCATATTCCACAACAGACGATAGGGAACGAAATAGAAATCATAATACTCACGTAAACGAGAGTATGCAGCAGAGTTGACGGGCTGTGTTCGGGTGAACGCCTGACCACGAATGTTGAATTTATCACCTGGGTAGACCTCTTTACACATAATAGGGAGCAACTCACCAACCTTAGCAGTGAATGCGTTCTTAAATGAGAGGTCAAAACCATTACGTTTGACGCTGTTCTTTAGCGCCGTAAGGGACATTACTGAACTCATAATAAATAATATTTAGTTAATAAAGAAACCATTTGCATCATTCTGAATCTTGTGTTTAATAGACTTATCAAAGTTTTCATCAGACTTAATGACAAAACGCTTATAAAACAATTCCTTAGACAACTGAGATACATCTACATTACCGCAAGAATCAAGAGGTGTCTTGTTGATATAATACCAATCATAATTAGAAATAAGATGCCTGTTTTCAATCTGACTAGTATACATGCCAACAAGTTGGGCATAGTCATAACGTTGCCAAAATTGGCGTATAAGAGTAAATTTGCGATAACGCTCATGATAGCTGTCATTGTCGCAAACAAATGTCAGAAAATGACGAGAGATATACAACTCTCGGGCAATACTATTAGTATGGTAGTCAGCCAAGTAATCACTATAATAAGGGTTAGTATCAATTCCTTGCGAGAAATAGGATATAACCTTATTGAGCGCAGGCGAAGAACAAGGTAAACCACGTGAATCGCAAGAGAACTTAGCAGTAACAACCAAGTCAAGGATACAGCGAGCATAATCTATAATCGTATTGAAAGAATAGCCTATTGCTTTTTTAACTTCGAGTAATATGTTATAAGACTGCCATAACTCAGTATCAGACTTGAGAGAATAGCCTTTACATTTCGGGAAGAACGTACACGACAAATTCCGCCAGGGCATGAACTCGACATAATTGCCATTGAGTTCTCCGCTCTGGTAAATAAAGTCGTCAACGGAACCCTTGTAAATTTCCTCTTTCTGACTTTGATGAATGCCGAGAGCGAAGCGGATAGAATGACACGAGAACGGCTTCGTGGACATATCGCCAAGAAATCGGGGAAGACAATAATTGCTATTAACGTATCGCGCAACGTACGAATTGCACTTACCTCGGGAGAGAGAGCAATCGACACGACCAAACTGCCATGCCTGACGTATAACCTTTGACATAACCTTTTGTGTCTTGACCTCGTCATAGAAGAATAAGACATGATAATGCGCACGGAATGTTTTCGGTCCGTACTCCGATACAATGTAATAACGTATTTTTTCATCTGAATATTTGCTTAAGTTTTTACGAACTCGTTTGAGGAATAACTGAGCGTCACGCTTTGAAGTGTAAGAAAGATATCCGTCTAACTTGCACTTAGCAGTAAGCATGCTAACATAAGTCTCAAGAGAGGGGCATTTGTGCCAATAGTCATAATCTATGGTCATCAGCTTGCCTTTTTCGTTCAGCCTGTCACAATAGGAATACCAACGGACCAAACGGAGTTCATTATCAACCTCAGGATACATTCGTGGAACATAGTCGTTAGAGTAGGTGAGTGTCGCAAACATGCAATATTTATGGCTCTGTTCCTCAATGGCACACAGAAACGACATCTTGTCGGCACGGCGTTTAAGGCAAGCCTTACAAACACCGCAACCGACCTGAATGACTTCGCCTGTGTACTTATTCTGTACATGGCGAGGGTGATAACATTTGACAAGTGGATAACCGATATCAGACATAACTACAAAATACGTGATAAATCGTTAATAAAGTCCAACTGCTTAGAACTAGGTTCAATACCAGCACGCAAATCATCAATAAGTACTACTAACTTTGCTCGTTCCTCAACCGATAACTTAATCGATATAGATGCATCACGATAAATTCTCTGTCTTTTCATAGTCATTTCGTTTTAAGTTCCAAACTGCCATCATGATGAATGGTCGTAGTGTCTATTGTGACAACTACAGCCTTGCCTTTAATCTGAGCCTTGCGCTGAATCGTACAACTTGACAATGAGGTCAAACCGAAGTAACCGCCAATCAAGGTGAGCAAATAAAGCAACACCTTGACAACAATCTTTATAATCTCTTTTTTGTCCATAATAGAATAATTTGTAAATTTGCGGGCGAATATAAGAAATAAATCTGATTAGTAAACTAATCGGCATTATGATAAATATAAAATGATAAATCTATGACTAATTATATTGAA
>ENA-ORNK01002154-ORNK01002154.1-human-gut-metagenome-genome-assembly--contig:-NODE-2154-length-11524-cov-6.112216_pt1 | contig 11524 bp, 10 predicted proteins | sample MGYA00242115_ERZ509022 | MGnify/ENA primary metagenome ERZ509022 (study PRJEB26280, sample SAMEA2338690) | human gut metagenome | biome: human gut; feature: human-associated habitat; material: faeces...
TGTCCACCAGGGAGATTCCGGATACCACGGCTTCTCCACAGCTGGCCGCCATCACCGTGTCCGCCATTCCCATTGCAATTGCCAAAAACTGCTCTATGATCAGCGGCCACAATAATTTTTTCAGTGCATCCTGTGAAAATAACATTTTTTTCTCTTCCGTCATATCTTACATCGTTCCTTTATCATCACATTAACAACTGCCAAAATATCACATTGTCATTGCATTGTAAATAGAAATGTAATTTTATGATTCAGTAACTATTCAGCACCCCATTCGCAAAACCGCCTCTACGAGGCTTTCCTGAATAACATGCTTGCATGTTATTTGCTCATAGTGGTTACTTCGCCCTATAAATAGTATCAAACGCTCTTACGAATGCAAGCATTCGACGCGCATTCAATACTATTTACATGGCTCTGAATAGTTACAGCTCCTGATATACGAAATAGTCCGCAGCGACCAGGCCGCCTTCCATACCCTGCTCATTGATGGCAAACAGTCCGTCCTTGACACCGACCCAGCGGCCCGGAGTTGCTTCCACCATCTGTCCCACAGGCTGTAAATTTTCTTCTGCGGTTCCTACATAAAATGTACGGTAAATCTCCTTCTCCACCTTCATCTGGATATAAATGACATCACTGTTCCATTCGCCCAGACCGGTGCGCACTTCATCGTCCTTCGTCCAGTTGCCGGTGCGCTGCTGTAAGCTCATCTTTCCGTTTATTTTCTGCACCGCAAGTGCTGTATAACATCCGCCCAGCGATACCAGTCCTGCCACATCGCCGTCCTTCATCTGTTCCAGATGCAGACAGGTGGTAATGGAGAATTCCGGTGCCGGCCATTTCTGCAATAACAGGTTGCTGATATCGCACAGCTGCGTCTTCGGGTCTGCGGCCTGGGCATGAAGAATGAGCTGGCCGTTTTCCAGATCATACCATTCCTTTTTATAATTGGCATTCCACTGCCACTGTAATCCCAAGTTTTCCCCTTCGAAGAAATCACTGTCCTCCGGTGCATCGATTGGGTACGTCTCTCCTACTTCCGGCTTTTTATAGCGCAGTACTGGTTCGCCGCAGCCGTCCACCTCATTCACACCGATCACCGGCCAGTCATTCTCCCAGTGCATAGGCTGCAAATGAACGATACGTCCTGCATTGCCCACATCCTGGAAATGCAGGAACCAGTCCTGTCCGTCCGGCGTATCCACCCAGGCACCCTGGTGAGGTCCGTTGACAGGAGAATTTCCCTGATGCAGGACGATTTTCTCTTCCCAGGGACCGTAAATATTTTTCGAACGCAGTACGGTCTGCCAGCCGGGCTTCACGCCCCCTGCCGGAGCGAAGATATAGTAATAGCCGTTTCTCTTGTACAGCTTCGGTCCCTCGATGGTGGGCTGGGTCGCATGGCCATCATAGATGAACTGACCGTCATCCAGCACTCCGGAGCAGTCCGGTTCGATGGGAGACATATACAGCATGCTCTTGAAGCCGATACGGCTTCTGGCGAAAGCCGTTACCATGTAAGCCTTGCCGTCTTCATCCCAGAAAGGACAAGGATCGATCCATCCCACTACCTTACGCACATAAGCCGGCTCGCTCCACTTGCCGAAAGGATCCGTGGTCTTGCACATCATGATGCCCTCGTCCGGCATGGGAATAAATACGTAATAAGTTCCCTCATGATAACGGATGGCCGGTGCCCAGGTACCACAGCCGTGTACCGGCTTGTCATAATAGTCAAAGGGAAGCTTGTCAATGATGTAATTGATGACCTTCCAGTTCACCAGATCCTTCGAATGCAGCAGAGGCACTGCAGGGGTGTTACAGAAGCTGGAAGCGATCATAAAATAATCCTCTCCCACACGAATGGCATCCGGGTCCGAATAATCGGTATACAGGATCGGGTTGGTATAGGTGCCGTCGCCCTGATCAGCGATCCACATTTTATGTATCTTGGTCTTGTCCATAATTTCTCCATTCCGCAGCCTTTGCCGCCTTTTATTTACGAATGCAGGTGTTCAACACTCATTTGATAATAGTTACCTGTTTCTGAACAATTTCAGTATAACAGATGTTCCCTTGTATCGCGTGCCATTTTCCCATTAGTTTGTGTCAAATCTTGCATTTAGCGACTATAAATGTCATAATAGTGACAAAAGTTGCAGGAGGGAATCCCATTGAGTTTCTTTTACCAGAACCGTCAGGAACAGCTTTATTTATATTTATCCAAAAACAACCCCTATGCCGTCCATCTTCACAGACAGTTGGAGTTGATCTATGTATTGAGCGGTTCCACCACCGTCACCGTGGAACAGCAAGATTTTTTACTTACCCCCGGTCAGGGTGTTCTGGTTTTTCCGAACCAGATGCATGGCCTGAAGCATGTGGAACCCGGTCAGAATCTGCTCTGTATCTTCGAGCCGGATTTCTGCCACTCTTTCCGCCAGTTTTTTCAGAACAAAAAGCCTGCCCACAATGACTTTACCGTCTCCTCCCTGTCAGAGCACAGCCGTATTGCCCTGCAGGGACTTAAAACACTGGCCGCTGCCATGGAAAAGGATCGTCCCACACCTTCCGATGTACAAGTCTATGCGGAAGGGTATCTCACACTCCTGCTGGCAGACCTGCTGCCATCGTTGCCTCTGCAAGTGCGTAAAAACACAGATGACCTGGAATTGGAGCAAAGACTGCTTCTCTATCTGGATGCCCACTATACCGAAGAATTGTCCCTGGAAAGTCTCTCGAAAGAATTCGGTGTCAGCCGCTTTGTCCTGTCCCGGATCTTCACTGAGAAACTCCACACCACTTTTCCTGATTACGTGAACTCCCGAAGGCTGGACTATGCCAGAGATCTTCTATTGTCCACGGAGCTCTCCGTGACGCAGATTGCGCTGGATGTGGGATTCGGAAGCTCCCGCACCTTTTTCCGGGCCTTTCATTCCGCTTATCACACCACTCCCGGAGCTTACCGTAGGCAGAAAGAATCTTCCTGATCCCTTCCCTTACGCTGTATCCACAGAAGTTCCTCTCCCGCCCGGATATAATCTTTCCAGGTACCGACGATCTGTCCCCGCTCCGGGATCTGGCACATTTCCACCGTCACCGCCGTATCCACGCCTTCCCTTGCCAGGCCCTCCTGATCAAATTCCATCAGCAGTTTTCCTTTGCGCACGATCTCGTTTTGCAGGACATTGCAATGATAATAGGCGCTGTGCAGTTCTTCCCTGTCTCTGCAGATATTCAACAGCAGTTCCAGTCCGCTGTCCGTGCGGAATCGGATCCGGTTTCCCATGGGATAGAGTTTCAATACCTTTCCTGCCGTGGGCGCATAGACCTTTCCATCCTCTGGCACGATGCTGATACAGCCAGTTCCGGCATCAGCGGTCTCTTCCGCGGTCTCTTCCATGCGCTTACGGATCTCTCCGTTCACCGGGCTGCCTATAGTGACACCTTCCCTCACCAGTTGCCTGGCTGCTGTATTTTTTCTCGCTTCCCTGTCTTCCCCTGTCTCTTCTGTTTCTTCCATTTTCCACCGGATACTCCTGCCAGACCAGAAGCCGACCAACAGTCCCAGCACTCCCGTTGCCACGATGTCATACATCTGCATGTTTCTACCTTCCTTTTTCCATGATAAGGTTCCCGCTCCTTATTCTGTCTCATTTTCGGGAAAACATGCCATTTTTTCATTCATAACTTCCAAAAGAAGTGCCGCCACGATTCCTGCCGCCATGCAGAACAGATTCCGGGATGCGGTCTCCGGAGATGTGGCAAAACTGTTCCATGGAACCGTCATCACTGTAGCTGCACTGATGATCCCGAAGATCCCGTGGAACATCCCCGCATACTGTTTTTCAAGCAGGCGGTTTACCAGCCTGGCCAGACACACAAAAGTCACCACGCAACCGGTCATTCCGGGAATCAACACCTCCGGTCGAAGATGAGCGATCCCCTCTACGAACGGTGTATACAGCCCTAAGGGCATCAGTAGTGTAGAAAAACTCATGCCCGGAGCGATCACCGACAGAGCAAGGGCAAATCCACAGAACAGATACGCTCCGAGTCCCGGCTCCACTGCAGTCTTGGAAGTCTGCAACGAAAACAGCAAAAAAATCATTGCCGCAAACGTCACTCCGGAGACGATCCTGTTTCCTCCGGTCCTGCCCTGCTCTCCCGCTTCCCGCCACAGGGACGGCAGCATTCCGCCGATCAGCCCCACAAATACACAGACCGATTGCTCCGGATAGGTCTCCAACACATAAGAAAGCAGATTCGCCACACCTAAAAATCCCGCCGCAGAACCGATCATATACGGGAGCAATCGCGGCAGATGCGTCTTCCACTTACGCAGAGGATCCGCCAGCAGTTCCATAATGGGCCGGTAGACGCCGAACACCACGCTCAATACCCCGCCGGAGATCCCCGGCAGCACCGCTCCCAGACCGATCAGTGCCCCCTGTAATACTTTTCCCAAAAATCTAAGATCCATCGTTATTCTCCGCATCCTGTTGCTCTTAAAATCATATGCTTTTTCCATAAGAAAATAGGTCTAAAAATCAAAGATAATTATTGACATTTCGATCAGGGCAATGGTATACTCTAACCGTATTCTAAATGAAAGTCATTGATCTCACATATTTTTGTAAGACATTGCTACTTTTTCACGGATGCTTTACAAAAATATGTGATTTTTTTGTCCTACGTTTTAGAATCATCAAAAGGATCAGGCAAAGCCTGAATTATTAAAGGAGGTACCAATAATGAATAACGGTACAGTTAAGTGGTTCAATGCTCAGAAGGGTTATGGTTTCATCACCAACGATGCTAACGGCGAGGAAGTATTCGTACACTTTTCCGCAATCAATGCTGATGGTTTCAAGTCTCTGGAAGAGGGCCAGAAGGTAACTTTCGATACCGAGTGCGATCCTCAGAACAGCAGCAAGATCCGTGCTACCAACGTTACTGTTGTAGCTTAATAGCAAGACAGACCAAAAGGATCAGTCCCACGGGACTGATCCTTTTTCATGCCCGGAATCCTCTCCACCGCTCCGCAGAAATCTCCGGTTTCGTCACAAGACATTCCGGATCCGGTGCCAGCACATGCCGTACCACCCGGAACACTTTCTGCGCATCACACAGCAGACACTTCGCATCTCCGAACATCACCTCTTCCACTGCTCCACAATCCAGAAACGCCTGGTTCAATTTCACAAAATCTTCCGAGATATGGGGCTGGTCGGGATTATAGTGTTTTCTCATATATACTTTCTTTTCTCTTCCGTCCGGCAGGATCGTTATCAATAACATGGGCTCCGCCGCCAGACGATTCGGAACATTCAGCACCTCTTCCACACTGTGGATGTAAGTATTGCGTTCATGTCCAACACCAACCAACAGAATCTTACCACCGCAGTCTTTCAGCCGGTCGTAGGCTCCTCCCGGGGTACATGGAGTGTTACGTTCTTCCTCTCCTGCCAGATATTCGGCAGCATTTTTTCCGTACCCCGCTAAAGAATGGGTGGGATGCAGGGAGCGCACCACACCCTCTCTCTGCCGGAACAGATTGGTCAGCAGTCCCACGCAGGATGGGGTATTACGATAGTCATACACCGGGTGCTGTGCATTCACATTGGCCCAGGTATGGGTCGGCAATAGCAGAAGGCCTTCCGCAAAATATTCCATCCAGGCATCCAGCACGATATCCGCACCGCCCTCCACTTCTCCGATGGCCTTCATGGAAGAATGGATCAGGATCGTCTCTTTTCCCGTAAGTCCCACATTCCGTAACTGCTGTTTCAATTCTTCTTTGGTATACATATTTTTTCCTCGCATATCGCATATAGTAAAAGGCCGGTTTCCTGGGGAGCATGGAACCGACCTTTTTATGCTGTTTTCTCTACTTTCCCGCTTCCGGTACAAAACTGTCGAAAATGAAAATATCGAAATGTTTTCTCGCTTCGTCCAGTTCCTTCTGGCTCTTGATGGTCCATGCGGCTGCAGTATTATGGTACAAACCTCTGCAAAGCCTCCGGGACAGGATTTCAGGATAATGATGATTGTATGCCACAAAATCAGGCTTGGTCACGAAGTTCAGCAGCAGATTCTGCAATACAAAATATAATATCCCGACATACTCTCCTTCTTTCAGAAAAGCATCGGACAACTGGCCTCGCACCAGATCCGGATGTTTCTTCCGATACCACCGCACACCCAGAGGGTTGAAGGACTCCATGCAGTACATTCCCTTGTAGGCCCGCAGCATTTTATCTGCAAGGGGACACAAAGACAGGTCGGTGCGCTCGATCTTGAACTCCACGATCAAAGGCACTTTTCCGTCTACCATCTTCAATACATCCTCAAACTTCGGAATCTTCTCCACAGAATCGCACAGGTGAAACTGCTGCAATTCCTCGTAGGTATAATCACTGATCTTGCCTTCGCCGCCGCAGACTCTTTTTAATGTAAAATCATGGAACACCACGGGGATCTTGTCCTTCGTCAGCTGAATGTCCAGTTCAATACCGAAGCCCGCATCCGCAGCCTTACGGAATGCCGCCATGGAGTTCTCCGGTGCTTCCGTTGCATTATCGTGCAGGCCTCTGTGGGCATAGAGCCATTCTGTAAAAGGGGCCGTATCGGGCTTATGGATCATCCGGGGCATGATCATAAGGAAGTAAAGAATCGCCAGCACTACAATGACGATCAGTATGATTGCTAAAACTTTCATTCTCAATTCAACCTTCTATCTTATGTTTTGATTCACATACATCTTTTCTGCGCCCTCTTAGTCTCCGCGAAAAGCTGCTGCATCTTACTTTAATCCACTGCCCCGCAATTTTCAAGTAGCTATTTCTAAAGATTTTCTAACGATTTATTGTCTATTTTATTAATCGTCCACGTCAAAGTTCTCCAGAATGCTCTCCTTCTTCTGGGGCTTCACATCGCCGTGGCGTACCTGGGTCATGGTCAGGAATGCCATCAGGGAGAAGAACAGCGCATAGGGGAACAGAGTGTTATAGGACACCTTCTCCAGCAAAAATCCGGACAATACCGGGGTCAGGATCTGCGCCGCCATGGAAAAGGTGTAATAGGTTCCGGTGAATTTACCCACATCTCTGCCACTGCTCATGGCCACGATCATGGGATAGGAATTCACGTTGATCGCTGCCCATGCCACACCGATCAGGGCAAAGGCCACATTGACGATGGGGTGATATTCTCTGGCGAAAATAGCCGCTCCGTAGCAGGCTGCCATCAGCAGGACACCGCCCATGATGGTCTTTTTACGGCCGATCTTCGCTGAAATACTTCCGATAGGGATATAACTGAAAATGGCTGCCACGGTAGCCACCATCAGACAGTTGGCGAAGCTTCCGCCCTCCATCTTCCATACTACTTTCGTATAACGGGAAAATGCTGTGGTCACGGCATTATAAGCGGTGAACCATAAGAAGATGGACGCCAGCATGAAGTACATACTGCGCTTCACATCCTTCGGCATGTCCTTGGCGCTTTCGGTCTTTGCCGTCTGCTGTTTTTCCTCGAAAGCTTTTGCCTCTCCGGTGTCTCCCACTGCCTCGATCTCTCCGGCAGCTTCCACGCCTTCGGCCATCGCTTTTTCTTCTATAGTGTCTGCGTTTGCGGCTTCTGCCTTTTCCACTTCTTCCCGCAGCTTATTTTCCCGGATGGTGATCACGAGGATTCCCACTGCAATAGCCATGACTGCAGAAATGCTGGCAAACAGCGGCAGGTAATCCGGTGTTTCCCCTTTGCCCACCAATACCTTGATCATGATCAGTGCATAGACACCGCCCACAGCTCCCATGAGATTGATCACTGCATTAGCACGGCTACGCAGATGGTTCGGTGTGACATCCGGCATCAGTGCTACCGCCGGGGAACGATACAGTCCCATGGACACCAGGGTGAAAAACAGCACAGCCAGGAAGAACACCTGGTTACTGAAGGACCCTCCGGTGGCCCATCTTGCCTTCTCCGCATTATCGATCATCGGCAACATCATCATGAAGATCACTGCCAGGATCGTCCCCACCACGATAAATGGCATTCTTCTGCCAAGCTTCGTATGTACCTTGTCTGACAGCATACCGAACACCGGCAGCAGGAAGATGGCCAGCACATTGTCCAGTGCCATGACCGCTCCCGTCATAGTCTCTCCCAGGTGATAGGTGTTCTGCAGGATCAGCGGGATAATGTTGTCATACATCTGCCAGAAAGAACAGATGCTAAGAAAAGCCAGTCCGATCAGAAACGTTCTTTTGTAATTTAATTTTGTCTCCATAAGAAAACCTCCCAAGTTGATAGTTCTATTCTATCAAAGGGGAATGCTTCTCGCAATCTTCGGGGGTAAAATTGAGGTAAATTTTCCTCCCGAAATTTTATTTGCATTGAGCGCCTGTTTCGAGGTAACGCTGAAATATCACACTTTTCCCTTGAAATATGCGTTACTTTATGTATAATGGTAAAGGTGACTTTGTAACACATTTAATAAGAAGAATAACAAGAGGTTTCAGAATGATCAGTGCAAACAACGTAACTTACCGTGTGGGTAAGAAAGCATTATTCGAAGATGTCAACATCAAGTTTACCGAGGGCAACTGCTACGGACTCATCGGAGCCAACGGTGCCGGTAAATCCACCTTTTTAAAGATTCTGTCCGGTCAGCTGGACACTACCAAAGGTGATATCGTCATCACCCCCGGTCAGCGTCTCTCCGTGTTGGAACAGGATCATTTCAAATACGATGACAACGTGGTTATGGATACCGTTATCATGGGTAACGAACGTCTCTTCCAGATCATGAAGGAAAAGGATGCCATCTATGCCAAGGAAGATTTCAGTGACGAGGACGGTATCCGTGCCAGCGAACTGGAAGCGGAATTCGCCGAGATGGACGGTTGGGAAGCAGAGTCCAATGCTGCCATGCTGTTAAACGGTCTTGGCATCGGCACCGAGTTCCACTACTCTCTCATGAAGGATCTGGACGGCAGCCTGAAGGTGAAGGTCCTGTTGGCCAAGGCACTGTTCGGTAACCCCGACATTCTGCTGCTGGATGAGCCGACCAACCATCTGGATCTGGATGCGATCGCATGGTTGGAAGATTTCCTGATTGATTTCGAGAATACCGTTATCGTAGTATCCCATGACCGTTACTTCCTGAACAAGGTATGTACCCAGATCGCCGACATCGACTACGGCAAGATCCAGCTGTATGCCGGTAACTACGACTTCTGGTACGAGTCCAGCCAGCTGCTGATCAAGCAGATGAAGGAAGCCAACAAGAAAAAGGAAGAAAAGATCAAGGAACTGCAGGAGTTTATCTCCCGTTTCTCCGCAAATGCTTCCAAGTCCAAGCAGGCTACTTCCAGAAAACGTGCACTGGAAAAAATTGAGCTGGATGATATTAAGCCTTCCAGCAGAAAATATCCTTATATTGACTTCCGTCCCGAGCGTGAGATCGGTAACGAGGTACTGGCTGTGGAGCATCTGTCCAAGACCATCAACGGTGAAAAGGTGCTGGATGACATTTCCTTCACTCTGGGCCGTGAAGACAAGGTGGCTTTCGTAGGTAGCTGCGAGCTGGCGAAGACTACTCTGTTCCAGATCCTGGCCGGGGAAATGGAGCCGGACGAGGGAACCTACAAGTGGGGTGTTACCACTTCCCAGTCCTACTTTCCGAAGGACAATACCTCAGAGTTCGACAACGATATGACCATCGCCGACTGGCTGACCGGTTACTCTCCCGTGAAGGATGCCACTTATGTACGTGGTTTCCTGGGACGTATGCTGTTCGCCGGTGAAGACGGTGTGAAGAAGGTTCGTATTCTCTCCGGTGGTGAGAAGGTGCGCTGCCTGCTGTCCAAGATGATGATCAGCGGTGCCAACTGCCTGATCCTGGATGAGCCCACGAACCATCTGGACATGGAGTCCATCACCGCACTGAACAACGGTCTGATCAAGTTCCCCGGTGTGGCACTGTTCTCCTGCCATGACCACCAGTTCGTACAGACCACCGCCAACCGTATCATCGAGATCCTGCCAAACGGCAGCCTGGTAGACAAGATCACTACCTACGATGAGTATCTGGCAAGTGATGAAATGGCAAGAAAACGTACCGTATTCACTGCACAGACCGAGGACGACGAGAACTAAGACAAATAAAATGGATGCCGGTAATGCCGACATCCATTTTTTGAAAGGAGCTTTACTATTATGGTAGATTTACACGTACACTCCACCTGCTCCGATGGCACTTTCACCCCGGAGGAATTAGTCGATTACGCGATGAAAAAGGGACTGCGAGCCTTCGCCCTCACAGATCATGATACCGTAAACGGATTGGACCGGGCGATCCGGTATGCGGAAGGATCCCCGGCTGACGCTCCCGCGCCTCAGGTGCCGGAAGTCATCCCCGGTATAGAACTTTCCACAGAATACCAGGGAAAAGATATCCACATGGTGGGACTTTTCATTGATTACCACCAGCCGGATTTTGCTCATTACCTGGAGGATTTCATCCATTCCCGGGAGAACCGCAACGAGAAAATGTGCGCACTCCTTCGAGAACATGACATTGATATCACCTATGAAGCGCTTCTGGCAGAATTCCCCGGTGCAGTTATCACCAGGGCGCATTTTGCAAGGTATCTGCTCTCCCACGGCTATATCCAGAGCATGAAGGAAGCATTTGACCGCTATGTGGGCGACCACTGTCCCTGTTTCGTTCCGAGAGAAAAGGTGACCCCTGCTCAGGCGGTGGAGCTGATCCTCGGTGCCGGCGGCGTTCCCGTGCTGGCGCACCCGATCCTCTACCATATGAGCGACGAGCGATTGGATAACCTCGTGGCAGAATTAAAGAGCATCGGCCTCGTAGGTATCGAAGCCATCTACAGCACCTACAACACTGCTGAAGAACGCCAGATCCGGGGGCTTGCCTCCAAATACGATCTGAAGATCAGCGGCGGCTCCGACTTCCATGGTGCCAATAAGCCCAAGATCGACCTCGGCACCGGCTGGGGCAAGCTGTATGTGCCGGATGAAGTGCTGGAAAATCTGCGCCCGGGCCGGAAATAACTAGAAAGTTATGCGAGCAATGAGCCGCGCATAGGCATAGTGAAGACAGCGATGGGCGCTCGCACATGATTCGCTGTCTTTACTTATGCCGAGATGCGGCGAACGCCGCGATATGAAATAAGATTGGCAGCGTTTTATGCTGACAGTCTTATGAATAGCGTGGCTCATTGCGGATGGTTTTATCTTCGGGACATAGTAGAAGAAAAATGTAGATTACGCCCTGCTTGTCGGAAACTTCCGGGGCTCAGCAGAGAAAAAACATGGATTACGCCCCGCTTGTCAGGAACTTCCGGGGCTCAGCAGAGAAAAAACATGGATTACGCCCCGCTTGTCAGGAACTTCCGGGGCTCAGCAGAGAAAAAACACGAATTACGTCCCGCTTGTCGGAAACTTCCGGGGCTCAGCAGAGAAAAAACATGGATTACGCCCCGCT
>ENA-ORNK01002158-ORNK01002158.1-human-gut-metagenome-genome-assembly--contig:-NODE-2158-length-11492-cov-2.978928_pt1 | contig 11492 bp, 10 predicted proteins | sample MGYA00242115_ERZ509022 | MGnify/ENA primary metagenome ERZ509022 (study PRJEB26280, sample SAMEA2338690) | human gut metagenome | biome: human gut; feature: human-associated habitat; material: faeces...
TCTTGCTCTCTGCCGTTACTGTTACACTCTTAAGCTCCGGCGTCGGTTCTGGTTTTACCTCTTCTTCAACTTCGATTTCCACACTGTCCGTAACTTTCTTTTCGCCCTGCACTGCCGTTGCCATGATCGTTGCTTTTCCGGCTTTCAACGCTGTTACTTTTCCTGCTTCATCTACTTTGAGCACCGTCGCATCAGACGTTTTCCATGTGATTGTAACATCTTTTGCATCTGTCGGATCAACTTTTGCTGTCACTGTCGTTTCCTCTCCGACTTTCAGTTTCTTGCTCTCTGCCGTTACTGTTACACTCTTAAGCTCCGGCGTCGGTTCTGGTTTCGGATTCAGATTTTCAAGTTTTTCTGTCTCAGCTTTCAATGCGTCTGCTTTTTCAGAAACATTATGATTTAATGCATATGCATTTTCATACGCTGATTCTGCTTCCATATACGCTGCAAAGAACTCTTTATACTTCTCATCACCGTACTGGATACCATACTCTTTTAACTTATCATCTGCTGCTTTGAGCGTCTCTTTCAAATGATCTTTATTTACCGTTTCATATGCTTCAAATTCTCTTAACTGGAATGTTCCGTCAACGCCCTGCATCTTAATATAACGTGTCTCAAGCGGCTGTTCAAACTTGATTGTATTTACTGATTCGCCTTTTATAGATGCTTTTCCTTCAATATCCTTCCAAACTTTTCCGTCTGAAGAAACTTGAAGTTTAAATGTCGCCGGCGCTTTATCCCACTGAAGGACAAGATGATCGATCTGATGTGTCTGAAGCATATCTACCGCAAAACTGCTGTCTGCATAAAGACCTTCAAAGAAAGAGTCTTTCTCACTGACATCTGTTCCATGTTTTCCGTCTGCCGTATTTCCGTCACCATCAATCGCCTTCCAGCCTACACGAAGCTTTTTATTTGCATTGTCGTAATTATTATCGCCTTTATGCTGCGCTGTTCCTGCTGCAGCTTTGTCCTGCGCTACATTGACTTCTGTCACTGCTTTACCCTCTGCCGCCAATTTAATCGTCTTTGGGGACAATGCTTTGTCATAAACTTTCAAGTCTGCGATCTTTCCGTCAAATCCGTTTCCGATCGTTGTCAACGGAAATACAAATGTAGATAAAAGATGATTGTAATCCGTTTCTGAATTTGTTGTTCTCGTCAATGCTTGTTTAAATTCTCCGTTGATGTAAAGTTTTGTTACCTGCTGTGTTCCGACGATCGTTACATTTACACTCTTATTTTCAGGAATTGTATAATCAAACTTCTGCTCAAAATAAGAACGGTTGATCTTTAATTTTCCGTCTGATCCGATCGACAAACGACCGTCTCGTCCATCAAACAACTGTGCGTCTCCTTTTTTATCCACTTTCAGATCAAACTGAACTGTATATGGATAATCAACAGATCTTAACCCTGTCGTAAGACTTCCATCTCCGTTCAAGTCAAGCCAGTTTTTACCATCTTCTTCTTTCACATCTGCGTTTATAACTGTTCCATTATATCCGTTTCCTGCCGCATCATATACGACTGTTCCGTCCTCGCCTGATTTTACATTTTTAAAATCATAATCTAATACAAGCGATGTCTCTGAAGGAATATCGGATGCCAGTTCCACTCCCGGACCTGCTTTTAATTTTTCAAACTTGAGGCTATACTCCTCATATGTCTGGTCTTCATCCGTTCCGCCCCATGTTTTCTCACTAAGAACAGCAGCCTGACGCATCAATCGTTCGTAATTATCACGTTCTGTCACACCCATGTCTGCAATATCTGCCCACATCGCAGTCTTTGCTCCGAGAAGATTCGGATCTGCCGGCTGAACCGTACCGCTGCTGCTGAATGTAACCGGTGTCCAGTTATTGAAAATATGCTCTACATTGACAACATCGCGTTTATCCCTTCCTGTATTTCCATACAAATGGAAAGAATCCACATTGACGATCTTAAATCCTTCGGCGCTTCGTTTCGCCGCATTATCCCATGAATTTGACCAGAAATCAATTTCGATATCTGTATAATCTTTTGTGGAAATTCCTTTATCATCAAAATACTGCTTCATAGATCCCCACATACGTACTTTTTTTCCGCTTTCCTGAACGGTGTCAGCCATCTCACGGATGTAATTACGCATTCCGTCAAATTCATCGTTCTTAATACTCCAGTATTCGTCCACTCCGATATCAACCGTGTCTCCTAAAAATACAGGATCTGCTTCGTTCAGATATTCGCTGTACAGCGCCTTAAGAAACTTTAACGCCCACTGTCCGCTTTCTCCTTTTACAGAAAGCAGCTCCCAGTCCCGGTCGCTTTTAATTCCGTCTTCCGGCATATTTTCAAAACCTTGTACTTTTCTGATTTCCTCGATATTGTTTCTCACATATCTGTTAAATAACAACGAATGTCCCGGCGCATCGATTTCCGAAATCGGATTCATGCCGCAATCCATCGCAAACTGCTGGAGATCTTTATATTCTTCTGCTGTATACTGCGGTTCTCCGCCGTAAGCTCCGTTTTCATCATTGTAATATGCATTCTGCTGAGGATCTGTCTTTAAACTCGGAAACGTTTTGCTTTCCAAACGGAACATTCCTTTATAATTTTTCCAGTTATTATAATCTTCGCGTCCTGTCGTAGCTCCCGAATGACGATTATCGTTCAGATGAAAATGTACTTCATTAATTTTATAAAATGAAAACGTCTTCACAATATCTTTCAAAGCATCCAAACGATACGGAACACGCGCGATATCGATCATTACTCCGCGTACTTCATATTGAGAGAAATCTCTTGTCACACCTTTAGGGAAGAATACGTTCCGTCTTGTGTATAATACACCTGCTCTAACGTCTTTGTTCCGTACAGACATCCGGTGTATCCGTTACTGCTGATATGAATTCCTCCGTCGTCTGCTTTCAGTAAATATCCTTCCTTGCCTGTGTCGTATGTATCTTCCGGCAGTGACTCAATCAAGATATCGTCTTCGTCTCCGCCTTCTCCGCTGACAACCTCAAGTTCCATTCCGGTAATTTCTTTCATATCGCTCTTAAACTGAGACGCTACTTTCTCAAGTCCGACTCCTGCGCCGTCCTTTAAAACAATACGGGAATTTTCCGTAAGCTTAACTTCTCCCTCATATCCATACCATTCTTGAAGACTTGGAATCACTTCCGGTTCTTCATTCTGATTTTTTATCTCTGGATAAATCTCTGCATGTTTTGATTTTTTATTCGGCACATGAACCTGAAATGTTTTCTCTGCCGTATCTTCAGGATCATTTTCATTCACAACTTCCAATATCACATCCATATCATAATCATACATATTATGATCACTGATCTGACCCTCATCAGAAATAACCTGAGGATATTCGCTTCCCTTCACACTAATACTGAATCCATCAGGCATCTTCGGAAGCGGAACTGTCTCAGAATCTACCGTGATCGCCTCAAGCGCTTTTACAGAATCCATCGCTTCTTTTGCATTTTTCGGCGCCGGATCTGTCACCTCGGGTGTCTGTACCTGATCCCCATGTATCTCAATTTCCTGAACAGAAACACTGTTGCCGCCCGCGTTCGTATTTACTTTATTGAAATAGAAACGCACATAACGGTCAAGACGCTTTCCTTCTACATCTGTGATACTATCATGCTTATTCTGCTCATTTCCCAGCTGACATGTCACATGTTTAACAGTTTTCCACTCTGATTTTTTATCAGCCCTTGTCTGAATCTCATAGTCGATCGAATATACAAGTTTATAAAAATAAAGGTCGATGCTTGTAATATTCGTAACCTCATTTCTCAGATCTATCTCAAGCCACTGCGGGGTCTGCTGCTGATTTGGTGAAGTTCCGTTTTTCATTGTAGGTGCAGACCATCTGGAAGTATCCGACTTCTGTCCGTCAACTGCAAGATTTGCAGTCAGATTCGGCATTGCCGCCTCTACTCCTGACGCAGACGCCGTCTTATTCAATGCGATATTTCCTGTGATCGTCTCATAACCGCTTTCACTTTTCTTCGTTCCAATCACCTGAAATTCCCGCACCCCGATACTGCGGTTTGCCGCCTGACTGTTTCCTGATGTAAAGTAAAGCCTTATATAGCGTGGAATCTCTCTCGCTTTTCCGTTTTCCTTCACATCAACAGTTTTTTTCAAGTTCAGATCTGTACCTTCCGGCATGTCTTCAGTCGCAATCGTTGTCCACACTGCGTCTTCTGCATTGGAATCAGAAACTTCCACACGGAAATCTCCGTACAGCCTTGCAAAGAAATCAACCTTGATCTCTGATACAACGCAAATTCCTCCCAGGTCTACTTCCAGCCACTGCTCTGAAAACTCCGCGTCCTCTCCACTTTGCCATCTGCTGTTATCCGCTTCTCCGTTATTATCGGAAATTCCGTCAAACGCAAGCCCCGGTTCTCTTGCGGGAAGGTTGCCCGATGCCGCAAGAAACTTAGATGCCCGCGCAGTGCTTCCCCTGTCTGCCGCAAGATTTATTTCTTGCTGTTCAGCCTCTCCACTCATTTCTGTGTGAGCTTCTTCTGCCTGCACAACTCCAATACCCGGAACAGAAAATCCTGTCACACCGAGTATTGCTGCCATTACAAGCGCCGCTACTCTTTTCTTTTTCATATTATTCTTTTTCTCCTTCTATGTATCCATCTCTCAGCCCAGCTTTAATCATCCGGACACACGGATACAGTTATTTCTATAATAATCCTTTCAACTTGTTTTTGTCTACACTTTTTAATATTTCCACCTGTTTTTAAATAATTTTGTGCATTTTTTACATAACTTTATTATTTTGATACAGTAAAAAACCGGGTGCATTATGCACTCGGTCTTATCCCTATCTTACTCTGTCATTACATTTTTTCATTTACAAGTAGAAGTTTTTCAGCTCATATCGTATAATGTATAAAAAGCAACCCCCCTCTTTAAATCCTGAGAGCAGCCGTCATATGTACGCGAATAATATGTGGTGTTTTTCGGAACAGGTTCTCAAATCATGTACTGATTATTAGTTGCCGAAGCGTCAATGTGACGGCTGCTCTCAAGACTTAAAAAGGGGATAATTCATTATATGCACTTTATGGGATTAATATTCCATTTGTTACAGAAAAATCTTCCTCATATGGATATTCATTTCCCGCAATATGATTACAATGAACTCTGTAATAATATCCTCTATCTACTTTCAACGACTTTGCCGTAGATAAATATGCCGTATTCTCATCTTCCGCTACCCATGCATCGATTTGTCCCCATCTTCCTGTCTCTTCGTTATATCGGTCAACATAGACAATCGTTGCAATATATTTCACATCATGGTTTGCCGTAGTAGATCCATACGCATATATACGGGAAATTCCGGCTTTTGATATGATAGATTCTCCATCCATCAGATGCACTCCCCTTAGATCAGGAGAAGATGTATATCCTATGGACGTCTCCTCAGTCGTAAGATACGAACCGTCAATTTGTTCTAACTCTTTTCCTGATGCGCTGACATTTGTCACAGACCCTGCAACGATTCCGCATAACAGAACAGCGCTTCCTAATATAGATAAAATACGTCTCTTCATAACTTTTCTCTTTTCTCATTCCTCTTTGAGTTTTTACTCTCTTTTTTGCTTCTCTATTAAGTAAACAACCAAACAGGAAAAAACTTACGCGTTTTACTTAGAAAAATATAAATTTTTTAAAATTTTTTCAAATTCTTTCTTTTCAACTACTCCTTTAATCTCATATTGTGCGCCTGCATATTCAAACTCAGCCTCATATCGCCTTACTTTTTTATCTTTTTCTTCATATTCTTTTACTTTTATTTCTACTCCATTATCGGAAATAATCAAAAATTCATCAACTAACTCATCTGTCTTTTTCTCCCCAAAAGAAGAATCTGCATTGTTCATATACATTGTGTACTTTACAGTTTGCCCCTTATATTTGTACAATAGCATTGCTTTTTGTAAATCAGTATTTAATTCATATTTTTCAATTTCCATTCCCTCTGGACTATAAACTAGTCTTACCGGCAATATACCTAACTCTGATCTAATTTCTTTATACGCTTGTACCTCATCTATATCTTCTGTTTCTTGCGAAGACATTTTATCAACATCTATATATGATATTTTTCCTTCATCTACTTCTCTATCCCACCATACTTTCCAATATGATTTACTTCCTACTCCAGTCATCACGCTTCCAAATACAAGAATAAACACAGCCGCAACAGCAATTATTGCATAACGCTTTTTCTTTTTACGATATACAACTTTTGCCCGTTTTTCATATTCATAATCTTGTATTTTTTGAAACAAAGCTTCTTCCATATCTTCAGATACGGTTATATGGTCAAGATCTTTTCGTCCTGAAACTTCTTTTTCAAGTGCTTCTGCTTCTCTTTCTATTTCTTTTTTCAGTGATAATTTTTTCAGTTTTTTCATTCCTTACCCCTTTTTCTGTCCTATATTTTTCCTTGACATTTCACCAAATAAGGTTAAGATGAAATTAGCTTTAGCCATGTGCTACTATTACCGGAGGTAACTTTATGAAACGAATCATTTTAACCGGCGGCGGAACTGCCGGACATGTAACTCCTAATATCGCCTTAATTCCCAAGCTTCGGGAACTTGGTTTTGATATTCACTATATCGGCTCTTATAACGGGATTGAAAAGGATCTGATCGAGCCTTTGGGCATTCCATATCACGGAATTTCTTCCGGGAAGCTTCGCCGTTATTTCAGTTTACAAAATTTTACCGATCCTTTCCGTGTTATTAAAGGTTTTGGAGAAGCCCGCAAACTGATTAAAAATTTAAAACCCGATGTCATTTTTTCAAAGGGCGGATTTGTATCTGTTCCTGTTGTACTCGCCGGAAAAAAATGTAAAGTTCCGGTGATTATTCATGAATCAGATATGACTCCCGGTCTTGCTAATAAAATCGCAATTCCGTCCGCAGCAAAAATATGCTGTAATTTTCCTGAAACATTGGATTGCCTTCCGGAAGGGAAAGCCGTCCTTACAGGTTCTCCGATCCGACAGGAACTTCTCTCAGGAAATAAAATTGCAGCAATGGATCTCTGCAAATTCACTGCAGATAAACCTGTTATCCTCGTAATCGGCGGAAGTCTTGGTTCTGTTGTTGTAAACAATGCGGTCAGAGAGAGCCTTCCATGTCTGCTGAAAGATTTCCAAATCATTCATTTATGCGGAAAAGGAAAAACCGATGAATCTTTAAAAAACACAAAAGGATACTGTCAATTTGAATATGTAAAAGATGAGCTTCGCGACATTTTTGCATTATCCGAGATTGTCATCTCCAGAGCCGGTGCAAACGCAATATGCGAACTCCTTGCTCTTAGGAAACCAAACCTTCTGATTCCGCTTTCTGCCAAAGCAAGCCGTGGAGATCAGATATTAAACGCCCGCTCTTTTGAACGTCAGGGATTCAGTATGGTTTTAGAGGAAGAAGATCTTACAAAAGAAACCCTTACTTCCACTGTATATAAACTGTTTGAAAAACGTGGTTCATACGTCGATGCAATGCGTAATTCCAACCAACAAGATTCGATTGACACGATCATCTCTATGATCACTCAGGCATCCAAATAAATGTTTTCAAAAACAATATATTATTCCAAGCGTTTATCCAAACATTCATCCTGACTCTTATTTAAGCAGCAACTATCTTAGAAGTAGCTGCTGCTTATTTTTTAAGGAATTCTACCATCTTTATCCTGCATCTCTTCATACTCCGCACCGAACTTTTTACGTATCCATTTCTTAGCCCTATGCAGCAAAGCATGTAAGACTTCTTTCCTAATTTCCATTATTTCGGCCACTTTTACCTGCGGTATATCCATGTAATAAACAAGTATGATTGCTTCATACCATCTTGGATTCTTCTTTGACAATGCTGCCATTATTTTCTCATGGAATTGCTTTTTGTATAAAACTTCCTCTTTCTCTATAAATTCCGTTTCTAAGCTTTCTCCAAACTGCTCTTTGTTTTTATACAATTCATCATCTTCAGACAGCACTTCCCTTTTGAACTTCTTATTAAAATTCAGCGCAGAATTTTTTGCTGTTGTATATAACCATGCCGAAACATTTCCATCTTTCAGCTCTTCAAATCCTATGTATAGTTTAAGAAATGTATCCTGAGTTATGTCTTCTGCCGCATCGTAATTATCACCTGAATAAATATACGCAACTTTCAGGACGAGATTTTTATACTTTTTATAAATCTCGTTGTATTCACGATTACCTGTTAACATAATTTCTCCGGTTTACTTCATTTTATCCAAAATTTCTTTTTTATCTTCTTCCGACAACTCTCCCATCTTCCAACCAAGACCGACTTGATCCCCTTTATATCTCGGTATCAGATGCATGTGAAAATGGAATACGCTCTGACCTGCGCACTCTTCATTATTTTGAACAATATTATATCCGTCGCAATCAAGAACTTTTGTTAATTTATTTACCATCTTTTTAGCAAGAATCATCGCTTTTGCAACTACTTCCTCATCAATATCATATAAATTGCGGTAATGTTCTTTCGGAAGAATCAATGCATGACCTTTTGATGCCGGTCCAAGATCCAGTATTACCCGAAAATCATCATCCTCATAAAGCGTTGCAGACGGAATTTCACCTGACGCAATCTTACAGAAAATACAATCTTTTTCTTTCATAAAATAACGCCTCTTTTCCTTTGTTTATTATGATTACATATACCTCATTTTACCACAAAAGAAAAACTTTATCAAAAATTCCTATTTATTTTGTAGTATACTTTCTGTTGCATTTTTTGTCGAATTTCGTCGTATGAATTATATTGAACAAGAATTTTTCTCATGCTAGACTTAATTTATGCGTACACTGTTTCGCATATTTATTTCAGTATGAAAGCGAGAAAATATTTATGCTTACTAATATCAATATTAACAAAATGAACCAATTAACAAGTGAAAACGAAACGGCAAAACAAATCGTTTCACAACTCCTTGAAAACCATCAGACGATTGTATCCATGATTTCCCATGAAATCAGAAACCCTCTGACTCTCGTATCCTCTGCTCTGCAGATTATAGAGATACAGCATCCTGAAGTTATTAACTTTCACGGTTGGTCTCAGGCAATCGAAGATATTGAATTTATGTGTAACCTGCTCAATGAACTTTCAGATTTCAACAACGGAAGTACGCTGCACCACTCTGTCTTTTCACTGGAAAAACTTCTCAAAAATATTGCCGTTTCCTTTGCAATGTCACTTGATTCGATAAATTCAAATATTGAGTTCACATCAAAAATATCACTTAATTCCGACAACTATACAGGTGATAAGATAAAATTTGAAGAAGTTATTTTAAATCTTCTGCAAAATGCAAAAGACGCTGTCTCTGAAAAAACTTTTACCGACTCAAAAGGATCTATTTTTCTTTGTGCCGAAAAAATATCTGATTCTATTGTAATTTCTTGTACCGACAACGGATGCGGAATTTCCGATGATATCGTTAATACTATTTTTGATCCGTTCGTCACATATAAAACAAATGGAACCGGACTGGGACTTGCTCTTTCAAAAAAGATTATAGAAGCTCACGGAGGCACTTTAATCGTAACTTCTTCTGATGAAACCGGAACTGTTTTCACTATAACATTGCCGGTCTGATCGAATATCAGTATTCGTTATAATGTATTTTTTTCGGTCTGTATAAAATAACAGCAAAAATGAATCCGCATATGAGCCCCCCTATATGAGCCATATTATCAACTCCGCTGCTCGTCAACCCAAAATAAAGACTCAGAACAACCATAAAAATCATTCCTCTTCCCGAAAGCTGTCCTAATCTTCCTCTGTTCGCAATTACTACATAGAGAAGCGCTCCCATCAGTCCGAAGACCGCTCCCGAAGCTCCTGCAGAAACCGCAGATTCTCCTGCAGAAATTGCTGCAATCAAAGAAAGTATATTTCCTCCGATTCCACTGAGAAAATAAATTATAATAAAACGAAGCTTTCCTATTTCAAGTTCCAGATTCCAACCTAATGCTCCGAGCATTACCATATTATTCATTAAATGTGTAATTCCAAAATGAAGAAACATACACGTAAATATTCTATAATATTCCTGTCCTTCTGTAATAAACGGTTCATACATCGCCCCATGCTGAAGCATAAAGGCTGCATCTTCCGTATCTCCTAACATTGACAAGATTAAAAATACTGCAACATTAATAACTATCAAAACAGTTGTACAAAAAGCTTCGGGTTTTCTTCTCACGTCAAGTCCTCTTTTCTACTACAATATATTTCTTTTTTAATTATAAAATACCCGATGTGCTGTGTCCATCCATTTCCGTAATCAAATCATCCCACTTTCCCCATCTGTCACCTTTTATTCTATTTATTACTTTTTTTACTGTGCTTTCCTTCATGTAGATTTGCTCTTCTTTACATATTTCTGATATTTTATCTGTACTTATCCGCTCTTCCGCAGGGGAAAATATTGCTTTTTCCGAAATGTTTTCCTGTGCTTCGTCTCTTTTCTTCTTTTCTTCTATTTTTCGTATTCTTTTTTGCTTTTCTGCCTGTTTCTGCTTTTTTACGTCTTTTTTACAAGTTTCTATCACCTTTTTAAGGTCATAATTTTCTTTTAATGTTTCCCTGTGTATTTTTGAAACAAGAAAAACACCTTCTGTATCTTTATAATCAAGATGTTTTACAAAGTATTCCGTAAGTTCATGAAACGCTTCACACATTGTCGGTTCATTTTCTTTTTTTATAATCGGCAGATAACAGAAATAGTATTGTTCTGCCTTTTTAAAAATCAATTTCGGATCCAAAATAATATGATTATTATTCAGAAAAAATATTTTTATCTGTTCTGTTATAACAGAAAGTTGTTCCATAAAATCTTCAATTTCTTTTCCGCTTATTTCTGCTTCTTCATAAATTTTATCCATACTCATTCCATTTTCCAGACGAAATGTATATCGGCTTTGCCCGTCGCGTCCGATACCTTGTACCGGCAGCATTCCCTTTATTTTATTATAATGTATCATCTTAATCTGATAATCTTCCTCATACGGAATAGGAAGATCTACATGTATATTGGTATATTCCCATTCATTCTGATATGTAATCTGCATTTTCTTTTCCACTCCGCTTTTTCTTCTCAATTAAAACAACTCCGCTTTTTACTGTCTTATTTTAGCAATCTGATCTTTTTTTCAGGATTTACAATATCAGCCGTACGTTTTACATTTGTTTTCATAAATGATCTTTTCGCCTCTGCAAATACTTGAACTTCCTCTTTATTTACTTCTGCAATAACATTAACATCTGTCATATAAATTAATTTCCCGTGAATTTTCTCTTGAAAAAATGCCATTTAATGGGTATAATTTTGTGTATGGGAATTTATAAATATCCGCGCCTCGGGCGCGGGCAACAGGAAAAGGGGAAAGA
>ENA-ORNK01002172-ORNK01002172.1-human-gut-metagenome-genome-assembly--contig:-NODE-2172-length-11413-cov-54.724952_pt1 | contig 11413 bp, 9 predicted proteins | sample MGYA00242115_ERZ509022 | MGnify/ENA primary metagenome ERZ509022 (study PRJEB26280, sample SAMEA2338690) | human gut metagenome | biome: human gut; feature: human-associated habitat; material: faeces...
TAAAGCTTATTTATCACCTAGTTATTTTTTGCTTATCTCCTAATAAGAGACGGTCATTTACGTGAAACTTTTTATTTATCGGGTTTCCATGTGTTTCTTTTGTAAAGAAAAAATCAGTAAATAAACGTTTGCGGTGAAATAATCGAATAAAATTGTTAAAATAATTGCATAAGTAATTATTTTTTGTACCTTTGCATACAAAAGACCGTCTCTTATTAGGAGATGGTCTTTTTCGTGAAACGAATCAAGTCCTTTTTGGATTACATCATTCAAAAAAACGAATGACTTTAAGAATAGTATTTGCGTCTGTTACTTTACTGAAAAGTGTAAAATATGGTGAGGTTTATAAATCGAAGAATTAACTTTATTTTCGAACAATGATGCCTGTTAGGCGATGCTGCTTTTGCCTTCAGCACAAACAGCACGGACATACACCAATGTCCCTCCACAATGTTTAATAAGTTTTAGAGACCGTTTAATATTTTCCTGTTTGCCTCATCCACCTCATAAGATTTAATCGAATCTAAATATATCTGGGTGGTAACTTCCGACTCGTGCCCCAGTCCTTCGCTTATCACAGCCAGGGGTATGTCCTTGCCGCGTGCTATGGTTGCCCAGCTGTGACGGCTGTAATATAAAGACAATGGCACAGACAGATTGGCCAAGCCGGCAATCTCCTTCAGATGTCTGTTTATTCTCATCATCTGATTAAGGTATTGCTGCCGCTCTTTTCCGTCTTCACGCATTATTATCGGCAGCAGATATTTTGTCTTGTTAGGCTCATACTTATCAAGGATATCCTGCATCTGGCGTGTCCACTCTATTATGAGCAGCTGTCCCGTTTTCTTACGACGGTAAGTAAGATAGCCGTTGCGCAGGTCTTTCTTCTTCAGGTATGCCATGTCTACAAAAGACATTCCCCTGGTGCAGAAGCTGAAGATGAACATGTCACGGGCATAGTCCAAAATGGGTTTTCTCGACAGATCGAGGTCCTTTATCCTCTTAATCTCAACAAAGGATATGCTCCGCTTTATAGTCTTGTCCATGCCGCAATAGACATGCCTGAACGGGTGGCAGTCTTTAGTCAGGCCTTTCTCTACCGCCATCTTATAGTTGGTGCGCAGAATTCTCATGTAGAACGATGTCGTGTTGCGCGACAAGCCGCGGTATCTCATCTGCGCCTCATAAAGTTCAAGCAGCTCTGAATCAATCATGTTGAAAGGCAGGTCTACACCTTTCCTGAAGTGCATAAAGCTGTTTAACGTCGACTTATAGGTCTCGCTTGAACGTATCTTGCCCAGCTTCTGTTTATGCATAATCTGTGTACGGATAAAGTTAAACACGCTTTGCTTAATATCATCACAAAGCAAAAACCGGCTGATGACATCGTCAACGCACAACTGACTGCCGTCAACGACAGTGTCCCGGATAATGCTGTTTATCCGCCGCAGTTCCCATTCCACATTAAAGCGGATAAGACTTAGCTGCTCATAGCGCGGCGATGACTTCATGGGGAGAATGATGCAACCGTTGTGCTCGTCCCATTCGCTGCTGAAAATCTTGTACTTGCTGGTTATTCTGCGGACTAAACGTCCGTGAATAAGCTGAAACACCAATGAACCTTCTTTGTCAATGTTTACAGAAGGTCTGAATTTAAGTTTAACAGATATCATATTTATATTTTTAATTCAATATAAATATCATATTTTTTCTTTTTTCCTATATTGTTTTCATACACCTATGCATCTTGTTTTATTTCTTTTAACTCTTATTCTGCCCTTTACGCAAACTAATGCTGATGCATCACCACACCCCGGCAATCTTGCTGCCGCACTTAGGGCAGACGCCGCTGAAGTTGCCAAGATCCACGTCGTAGCCTGTGCGGCGTATGAGGACAGAGCCGCAACAGGGGCAAAGGGTGTCTTCGGCTCCGGGAAGCGAGACATTGCCGAGATAGACATGGCGCATGCCCTGACTTATGGCCACACGGCGTGCCTCAACGAGTAGCGGCAGGGGCGTCGGCACAAAGCTAGCACCGGCATCCTTAACGCCCATGGGCGTAACGGCAAGCACCGACATGGGACCCTGCATCTTATACTGCGGGAAGAAACGGCTGAAATGGAGCGGACTGTCGGCAAAGCCGTTGTCGACAAGCCAGCAGCACATGCGGGCTATCATGTCCATGTCGTCGTTGACGCCGGGTATCAAGAGGTTGGTTATCTCTATCCACACGCCGGCATCTAGCATACTTTTGAGCGTATGCAGGACAGGGGCAAGCCGCACACCGCTGACAGAACGGTAGATGTCGTCGGAGAACGACTTGAGGTCTACGTTGGCGGCGTCGATATACGGCAGCAGACCTGCCAGCGGACGGGCGTTGACATAGCCAGCCGTAACCAGTATGTTCTTCAGTCCGCGCTCACGGCACGCCACGGCGCAGTCGCGCGTGTACTCTAGCCATGTCAGCGGCTCGGTGTAAGTATATGCCACCATACGGCATCCGTTCGTTTCAGCCAGCCGCGCCACGTCGGCAGCACCAAGCTGTCTGTAGGGCACGTCGGCCGCCGACGCCTGCGATATGTCCCAGTTCTGGCAGTTAAGACACGAAAGGTTGCAGCCCGCCGCAGCCAGCGACAGACAGCTGCCGCCGGGATGAAAATGCAGCAGCGGCTTCTTCTCCACCGGGTCTATCTGCAATGCGCACACACGACTGTAGTTTTCTGCCACGAGACGCCCGCCGCGGCATACCCTGCTGCGGCACTTTCCGCGCTCGCCCTCTGCCAGACGGCAACCATGAGGGCACAGGCAGCACACCACCCTGCCGCCTTCAGCGGCTTCATAAAATTCTGCTTCGTGCTCCATATCCTTAATATTTATTCGCCGTCGGCCTCACCGAACACTTCGGCTTCATAAACATACAGCTCGGCATCGCGCCATCCGTCCCAGCCAAGTCCGGCCTTGTCGCGCGAGCAGTGGCCGAAGAACTCTTCCTTAGTCCAGTCTGTCTCATCTGCCACCTGCGGCAGGAAAGTGCCCGAGCTGGCACCCTTTACAATATACAGACCGTGGCGGCCGAGCTGAAACTCGTCTATCGACGATATGCGGCGCAGCGGCGACAGCACTGATATCTCTATCTTAATGTCATTAAGCTCATCCTTGCGCACGGGATAAAAGCGCGGATCTTCAAAAGCTGCCGACTTAGCCATCTCCTCAACCGTGGCATACAGCGGCCTGTAACCTACAAGATTGCCTATGCATCCGCGCAGACGGCCGCCTGACGTCAGCGTTACGAAGGCTCCGCAGCGTGCCTTAAGCGTTTCACTTAGTTTGGTTGTGTCGCACGGCTGTCCGCCGTTTCCGTTAAGCGTATTCTCTATTGTCCGGCGCGCAATACCGAGCAGGGTGCGCATCTCGTCTGCCGTAAGACCGAACGCCGCATCCTTTTCTGCTCCGCCACCTTCGGCTTTTCCGCCCGTAACGGCAAAGGCGTGATAGCCCACCACGCCGTCGTGGTCGCCGTAGGGCGACTCGCCCGAGTTGCAATATCCCAGATGCTCCATGGTCAGGCCGCCGCCATCACTCATCATCATAAGCAGCACGGCTATGGGCGACTGTCCGCAGGCACTTGTGTAGAGGTTGGAAATGTGGCGCGAGGCGTTGTCGTTAATTGCACCTACAAACTCTGTCAGCGAGGCCTTCTCTATGGCTCGCCCCGTGATGCCGTCCACCTCAACGGCGTCGTCATAACGTGGATAATGAGAGAAGTCGCTGCTTATTACAAACAGATTGTCGGCGGTGAAGTATGGCTGCAGGGCCTTGGTCACGCGCTGCAGTTTGTCAAGATCCTGCGTACCTATTATTATTGGCACTATAGGCGGCATCTTGTCCAGATGGCGCTGCAGGAAAGGCAACTGCACCTCAAGGCAGTGCTCGCCGTCGTGTGCCTTGGGCAGACAGCAGAACACACTGTCGGCACGCAACAGGTCATTGCACACGTCGATGTCTATCTCCACGTTGCCAAGCGGCGTGGCGTAAGCGCCGAACTGGTTGTCGACCGAAGCACCGTCGAAGGCTGCCTTATGGCTCGGTCCCAACAGGAACACCCGCTTATATTCTCTTGCCGGATTAATGCGCATATATGCCTTTGCCGCCATAGCTCCCGAAAAGACATAGCCTGCATGGGGCACAATGACGGCGCGCACGTCGTCGGCATGACTTACTCTGGCTGACTTCAGAAAGCCGTCGACATCATTGGCAAGCGTGTCTGCCGAAGCTGAATAAAACTGCCCGGCAACGGCCGGCTTACGTATATCGTCTGCACTGCGTGAGCATGACTGAGAAATGTGTGTTGCCATAATAATCAGTATAATTAACAGTTTTGCTTTCAAGGGTGTTGTGAATAAATTATTCTTATATCGCAAAAATAAGAAAAATAATTGAGAAAGGAAAGAGAATTTTTATTATTTAGGAGTTAAGACAAATGCTTTTATTATTAGGAGTTAAAGGAGTTAGAGTAGTTATCGACAACAAGTTGGCTAGGAGTTAAAGTCAAATGTTTTGTTGCTATAAACCAGTTCAGCAATTGGATTTTTCACTTTTCACTCTTAGTTTTTCACTTTAATGTGCCGGCTGATTTGCAATTGTCGTGCAAGCGAGAGCAGAAGCAAATCTCATTTGGTTATGCCGAGCGCAGCCGACAATCAATAAGACTAATCTGCCGGAATTGAATATCAGGATCTGTGATCCGAAATTAATACAATTTATTTATAAAAAGGAAGTTAAGCGGATTGAAAATCCTTATATTTTATGTTGCCGGATAACATATCCGGCAGAACATTTGCTTTGCGGATTCTAAACAACAGAGCCTAATATTACATGCTACTAGAAAAATAATTGAGAAAAGAAAGGGAATTTTTATTATTTAGAAGTTAAGACAAATGCTTTTATTATTAGGAGTTAAAGGAGTTAAAGTCAAATGCTATGTTGGATAATTACAGCTATAAGAAATTGTTTCGCAACAAGGCTAATGTGCCGGCTGATTTGCAATCTGCCGGAATTAAGTATAAGGATCTGTGATCCGAAATGCATATTACATAGGAAGATAAGCGGATTGAAATAATTAATGTTCGATATAAATCAAACAAAACATTACTCTTGTGAATAAAAATTTTAACGGAAAAATCAGGACAAAAGATTTTTGGGAAATAGAAAATAAATATATAACGGATGTTAATATGCGCATACTTATAGCGACATTTCATTAACATACATTTACGTTTATGTCGCTATTTTACCATAAAAAGGATGATTTTGTTGGCCAAATCAATGGATTTTGACTAACAAAAGGGGCTATTTCAGAACGTAAACGGGCCACTTTTGCACTGTAAACGGCAAAGTAATATTTTTTAACTGTTGCCATTTCCCTCTTAAAACGGCATAACCAGCTGTAAATCAACAGATTAACTAAAACATGAAAATTATGACATTTTTAAGAAGAAAAGACTGAACCGTGAGGAAAAATGGCATTCTGAGAGAGTCAAACGATCGGAAACAATCCGTTTATTTTACATTTTAACATTGCGGAATAAGTACACAACAAGGCTCAAAACTTAAAGCTGATGCTCGCATAGGGAAGGCAGTTGCCGTGCCATGTGGCAGAATAGAAACTGAGGACATCCTCGTCTGACGGACGGCCCACCACATTATACAGACCGCAGCGCAGGGCAAGGAGCTTGCGGCCGAAGGCCTTCTCGAACGAATAGCCCACGTCGACACGATAAACCAGCGGCTCGCGCATGGTGCGGAACTGCTCCTCGGGCGGTGTGTTGAAATCATCGCCAAACTCAAGCACCTTGCCGGAGCGCATCATGCCGCCGACGGAAACGAGCGAATGGGCATTGAGCTTATACGACAAGGCTGCAGCCAACTGATGGGGAACGTCATAGAGCGACGGCATGCGGCCGCGTTCGGGCATGTCGTCAAACCACTCGCGGCTGCGCGAAAAGGCATACGAAAACTGAAGCATCCAGCGCCTCCAGCTCTTGTTGAGATAAAGGCGGAGGCCATAGCTGTCGCCGCTGCCCACCATGACATACTGATCCCAGCCGCCGTCGTCAACAAAAACATCGGGGCGCATGGCCACTACGTTGCGGCGTGTCTTATAGAAAGCCGACAGTTCAAACAGGCCGCCGGTAAGGAAATGCTTCCACCCCACCTCATAATGCTCCGACGAACGCGGCTTGTAGCCGTCTATGCTGGGCATGCGGAAGTCGGTAGGCAGGTCCCAGTTGTAAAGCCGCAGGCAATGATAAAACTGCTCCATCTTTGAGAAATGCAGATAGAGCAGGTCGCTGTCTGTAGGGAAATATCTGACAGACAGGCGCGGCTGTATGCTGTAATAGTCTTTGCTGCCGTGAGGAAAATAGCCTACGCCGTGGACACCCACCTGAACCGAGAGCCGCTGCGACACACGTATGTGGTTGTCATAGAACACTGACGCCTGACTGATAAGCTCGCGCCGGGTGCGGACGTCGCTGCCGAAGGCCGCAATGCGGTAGGTGTCGTAAGAATACTTGGCGCCCCAGCGCGCACTGTAAACGTTGTCGAGGGTGTAGCTGAACTCTGTAGAGGCGTTAAACGAGCGTATGCCGCTTCTGACGTAGCCCGTAGAGTCGACTCCGAGCATGTCTATGCGCGCGCGGTTGGTGTGTCCGGAGTAAAAGAGCGACGTGGTGTTGCCCAGCTTTCCCGCCTGCGTGTTGAACGAAAGCTGGCAGATGTCGTTGCTCCATCTGAGCACCGTGCCGGTCTCGCCGTCGTAAAGCGGCATGTGATAGTCGTCGCGCGCACCGTAGGCCATGGCGCTGAGCGATGTCTGCGGCGATATTGAATAAGACAGCTTGGCATTGTAGTCGTAGGCTGAATGGTTAAGGCGGTCGTCTTCCGACCGCATGTTGTCGAAGAAGTCGAGCCAGCTTCTACGTGCGCCCACCATATATGAAAGTTTGTCCTTCACGATCGGTCCTTCAAGTGTTACCGATGCGGCGGGCATGTCGAGCGAGAGGGTGTTGACAAATTCGTTTTTGTTGCCGTCTTTAAGATTAACCTCAGTAACCGACGAGAGCCTCCCTTCAAAGCGAGTGGAGAAGAAGCCCTTATGGAACACCACATTCTTTACGGCGTCGCCGTTGAATATGGGCAGCAGCGAGTTGAGGTGTCCCGGATGGAACACGGGCACTCCGTCGAGCAGAAACAGGTTTTCGTCGTTGCTGCCGCCGTCCACCTGCAGGTTGCTCCCTGCCATCGACGATATCACTCCGGGCAGAATCCATATCTGCGAAAAGAGGTCGTTGCGGCTGAACGAGAGCATGCTTGAGGGCGTTGTCTCGCCCAGTTCGCCGTCGCGCCTGGATGTCTCTACGGTTATCTCTTCTATCTCAAACGGCAAAGGCTCAAGATGCGTAACAATATGACAATTGCCGCTCACACTTATGCGGCGGCTCAATGGGGCATATCCCATATAAGAAACATTGAGCACATAAGTGCCCGGCGGAACGTAAAGGCGGTAAACGCCGTTGGCATCGGTAATGGCAGCCGTACGCCTGCCCCCGCCGTTGTCGATACTTACGACGGCACCGTAAAGGCGCTCGCCGCTCTCCTCCTCGAGCACCGTTCCGCCAAGGCATACGTTCTCCATCTTCTCTGCCTGAATCAGCAGCTTGCGCGGAGGCACAAAGGCCGTGCGCACCTTATATCCGTCGAGCACCTTAGAAAGCAGAGCCCCCACGGTGTAGACGCCCGGACGGTCGATGCGCCTGACCTTATCGACGTCGATCTGTGCGGGGTTATATGAAATGACGATACCGAGGCCGGTCTCTATCCTTGACAGCCACTGCTGCACGGTGGCAGAAGAGGCTTCAACGCGCAAAGTCTCTTCGGTAAGCGCACGCGCATTGTCCGTTGTCTGCGCGTGCGCCAGAGTTATCCGAAACAGAATAGGGACTAATACCCACAGTATTCTTCGTATGTTCATTTATATAGCATGTAATGTTTACCGGCCACCACCGTCTTATACTTGCATCCGCAGACAAATGCCAGTTCCTTCACTATCTCGTCGCCGTCGGCACCGTCGATGCGGGTTGTTATGAAGTTGTCGTCAAGGCCAGCATCGAGGTCAATGCGTATGCCGGTGTTGCTCTCTATCTCGCTCACCACCTTTGGCAGAGGCTCGTTGCTGAACACCATCGACACGTCGGCATCATCGCTGCCGAAACGCGTGGCGGGCGAGCCTATCACTCCGGTGCGCAGCTCTCCGTCTATGAGTTCGGCCTTCTCGTTTGCCTCTATGACAACGCTTGCGCGATCTGTGGCAACCTTCACCTTGCCGGTCTTGACATACACTCCGGCGTGGCCGCCATGAGTGGCGTCTACAAGAAACGAGGTGCCCATCACCGTAACGTTCATCACGCCGGTCTCTACCTTAAAGCTTGCGCCGTGCAGTTTCTTGACCTTGAAGAAGGCCTTGCCGCTCAGGCGGGCTGTGCGCACCCTGTCGACACCCTTGTCGCTGTAGGCCAGCGTTGCTTCAGGATAGAGCAGCACCTCCGAACTGTCGGGCAGGATGATGTGCTGCTCCACGGTTCCGTTGTTGGCATACTGCATAACGTCCGAGCCGCGGCTGCCCGAAAGATACGGCAGCGCAAGGACAACCATGAGCAGCAGCGCAGCTGCCACCGACACAATAAGCATAGCCCTGCGGTGCAGACCGTGCCACAAACGGCTGCCGCTGAGCCGCGGCTCAACCTTGCGCCAGGCAGCACCGGCATCGAATGTGGCCGGGTCGGGCGTGGCAACAGGCGCACCCATAAGCTTCTTCAGCTTTTCATACTCTCCTTCATTAGCCTTTATCCAGCTGTCGAGCACGCTCTGCTGCCGCGGCGTAAGCCCTTCATGGGCAAAATGCCTCGCAAGCAACCCGTTGATATCTTCATTGCTGTTCATCTTTATTCCCGATTTAAAATAATTGATAAAATGATTGTTACAAGAACCGTCACTACAAAACTGTTGGCGGCGGCATACTGACGCAGCAGCTTCAGGGCCTTTGTCATCTGGTTTTCGACAGTCTTTTCCGACAGGTTAAGGCTCGAGGCTATCTCGCGGTACTTCATTCCGTGAAGCTTGGCCATCATGAAGATGTCCCGGCACCGCGTGGGCAGCGTAGCCAAGGCGGCCTCGAGCCTCTCCTCCATAGTAGGCTCATCGCTGCAATGGCCTTCGTCGGCAGCCATTGTCTCGGCGCTCACCTGCCGGCCGTCAATCGGCACAATGTCGCATGTACGCTTACGCAAGAACGAAATGCAGCGGTTTCGCACGGCTGTGGTTATGTATGCGGCAAACTCATTTTCAGGCATGTCGTCGAGATTCTTGTCCCACACGCTTACGAACAGCTCCTGAACAATGTCTTCAGAGTCGGCCCTGTCGGAAACATATCCGTAGGCTATGCAGCATAGCCTCGGATAATGTTTCAGAAATCTCGATTTAAAAAGCTCTTTTCTACTGACTTTCATCATTGCGTACGCATATAATTACAAATAACTAAAATCTGAAGCTCAAGCCGGCTGTAACAAAGCCTTTGTGACCGAGTCCGGCCTCAACGAACGCACCTATCGTCTCGTTGCCAACACGCAGCGCTATAGGATTAACCTGATATGCAAACGACGTGTTGAGGTCGGCTTTGGCGGCAGCAGCCTTTCCGGCTTCTGTCAGTCCGGTTTCGGTGTGGCGCTTCAGGCTCACTCCGGCCGACGCATTTCCGTAAAGCTCAACAAGTCTGCTTTTAAGATAAACAAACTCTGCCGTGGGCAGTATCATGAAGTTGAGCTCGCGTTCTTTTATCGAAGGCATCTTGTCGCCCGAGAGCGTCAGCTTGCTTGTTGTGTGGGCAAAGCCGAGGTCGGCACCTACGCGGAAGCGTCCGACGGTATAGCGGTAGCCGAGTCCGTAAACTATCGAGGCTTTCTCGTCTGTGCGCTTGCTGCCGGTAACGGCGTCTGCAAGTCCGAGTCCAAGCACATCGACTGCGCTCTGTGTCAGTCCGTCACTCACCGAAACACGTATCTCATGTCTGTTGTCCTGGGCGTTAGCCATGTTGACACCTGCGAAAATGCACAAAGATAATACAAATACTTTAAATTTCATAATGCTCGATTTTTTATTGTTAATATTATTTACTTTTGTCTCTCTTTGCCCCTATAACGCAGCCTCAACAAAATACCCCTATCCTGTTTCCGCATTTTTTTCAGAAAAATGTTTGCTGACCGTGGAAAGCCTTGCATAAAAGGGAAAAACAGAGGGAAAAGCCGTTACAGAAACGGCAAGAAAAAGGCGTGCCCCGAGGAAAAATCCTGCGGGGCACGGCCGTCTGTCATAACAAGAACATGCAATCAGCCACAAGTCTTGTACCAATAAAAAATCAGTATAGTGATAATCCGACTGTCACAGCCGGGAGGAAAAGAATCTGAATATTGCTTATCGCGCAGCATCTTCTGCGCACGTACAGCCCCACTGCACAGCCGTCACGATGCTATCTGCCTTTCAGGCATGCGGTTGCCGGCAAGCATATCGCCGTATCTTATCACCGACCAGTTGCCGTTTTCGTCTTCGGCAAGTGCCGACATCGTTTCAACCCAGTCGCCAGAGTTGAGATAGTGGATGTCGCCATAATATGTGTCGGCCGGATGGTGTATGTGTCCGCAAATAACTCCGTCGCAGCGGCGTGCCCTTGCGAGCCTTACAAGCTCCTGCTCAAAGTCGGATATGTAAGACACAGCCGACTTCACTTTCTGCTTGATGGCCTGCGACAGCGAATAGTAAGGCTTGCCGTGGGCGGTGCGGTAGTTGTTGTATATCTTGTTAAGCCACAACAGAAACGTATAGCCCACGTCGCCGAGCATGGCAAGCCACTTCATGTTGGTAGTGACGGTGTCGAAGATGTCGCCGTGGGTAACATAATAGCGACGGCCGTGGCTCTCGTGTATAAAGTCCTTGACGAAGCGTATATTGTAGAACGTGGACGGCACCATGCTGTCGATAAAGTCGTCGTGGTTGCCCCTGACGTATATTATTTCGGTGCCCTGCTTCTCCATCATCTTCATTATCACCTTGAAGAAGTCGGTGTATTTGGGCTGCCATTTGCGCGTGCCGCCCTTGCGCAGTGCCCAGCCGTCTATTATGTCGCCGTCGAGAATGAGGCGGCGGCAGTTGACCGACTTCAGAAAATCAGTAACTTCTGTTGTCTTTGAGTGTGTCGTGCCAAGATGTATGTCGGACAGCACTATCGTTGAATAAAATTTACGCAGACGCATAATGTCATAAAGTATATTTCCGAGCGAATACCGGCTGCCGCAGACGGCAA
>ENA-ORNK01002177-ORNK01002177.1-human-gut-metagenome-genome-assembly--contig:-NODE-2177-length-11410-cov-12.612682_pt1 | contig 11410 bp, 12 predicted proteins | sample MGYA00242115_ERZ509022 | MGnify/ENA primary metagenome ERZ509022 (study PRJEB26280, sample SAMEA2338690) | human gut metagenome | biome: human gut; feature: human-associated habitat; material: faeces...
TAGGGAATCTCCGCCATGGTCAGGGCGGTGCAGCCGGTAAACCAGTAGGCAAGGCTGGGGATGCAGAGCGCGTCCATATCCTCAAACCACACCTGTGTGATTTGCTCCCGTACCGTCGCCCAAGGCTGGTCGTCCGGGCTTACAAATGTAGGACAGCTCCCGTTGCCGGAGAGCATGAGCCAGCCATATTCGTTGAGTTCCCAATAGATGCCGCTGCCCGGAATCACGCCGGAGGTATCGGAGGGCTGTCCGGCTTCCGGTTCAGGCTGTTCCAACAGAGGTGTTGCCACCGGCACAGCTATTTCTTCCGGTTCTGGCAGGGATTCTTCTGTGTGTTCCGTGTGTGAAAATACTTCTTCGTGCGTGTGTCCGCAGTCCTCGCCGCACAGCTCCGTTTGTGCCGCAATCGTTTCCTCCGGCAGCCCTGCCGCCAGCGCCGTGGTGCCGAGCAGCGACAGCGCCGCCAGAAGCGCCAGCAGCAGAGCCAGCGGCTTTTTTGCTTTCATAAGCGTCATGCTGCCCCCTCCTTAATCCACGATGGAGATGGTAAATACCACGTTCGCCGCCTGTACGTCCTTGCTGTTGGGCGCGTCGCCGGACACCTTTGCGAAATAGGTGAGCTTCTGGCTTCCGCCCGCCGCGATCACAGGAAAGGCGGAGGACGTGAGCGGCACTCTGCCCGCGCCGGTTGTGACGCAGCCGTTAATCTTCAGGGCGATGGTCTTGCTGCCGGAGAAGCTGTCGTAGCTCCCGACCTTGTACGCTCCGTCCGTGACGGAAAGACCCGTCACCTGCACGGAGCCGGTTTTGGCGTTGTTTGTGATCCTCGCGTTGTCTGCCGTGACCACCGTGCCGTTGATGACGTACACGGGCAGGGCGGCGGGGACGGTGACGTTGACCGCCCGGTACTCGTTGGAAACGGTCAGCGTCACCGGTACGGTGGCGGTGGTCGTGCCTGCCGCCAGCGCGCCGGTGGAAAGGGAAAACACCAGCGCAAGGGCGAGTAAAAACGCCGGGATGGTTTTTCGTTTCATAAAGCCTGCCTTTCTGCGGCAGGGGCAGCCCCCGCAAAGGGAGCCGCCCGCCGCTGTTTTGTGGTTTATTCGCTTGGCTGTTGGGTTTTTCTCTTACGCCGCGGTATCCCACTCCACGATGAACACCACGTTTGCCACGGTCGCGCCGGTCACGGCGGAGGACAGCGGGGTGACGATGGCGGCGTAGTCGATCTTCACGGTGTTGCCGGTGCTGTCACCCACGCCGGTCATGTAGCAGCCTGCGATGGGCGCGTCGATGAGTGTCTGGGTGTTGGCGTTGGAGGCGTCGGTGGACTTCTGCTGCCCGCCGCCGATGGAGATGGCAAAGCCCAGCTTGTTGCTGTCCACCTTTTCTCCGGCGAGAATGGACTTATTGCCGAAGGCCGTGAGCTTCCAACCGGAGGCTGCGGTGATGGAAACGGACTTCACGCGCACCGCGCCGTAGGAGTGGTTGACGATCTGGCAGTTGTTGGCGGTGGTCACGTCGCCGTCCTGCGACATGGCCATCGGGAGCGCGGTGGGAACGGTGACGCGCATGGCGGTGGCGGAGGGGTCGCCGCCCTCGGTGCCGTCCGAGGTGGAGCTGAGGTTGACGGGGGTGGAGCCGGAGCCGCCGGAGCTGTCGATCTCCGCCGCGAATGCGGAAACGGACAGGCTGAGGCAGAGGCAGAGCGCCAGGACGAGTGCGATGAGCTTGGAGGTATGCTTTTTCATAGGTTTTTCTCCTTTCGCCTTTCGGCTTGTAAAATATATTGACCGCCTTGCGGCATGGTCACGAAATGAAAAACCGTCACTCCAGAACGGTGACGGTGATGACAGCGCCCGCGCAGCCGAGGTATTCGCCGCTGTCGGGGTCTACGTTGTAGAAAAGAGCGGTGCATTCGTATGTTCCGGTGTCAAGGTCGGCGGACAGCTTCGCCGTTTCCAGTTTGCTGCCTACGGGGATCGCGCCGGACTTGTAGATCACCTCGCCGGTGTCGTTGCGGTGGATCTCCACCACCTGCGGGTAGTTATTGACGCTTTCGTTAACGATCATCAGGTTTCCGGCAGAGCTGCCGTTTTGGAAGGTGGGCGTGGTGTTCATGGAGATGTTGATCATGCCCTGCTCCACCTTTTCGTTGAGCGCGTCCACAATCTTGTCCGTGTCCGCCTCATTCCAGCCGCCCTCCACCGCGCCGGGGTCGTAGACGATGCCGCCGGGGGCGGGATCGGGCGTCTTGCCGTCTGTGCAGCTTCGCAGCAGGAACACCGCCGCCGCGATGATGAGCAGCACCAGCAGCGCAATGAGCGCGCCCCGGTTGCTGCCGCCGCTTCTCTGCTTATGGGGATAATTGGATTTTGCCATGTGCCTTGTCCTCCTGTTTTTTACCGCATGAGCGGATAGAATGGTTCCGCGCCCCGCAGGGGGCGCTCGGATATGGGGAACGCCGTCCTCCATGGGACGCGGCGGCTACCGGCCGCGCAGCCCGTCGCCGTACATATCGTGGTTGACGAGGGCGGAATAGTAGCTGCCGATGGTGCTGGGCGCGTTGAACAGCGACGCCAGCAGGTATTTCTTGATGTTGCGGACGTAGGTGGTATTCTGCTTCAGGCAGTCAAAGACGTACTCGATGTGGGAGGACGTGATGCGCAGCAGCTTCTCCTTCACCATATCTGCCGGATATTCGTCGCCTGCCACAACGATGGTTTGTCTGCGGGAGCAGAGGGTTTCCGCAATAAGCTCCACCACCTCGTCAAGCTGCTCCTTGTCCTGCCGCGGGTCCTGCACGAGAATGTCGTACTCGATATTATCTTTGACGATCTCTCGCGCTTCCTCGTATCCCATCCCGTCATATCCCGCGCTCTGCAAGGGGGCTGGGGGATAGATTGGATCAGGATTTGATGTGTCCGTAATAGATTCATCAGGAATTTCTTTTTCTTTATTTCTTCTATCTTTATTTAATTGCGCGGGTTTTTCCGTATATGGCTCCGCCGTATCCGGGGTATCCAGATACGGGTTTTCCGTATCTGGGCAGGCCGTATCCGGCAGAGGCGTATGCGGCGATTCATAGATGGTGTACTCGGTGTCGGTGATACGCCCGCGGCTGTCCCTGAGCTGGCGGCGTACAAGGTAGCCGTGCGATTCCAGCTCCTTGAGCGCTGCGCCGATGGCGTCCACGCCCTCCTTGCAGATGGCGGCAAGCCCACGGGTGGTATAATCCCACTCGTCGGTCAGGGAGAGCATCTTGGACAGCAGCCCGATGGCCTTGAGGGTCAGGGCGATGTCCCGCAGGTGGTAATTGGACATGACCGTGTAATTGTGGTTCTTCTCCACGCGAAATACTGCCACGGTGTTCACCTCCCCTCAGAGGGAAAAAGCAGCCCCGCAGACGGAGCGTTTCCCCCTGCTTCGCGGCGGATGAGGCGGCGGAGGGTATATTCCCGCTGTCCGCGTCTTGCGGTGATTTTCAGGGCGTCCAGCCCAAAACGGGCGATGAGCAGGGCGTTGATGAGCAGCCGGAACGCCTCGCCCGGGATGATCTGCGGCTCCGCAAGGTCGCCCTGCGTGACCTCCGCCGTGTGGCAGTAAAGGCTCTTTGCCGCCATGAGCAGCGTGTAGTCATGGGATGAGATGCCGCGCCTGCGGGCGTAGCGGAAGTCGATACCGCCGCGGAAGAAGCAGTTGAAGGTCCTGTCCGCAAGCTCCTTGTTGGAGGTCAGCAGATACAGCGCGGCGAAGAACTCCGGCGTGTCGCGCTCCTTGCGGCAGCCCAGCAGCAGCCGCAGGGTCTCCATGCGCTTCCTGTGGGCGTCGTCCTGCCACATGGTGCCGGGGAAGCTCTCGGCCAGCCGCATGATTCTTGCGGTCAGGCGCGGACGGTACGGAAACAGCTCCGCGACGGCCTCCGCATAGCCCACCGTACCGGCTTCCATGCGCTCGGCAAGGCAGGGACAGGACAGAGCGGTACAGCCCAGCTTTTTGACATATTCCGTACAGAGGACGCAGGAAACGTCCTCCGGCTTATACTTGAACGTGTTGATATACATGGCTTTGCTCCTCTCTGGATATGACAAAACCGGGCAAAGAAAGCTCTCTGCCCGGTCGGTGTCGTGGTTGTCTGCGGTCGTATTCGGTTATCTGGACTGGTCGCGCTGGCGCTTGCGCAGCCATGCGTCCAGCAGCTTCAGGATGGTTTCCTCCATCTTCTGCGGCGTATAGGAGCGCGGGAAGTATTTGCGCAGCTTGTCCGCTGAGAGGACGACGTTATATCCCTCCGGCTTCTTCTGCTCCATCATGATGTCCAGCATGGTGTCATCGTTGAGCTTGCCGTCGCGGGAGAGCTTTTTCATGCGCTGTGCCTGCGAAAGCGAGGGCGTAGCCTGCTCACTGTCGATGGCGGTGAGGAGCATCTGCTGTTCCTCCGGCTTGAGGTAGGAGATTTCCACGGCGGGGGTCATGCCGATCTTCTTCTCGTCCACCATCTGCTGAAGCTCCGGTGATAGCTCGGTCAGGCGGATGTAGCGCTGTACCTGAGATTTACTTTCACCGGCTTCGTCCGCAACGATCTCGACGCTGCGCTTCCTATCAAAATTGTGCCCAACTTGGTCACAATTTTCTTCGGGTAGGTTTTCAGCCTCTTTTGCCGGTCTGCCAGCCTTGCGGCGGATAGCCTCCAGCTTCATTTTGTACGCCTGCGCCCGTTCGGAGGGAAGGATGTTCTCGCGCTGGATGTTGTGCTGTCCACCATGAGGATGGTGGCGGTGTCGTCGTCCATCTGCCGCACGATGCAGGGCATGGCGGAAAGCCCCGCCAGCTCGCTGCCGTGCCTGCGCCGGTGTCCGGCGATGATCTCATAGCCGCCGTCCTCGCGGGGACGGACGATAGCCGGGACGAGAACGCCGTACTGCCGGATGCTCTCCGTCGTTTCCTGCATGGCTTCATCGTCCCGCACCTTGAAGGGGTGATTTGGGAAGTCGTGCAGCTCCGACAGCGGGAGCAGCGTGATTTTATCCTCTTGTGCAGCCGCAGCGGTCTTTGCCCCGCGCTTCGCTTTGCTTTTCGGTTCTTCCATGTTCGTGTTCCTCCTCGTTGAAAGCGGCAGGAACGAAAAAAGGGAGAATGACCGCTGTTACCGCCATTCTCCCATGAAAACAACTATGCGATTGTGATTTCAGCCCCTTGACTGTCTGAAAGAGAGGTATCTGATCGAGAGCCATCTCGCCGCAAACCCGCATGAATACTGCATTTTTGCTGTTTGCGCTTCACCTTCCCGAACGACGTATGTTCAACGACTTCTATGCCCGCGACGGCAGCCGCCGTGTTCGGACCGGCTATCGGCAGAAACAAAAGGAAGGAATCGTGACCATCCCGCCTTTTGGCTACTTCAAGGATAAAAACACAAAGAAGGTTGTCATCGTAGAGGAAGCAGCCGAAACCGTTCGGCTGATTTTCACCGCCTACGTTGGCGGCAGCGGCATGAAGACTATCGCCCGCACACTGAATGAGCAGAGAAGAAAAACACCTGCACTCATGCAGCTGGAACTGCTGAACAAGAGCCTGCCCAACACGCAGGATGCTATCCTCAAGAAGTATCTCTGGGACGCGACTATGATAGCGCGCATTCTCAGAGACGAGAGCTATGTCGGGACACTCATCTGCCACAAAAGCGAACGGAACAAAATCAACAAAACCTTCCGCTTCACAGAGCCGGAAGAACAGTTCCGTCATGAAAACTATCTCCCGCCGATCATCACGCCGGAACTGTGGGAGCAGACGCAGATGATGCTGGAGGAGCGGAAACGGCTGAACGTGCGCGCCGCGCCCTCGCAGGAGATCCTGCGCTACAGTGGACTTCTCCGCTGCGAGGACTGCGGCAGAGCCATGTTCGGCAAGCGCATCCGTCTGAAAAGCGGTGAACGGGTCACCTATGTTTGCAGCACATACAACCGCTTTGGCAAGGAGCATTGCTCCCAGCACCAGATCGACGAGTCTGTACTGGACAAGCTGATTATGAACGAGCTGCGCAATACAAAAACGTTGTATCAGCAGAATTGGGATGCACTGGAGCAGCTGATCGCACAGTGGACGCCAAAGGCAGAACTGACCGGTGCGCAGATTGTCAAGTTAGAAAAGCGGATTCGATGCTTGGAAGATGAAACGGAGGCAATTTTAATGGAGCGGATACGGGACAGAGCCAACGCCGAGCGCTACGACCGCATGATCCAAAAGCGCGAAGAAGAAATCGCCGCGGCGAAAAAGCAGATCGAAGCACTGCAAAACATCTCCGCTGTCCTGCGGGAGCGGCAGACAAAGCTCAAACGGGACATCGGCATGATCGACGACATTCTCGCTGAGGGTGCTATGACGGAAGCGCACCTGCGGATGCTGGTCGAAAAGATCTACGTGCAGGAAACGGACGGAAAACTCAGCCTCGACATTCAGATCAAAGCGCCGTTCCGCACACACTTGGATGTCTATGAAAATGGGATGCTGACAGAGCAATATGGTGCGCTGGATTTTGACTGGGACAGGCTGGCGCGGCTACTCTATGGCGACGGAATCGCGGGGTAAAAGGTTATGGCAATGCGGGTTTGGCTTTACGCGCGGCTGTCCAACGACGATGATCCGGCGCAGAATTCTCTGCAAAATCAGCAGGAGATCTGCCGTGCCTTTGCGGAAAAGCAAAGCTGGACGATCACCGGCAGTTCCACTGATGATAACATCAGCGGCATGAATTTCAGCCGCCGCGGGCTGGATATGCTCACAGCGGCGGTTCAGGCGAAGCAGGTTGATGCTGTCCTTGTGAAGGATCTTTCGAGGCTTGGACGTCACCGAACCCAAACCGCATTGTTTATCGACTACCTGAGAGAGCACCGTGTGCGGGTCATCTCCGTGACAGAGGGTGTGGATACCTTCTGCGAGGAGGACGACCTCATGATCGGCGTCCGCGGCTTGATGAATGATTATTACGCCAAGGACATCGGAAAGAAGATCCGCGCTGGCTACCGGCAAAAGCAGAAAGAGGGGCTCATGATCACGCCGCCTTTCGGATGCTGGAAGGATCGAAATACAAACCAGGTTTTGGTGCAGCAGGAAGCAGCGGAGACAGTACAGCTTATTTACACTCTGTATTTGCAGGGCTGTGGGCAAAAGGAAATCGCCCGCAGGCTCAACAGTCTCAGACGCAAAACGCCTGCGCAGATCATGACGGAACGGCTCGGTTACGACAGCCAGAAGCCGCACAAGACCCGTGACGGGCAGTTCCTCTGGACGTATGCCAGCGTGAAAAACGTACTGGTGGAGGAAGCCTATACCGCGTGCTGATCAATCATCGCAGAGAATATCTCGGCGGCAAAGCGCGAGCCGTCAGCGAAACGGACTGGCTTCGTCATGAGAACTTCTATCCGGTTATCATTGAAAAAGCAATCTGGCAGCAGGTCCAAACACGGCTGAAGCAGCAGGCACGTCCGGCGGTGAACAATCGTACAAAGCACGCTATACCGGGCTGCTGTCCTGTCAGGAATGCGGGAACGTGTTCAGTCCCATGATCCGTTACTGGAACGGCAGCCGCCGTGTGGAATATGTCTGCCGCGGCTACCACCGGAACGGGAAAGGCTATTGCAGCTCTCACCACATTCACGAGGAGGTTTTGGATAAAGCCATTTGGGCTCACGTGAAAAAGCTGCGGGAGCAATACACAACCGAACTGAAAAAGGTCGCGCAGTTACAAAAACAGTGGGCATTGAGGAAGCCAGTCCTCGATGCCCACTGGTTGACGTTGCAGAAAGAAATTTTGAGATTGGAGCAGGAGATTGACGAGTTAGTGATGGAAAAGCTGAAAGGCGACGGAGGCTCATCTGCTCACGAAATCGGTACTTGAACACCGTAAATCAATCGCCTCAAAAACAAAATCGTGGCCCAGCGTCAGCGGCCACGATTTTGAACGAAGAAAGACCTTTGCTGTCGAGGCGGGCGCGCCCTGCGCGGCTGCCTGACATCCAAAGGTCATTTCTGAGTGGTGCGCCCGACAGGACTTGAACCTGCACGCTCGCGCAATGGAACCTAAATCCATCGTGTCTGCCAATTCCACCACGGGCGCATATTTCATTTTAAAAATTCTGCTTATGCGGCAGGTGCTTCGTGACAGAGCCATTTCGAAGCACACGTATCTTTTATATTCTACCACATTCGGTTTCGCCTTGTCAATCCGAAGAAACGGTTGACGCGGAGGGCGGAAACGGCGATTTTTAACGCCTTTTTCATTGCAATCGGTGGAATGCGGCGCTATAATGGAGAAAAATCGCACAAAGTCAGGAGTGTATGACATGAAGATCGTCATTGTCGGAGACGGCAAGGTCGGCAGCACGCTTGCCGAGCAGCTCTCCCGGGAAGGACATGACATTACCATTGTAGACCACAGCCCCGATCCGCTTCAGCAGACGACGGAAGCGCTCGATATTCTCTGCATCGAGGGAAACGGCGCGACCTATGAGACGCAGATCGAGGCAGGCGTGGATTCCGCAGACCTGCTGATCGCAGTGACGGCGTCGGACGAGCTGAATCTGCTGTGCTGCCTGATCGCCAAAAAGGCCGGCGCGCAGCATACGATCGCGCGTGTGCGCAATCCGGAATATGATTCGCAGCTTTCGCTGATTACGGACGACCTCGGGCTGAGCCTGTCCGTCAACCCGGAGCTGACCTGCGCGACCGAGATCGCGCGGAGCCTGCGGCTGCCGTCGGCCATGCGGGCCGACGCCTTTGCGGACGGACATGTGGAGCTGCTGCAGCTGATCCTGTCGGAGCAGTCGCCGCTGGCAGGCAAGACGCTGATGGAGCTGCCGGTACTGACGCGGTCGAACGTGCTGATCGGCGCCGTTGAGCGCGGCGGAAGCATGGTGACAATCCCCGGCGGCTCGTTCCGGCTGGAGGCGGGGGACCGGATCCTCCTGATCTGTACGCCGCGCAGCGCGCAGACCTTCTTCCGGCAGGTGCATCTGGCGGCAAATCCGATCCGGCACGTTATGCTGGTCGGCGGCGGACGCATCGCGTATTATCTGGCGCGGCAGCTGCTGGAAACGGGGCTGGACGTCAAGATCATCGAATCGAATTTTGCCCGCTGCGAGGAGCTTTCGCAGCTGCTGCCCAAGGCGACGATCCTGCACGGCGACGGTACGAACGAGGCATTCCTCCGGGAGTCCGGCGTGGAGCAGGTGGACGCCTTTGCGAGCCTGACCGGCATGGACGAGGAGAACATCCTCATCAGCCTCTACGTCCGCAAGAGCTTCCCGCGCGTCAAGGTCGTGACCAAGGTCAACCGCGCCTCGTTCCAAAGCATTCTCAGCGCACTGGATGTCGGCAGCGTCTACAACTCGCGCCACAGCGCGTCCAACCTCATCTGCCGCTATGTCCGCGCGATGCAGAATTCCGTCGGCTCCAAGGTCGAGACGCTTTACAAGCTGCTCAGCGGACGGGTGGAGGCGCTGGAATTCCGTGCGGCGGAGGGCTCTCCGGTCTGCGGGACGCCGCTTTCCACGCTGCGGCTCAAGCGGAACATCCTGATCGGCTCCATTGACCGCGGCGGCAAGGTCATTATCCCCAGCGGCCAGGATACTATCGAGCCGGGCGATACCGTCATTGTTATTACGACCATCACCGGCCTGAGCGACCTGAGCGATATTCTGGACAGACGAAAGGGATAAGCCATGAACAAACGCATGATCTCTTTTATTCTGGGGACGCTGCTGATCCTGGAGGCCGTGATCCTGCTGCTGCCGGCGCTGGTGGCGCTGATCTATATGGAGCGGGCAGGCTGGTACTATCTGTTCACGGCGCTTGGAGCCGCGCTGGCAGGGTTGGCGCTGCGGCTGATCTCCCGGCCGACCCGGAAAACGATCTATGCGCGCGACGGACTTCTGTGCGTGGCGCTGGGATGGGTCGTGCTGTCGTTGGCAGGAGCGCTGCCGTTCACGCTCTGCGGAGATATCCCGTCGTATCTGGACGCCGTTTTTGAGATGGTCTCCGGCTTCACCACGACCGGCTCGAGCATCCTGCCGAACGTGGAAGTGCTGAACCGGTGCAGCCTCTTCTGGCGCAGCTTTTCGCACTGGATCGGCGGCATGGGCATTCTGGTGTTCATGCTCGCCATCGTCAATATGGAGGGCGGGCAGGGCATCCATCTGCTCCGCGCCGAAAGCCCCGGGCCGACCGTCTCCAAGATGGTGCCCCGGATGGTGGATTCCTCGAAAATTCTGTACGGCATCTATTTCGGCCTGACGGTCATACAAATGATCTTCTACCTCGCCGGAGGAATGCCGCTGTTCGATACGCTCTGCAATGCGTTCGCCACGGCAGGCACGGGCGGCTTTGCGATCAAGGCCGACTCATTCGCGGGCTACAGCTATTATCACCAGACCGTCACGACCGTCTTTATGGCGCTGTTCGGCGTGAATTTCTCGATCTATTTTTTCATCCTGCGGCGGAAATTCGACCTCGTGTGGAAGAATACGGAGCTGCGCTGGTATCTGGCGATCATTTTCCTGTCCATCGCGGCGATCACGCTCAACATCCTTCCGATGTATCCGCGTGCGTATGACGCGCTGCACCACGCGGCGTTTTCCGTGTCATCAGTCATCACGACAACGGGCTTCGGTACGGAGAATTTTGGCCTTTGGCCGGAGTTTTCCCGCGTGATCCTTGTGTTGCTGATGCTGATCGGCGCGTGCGCAGGCTCCACCGGCGGCGGTCTCAAGATCTCCCGGCTGGTCATTCTGGTCAAGACGGTGCAGCGCGAGGTGCGGCTGCTCCTGCATCCGCGCACGGTCAAGGTCATGACCATCGACGGAAAGCCGCTCTCCAACGATACGGTGCGCGGCGTCAGCGCCTATTTCCTGACATATGTGTTCCTGATCGTCATCTCGATCCTGCTGGTCTCGCTCGATGGCTTCGACGGCTCGACAACCATCACGGCGGTCTTTGCAACGGTCAACAACATCGGCCCCGGCCTCGGCATGGTTGACCCGGCTGGAAGCTACGCGGCGTTTTCGCCGCTGGCCAAGGTCGTGCTGACGCTGGATATGCTGTTCGGACGGCTGGAGCTGTATCCCATGCTCATCCTGATGCTGCCCACGACGTGGACGCGGCGCAGATAAAACAGAACGGCAAGCGGGCCGCAGGCAAATGCCTGCGGCCCGCGCGTGTTTTTGAAAGGCTCCTGCGCGGAGGAAAGCGGCGCTCAGAAATAATCCTCGATCAGAAGCGGCTTTTCAAAGAAAATCTGCCCGAGCGGCGCGGAGCCCTGAAAAACCTACACGCCGGGTATATACCGCGCCGCGTCCCCGAAGCGGCAGACGCCGCTGAGCAGCGCGGAAAAAGCGCCGATCTCCAGCGCGGCGTCCGG
>ENA-ORNK01002186-ORNK01002186.1-human-gut-metagenome-genome-assembly--contig:-NODE-2186-length-11380-cov-2.220132_pt1 | contig 11380 bp, 9 predicted proteins | sample MGYA00242115_ERZ509022 | MGnify/ENA primary metagenome ERZ509022 (study PRJEB26280, sample SAMEA2338690) | human gut metagenome | biome: human gut; feature: human-associated habitat; material: faeces...
AAAAAGATCGGCTCGATACAAGCGACGCTAGGCCGTATAAAAAATAGAGCAACGGCCCCTTTTGCTCTACCAGATCCCGATAGGGCACAAGGCCGTGCATCATACCCTTACCCACGGTGAAAAAGCATTGGATATCGCTTCCATTATTCAGAGGATATAAAAAAGAGCTCTTTGTGCAGATTGTTAGAAAACAAAAAGACACAAACAGGCAATAGAGCAACATCCCTATCTGAACCCGGCGCTCTGTTTTATGCATGGTCCACCACCCTTTCCTATGCAGTTCCAGCGATAATGATCTCATTATACGCCTCCACGCTATCGGTATGAATCACCTGCCCGCTCTGCACAAGATCTGTGATGCAGAAACGCATTCCCTTCAGCATCGCGGCTTCGAGGCTCACCCCAGCCGCCGCGCGCATCTCCTCCACGCCGTTATAATCGCGGTCCGCGGAGATAAAATCCGCAATATAGAGCACCTTTTCCAACACACTCATGCCTGCGCGGGCTGTGGTATGGTAGCGGATCGCCCGTAAAATATCCGCATCCTTTACCTGCAAAGCCGTGCGTGCATAGGCCTCGCCTGCCATCGCATGCCATAGCTTGGGGTTTGCACGCTCATCTGCCGTAAGAACAGCGTCCGCTTGCTCCAAAACGGCAAGCTGCTCCTCCGGCGGACTGTTTTTCATTATATCATGCAGGATTCCCGCTGTATATGCTTTTTCTGGATCGGCTCCATATTTTTGGGCTAGCCGCCTTGCCTCTTGTGCTACATTGAGCGAATGCGCAAAGCGCTCCGGGCGAAGCTTTCCGCGTATAGCGGCGATAAATTCTTCGTTTCGCTGCGTATCCAACATCCGATAAAGCCCCTTTTCCAGAATATAATGGCACACCTCGCCTGGGATCAGGTCTTTCACCTCGACGCCTTCCCGCAGCTTTTTCCGCAGTTCGGTAGAGCTAACAGGCACAGGGCGCACTGTGCAGAGGATGACCCGGCTGCTGAGGTCTCCCAGTGGGCCGCCACGGATATACGACTCCAACGAGGCATATTCCTCCATGCCCCCCCGCGCGGCCACGGCCAGCCTGCACATGCGCAGGATTTCACCGGGGTTGCGCCACTGGTGGAAAGAAAGCAGCATATCCGTGCCCATAAACAAATAAAATTCTGCATTGCCATATTGTTTCTGCAATGCTGCCAGCGTATCGCAGGTGTAGCTCTTCCCGCCGCGGGAAAGCTCCAGGCCGCTAATCTCAAAAGGTTCGTCTGGAAACGCAAGGCGACACATCTCCATCCGATCTGCCCCGCTCGCGAGCTCATGCGCCTGCTTATGCGGCGGAAGGTTAGCCGGGATAATGAGCACCCGCTCAAGCCCAAGCGCCTGTGCGAGCGTGCGCGCCAAATGACCATGGCCGCTGTGCGGCGGGTTGAAGGTTCCGCCATAAATGCCAATGCGCCGCTTACCCGGCTCCAACATTTTTTCCCCTGCCATTGCGTTTTCCTCCGTTGGCCGAGCCTATTTGCCACGGCCCTGCCGTGTGGAAAAGCGGCCGCCCTCCCGCTTCTGGCGCAGCCGCACCGCACTCTTGCGGCTGTTGGGGCGATTACCAATGCCCGACTTTGGTTTTTCCTTCCTCACCGGTTCATGAAGCGCCGGGCTATAGCGGTATAGCACAATGCTGCCGCCAATCACCTGAACAATATCGGCCCCAGTCGCCTCGGCCAGCTTCTGTGCAATCGCCTTCGGCGGCTCCGGCGTTGTTTCCAAAAGCACCTTTAGCTTGATGAGCTCCCGCGCGCGCAAGGCGTCGTCCGTCTGCGCAATCAGCGCATCGTTCACACCGCCCTTGCCTGCCTGGAACACAGCCTCCAAAGAATTTGCCTGCGCGCGTAGCGCCGCTCTTTCCTTACTTGTCATAGATGATCCTTTCCTGTTTCAAGATACGCCGGCAGCTCCTGTGCCAGCTTACGCAGCGCATTCCCACGGTGACTAACACGGTCTTTCTCCTGCGCTGTCAGCTCTCCAAAGGTTTTTCCCCCAACGAGAAACAGCGGGTCATATCCAAAGCCACCCCCGCCGCGCGGTTCAAATGCAATCGTCCCCTCACAGGCGCCACGCACGGTCAATTGCCTCCCATCCGGGAACACACAGCACACGCTGCTGACAAAGCGCGCCGTGCGCTGTTGTGCCGGAACAGCCTGGAGGTTTTTCAGCAAAAGCGCGTTGTTTTTTTGATCATTTCCATGCTCGCCCGCATAGCGCGCAGAATACACGCCGGGCGCGCCGCCCAGCGCATCCACCTCAAGCCCGGAATCATCTGCAATGCAGGGCAAACCGCTCTCCCTGCATCCGGATTCCGCCTTGAGATAGGCGTTTTCCTCAAAGGTTTGGCCTGTCTCCTCCACATCGGTGAGCGCAACGCCCGCCTCCTCCGCAGTGAGAACGCGGATGCCCAGGGGCGATAAAATCCGCGCGAGTTCATCGCGTTTTTTTAAATTATGGGTCGCTATTAAAAAATCCATACGGATGGTCATTCCTTTCCTGCGCCAGTCAATTTGAAAGAGCGATTCCAAACTGCTTCTGCCTTTTTTGTGCTTAGCTTAATCCGGATTGCCCAGGCGCGTTCTCCAGCGCTGCCTGCGCAAATAACGCCGCTCCCTGCGGAGCAGCCTACGCTGCCTGCGCCTCTCCAAACGCTTTTGGCGGCGCACCGCATATTTGCTGGAGCGCTGATCGCGCTTCGGGTCTCCGAGGTAATCCCAGAGGCCCGGATGCTTTTTGTGCCGAAGTTCCAACGGATGATTGCGCTCTCCGCCGCGATCATACCAACGGTGGTATATTTTCTTCCACAGTTGCCAAAAGAAGCGGCCTGCTGCCCGAACCGCTTTGATTCCCCTACCCATGTTGATGACCGTCCTTCCGCTTTCCAACAGCTTATGATTCCTGTAGCCCATCCTCTTCCCGGCTGACCTCTTCAAACAGACCCTGCGCAAACGCTTCGGCGTCAAAGGGTTGTAGGTCGTCCACCTGCTCGCCAACGCCTACAAATTTAACCGGAATTTTCAAATCGTCCATGATGCTCAGCACCACGCCGCCGCGGGCTGTGCCGTCGAGCTTTGTCAGCACGATGCCCGTAATTTCCGCCGCATTCATAAACTCACGCGCCTGGTTCACGGCATTCTGGCCCGTGGTCGCGTCGAGCACAAGGAGCACCTCGCGGTCAGAGTAAGGAAGCTCTCTGTCAATCACCCGATAAATTTTAGCAAGCTCTTCCATCAGGTTCTTTTTATTGTGCAGCCGACCCGCCGTATCGCAGATGATCAGATCCGCATCCCGCGCCTTGCCCGCCGCAATCGTATCGAAAATAACCGCCGCCGGGTCTGCGCCCTCGCGGTGCTTGACGATCTCCACACCGGCACGGTCCGCCCAGATTTCAAGCTGCTCAATTGCAGCGGCGCGGAAGGTATCCGCCGCTAAAATCACCTTTTTGCCCTGCGCCTTATAGTAGGCCGCCATCTTGCCGATGGTGGTCGTTTTGCCTACTCCGTTTACCCCGATCACCAGGATCACAGATGGGATCGTATCAAGCTCCATCCCCTCCTTGCCGGAGAGCATGTCGGCCACAACCTCCCGGATCACCCGGCGCAGCTTGTCCGGTTTTTTCAAATCGCGTTTTTTCACGCGGTCGCGCAGCTCGTCGATGATGTGCTGCGCCGTTGTCACGCCCACATCGCCCATGATGAGGATTTCTTCCAGCTCCTCAAAAAGATCATCGTCAATTGCGGCGCTCGCTTCCAGCACGGAATCGATTGCGCCGGACATCTGCTCCCGCGTCTTTTTTAATCCAAAATTAAATTTTTTAAAAAGCCCCATGAAATCGGCCCCCTGCTATTCTTTCTTGATCCAACAGCCGGATGCTTCGAGCCGTGCTCATCAAAAAAGCCGGCCGAATCAAACGGATTCTTTTTTATCATATCATACTGCGGCTGAGAAATCCATGTATCCGCCCAGAAAAACGCCAATGTTTCACCCGATCCCAAGCTTCTTCGCCATCTCCGCCGTTTTGAGCTCCAGCATTTTGGATACGCCCTCCTCCTGCATCGTAATGCCATAGAGAACGTCCGCCTCCTCCATCGTACCGCGGCGGTGGGTAATCAGGATGAACTGCGTGCTGCGCGTCATACGGCGGCAATACTGCGCGTAGCGCGTAACGTTAACATCATCGAGCGCGGCCTCCACCTCGTCGAAAATACAAAACGGCGAGGGCGTCACTTTCAGAATGGCAAACAGGAGTGCGATTGCCGACATGCCCTTTTCTCCGCCGGAGAGCAAATCGATATTCTGCACGTTTTTTCCCGGCGGCTGCACCTTGATATCAATGCCGCACTCCAGCACGTCGTGTGGGTCTTCCAGCAGCAGCTCCGCCTTGCCGCCGCCGAACAGCTCGGTAAAAGTTTCCCCAAAGTGGTTGTTAATTTTATAAAACTGCTCGCGGAACTGATCGGACATTTTCTTCGTCAGCTCATCAATCAGCCGGAGCAATTCATCGCGCGACGCCTCCACATCACCGATTTGCTCTTTTAAGAAGGTGTAGCGCTCGCTAACCTCCTTATATTCCTCAATCGCGCTGACATTGACGCTCCCCAGCGCCCGAATCTGCGCCTTCAGCTCCGAAAGCCGCCTCTGCGCCTTGGCGGGCTCCTTCAGCTCCGGGCAGAGCTGCTCTGCCTCCCGGCGGGTGAGCTGGTATTCGTCATAGAGCTTATTAACCGTTTCATCATATTCCTTGCGCATGGCGGCCTTGCGCTCCTCCAGCCTAGCGAGCTCACCACTGAGTTTCTCCCGCTCGGCGGATTTCGCCCGCTCCATCAGCCGCAGCTTTGAAGAACGCGCCTCCAGCTCGTTACGCTTCGCAATATAACCCTCAATCTCTTCTTTTGATCCTCCGCTCTGCCCGCGAAGCGTGTGCGCCTGTGTTTCCAGCTCCGCCTTTTCCTCGGCAAGGGCGCGGTTTTTCTCCTCCACGCCGGCAATTTCCGCGCAAAGCTCCTCTGCGCGCGCCAGATGCCCAGCGCGGCGGCGTTCCAGCGACTCGATCGTCTCCGCGTGGGCCTGGCGGTCTTTCTCGGCCGCAAGCAGGGAGAGTTGCAGCTCATTTTCCTGCCCGCTTAAAGCGGCTCGCTTCGCGGCGAGCGCTTCGCGTGCCTCTGTAACGGCGGAAAGCCGCTGCTCTGCCTCCTCCATCCGGGAGGAGAGCTCCGCTTCTCTGATATGCGCCTGCTCCAGCTCCTTTTCCAAGCCGGAAAGCCGCATCGCAGCCGCATCGCGCTCGCGCTGCAAATCACCGGCCGTGGCGTTTGCCGTTTCCAACTGGCCCGCAACAAGGCGGAGCGTGCTTTCACTGCGCACGCGCTGCTCCTGTGCGCGCGTCAAATCCGCCTGCGCGCCTTCAAACTCCGCCTGCGCCGCAGCGAATTCCTCCCGCGCCGTCTTATAGGCGGCAGCGCCTTCACTGAGCTTCGCCTGCGCTGCCTGCATCTCGGTGCGCAGCTTCTCAATCTCATTCGAGCGGCTCAAAAAGCCCGCATTCTGCATCCGGGAACCGCCTGTCATCGAGCCGCCAGCATTGATGATCTGGCCGTCGAGTGTGACGATGCGGAATCGGTAGCTGAATTTTCGCGCAATGGCAATGGCGCAATCCATATCCTCTGCAACCGCTGTGCGCCCAACCTGCGCCTTAACAACCGCTTCATATGTTGCATCGCACTTTACCAGGTCAGATGCAACGGCGACAAAGCCATCGCATTGGGCAAGGCCCCGTTCCTCCAACATCCGGCCGCGCACGGCGCTCAATGGCAAAAATGTCGCCCGACCGCCTTTCGTCTCCTTCAAAAATTGGATGGCCCGCTTGGCGTCGCCTTCACTGTCCGTCACAATATTCTGGAGCGCTGCGCCGAACGCCGTTTCAATAGCAACGGCATACTGCTCCGGCACGGAGATCAACTGGGAAAGCGCGCCGTGGATGCCGCGCAGGCTGCCCCGTTTTGCCTCCCGCATCACAGCGCGCACGCTGCCTGTGTAGCCCTCCATATTCTTTTCCATATCCTCGAGCATATTGACGCGCGAGGTTTTCTGCCGCAGGTCAAGCTCCAGGTTTTCCTGCTCCTTCTTCCGCTTTTCCGCCCTGACGCGGCGGGAATCGAGCCGCATGGAGTAGCCCTTCATCGCATTTGAGAGCTCCTCCACCGCCTCCCCGCATTTTGCATAGGCGGTCTCCGCCGCTTCTTTTTCCTGCGTCAGCCGCTCAATCAGCTCGCTGCGGGCAGCAAACGTTTCGTCGATCGTCGCCATGCGTGCGGTGATTTCTGCCATGGCGCTCTCCGCATGCGAGGACTGCACGCGGCAATCCGCCACTTGGCCGCCAAGCTGTGCGATCTCTGCCGAAATGGATGCGCAACGGCCCGCAAGCGCCTCGCCCTGCACATTGAAATCCGCCGCCTGGCGAGCTAGCCTCTCCAGCGCGGCATGCTGTTCCCCCGCCTGACGGATTAACGCTTCAATCGCGCCGCGCTCCTGCGCGATGCGCTCCTCGAGGTGGCGGCAGGTTTCCTCCGCCTGCTCCTGATCCTTTTGAATGCGGGCAATCGTATCATTGTTATGTAAGATCGAATTATCCGCCACTGCCGCCTGCGCCTCCAGCCGAGCGGCCTCCTCCTCCAGCCGGGCCGCCCCGTGGCGCACCTCGTCAATGCGCACCGTCACCTCCTGCGACTGGGCGATGATCGATTCGATCTCCTCCTCAATCTCCGCGAGCTCCCGCTCGGCGCCCTCATGCTGGGCATTGGCAAGCGAAATTTTATGCTCCTGCTCGCGCAGGCGCTCGTTAGACTGCCGGATCGTATGCAGCCAAAGGCCAATCTCCAGCTCCTTTTTCTCCTGCGCCAGCACCAAAAAGCGCTCCGCCTTCTCGCTCTGCTCCCGCAGGGGCTCCACGCGCGCTTCCAGCTCGGAGAGAATATCCTTCAAGCGCACCAGGTTTTCCTGCGCCTGTTCTAAGCGGCGATTCGCATCCGTACGCCGGTAGCGGTAGTGGGAGATCCCAGCCGCTTCCTCAAACATCTCGCGCCGTTCGCCGGATTTTGCGGAGATCATATCCGCAATTTTGCCCTGGCTGACGATCGAATAGCCATCGCGCCCGAGGCCCGTATCCATAAACAGCTCATGGATATCCTTGAGCCGCACGGCGTTTCCATTGATACGGTATTCGCCCTCGCCGGAGCGGTAATAGCGGCGGGTTACGGCCACTTCGTCCTCATCGAGCGAGAGGGCGCGGTCGCGGTTATCGAGCCGCAGCGTCACCTCGGCAAAGCCCTGCGCCCTGCGCACGCCGGTGCCGCTGAATACCACATCCTCCATCTTCGAGCCGCGCAGGCTTTTGGTGGACTGCTCGCCGAGCACCCAGCGCACCGCGTCGGAAACGTTGCTCTTTCCGCTGCCATTGGGGCCGACAACGCAGGTGATCCCCTTGTCAAAGGTGAGCACCGTTTTATCCGGGAAGGACTTAAAGCCCTGCATTTCAAGTGATTTTAAAATCATCCGGTATGGAACCTCCAAGTTCAGCCGGCAGACATCAGATCTCAGTCATCAGAGCGAAAGGGTTGATCCGCCCAACGTCTGACATCTCATATCTGGCGCCCTGCTTTTACTTCATATTTTTTGCAGCCTGCATCCGCTGCGATCCGGCAGTCAAAGCCTTGCTCCTTCAGCCGTTTTAGATTTCTGCGGTGCTGACCCGCCATTTGGGAAACACAATGCGGAGCCACTCTCAAAGCTGCTTTCGAGCCTTCCGGCAGGCATTCCCGCAGCGCGTAAAGCGCGTTTTGATAATAAATTTCGCCTTCGCACAGCTCCCGGAACGCCGGGTGCCACGGCCCGGCGATATAGCCCTTCTCCACATCGCCGCCCGCATGCAGGCCAAGGCGGATTACCGGCACGCCGGCCTCTTCACACCGCAGAAGAAGCGAGGCGCAGAGAGAAACCGCTTCTTCCAGCAGCTGTGGCAAATATGTGCCGGAGAGGTACTGTTTCGCCAAAAGCGTGCCCTCTAAAACGATGGTCGGATAAATCCGCATGGTGTCAGGCTCAAGAGACAACAGCTGGCAAAGTGTATTCTCTGCGCCTGCGGGCGTATCTCCCGGCAGGCCCGTCATCATTTGCAGGCCGAGCTCAAAGCCCATCTCACGGATACGCCGAGCGGCTGACTCTACCTCCCGCGCCGTATGACCACGGCCGTTTTGCAAAAGAACGCGGTCATCCATGCTCTGCGCGCCGAGCTCAATGGCGGTCACGCCAGATTGCTTTAAAAGGGAAAGCACATCCGTTTCCACCGCGTCCGGCCGGGTAGAAACACGGATGCCTGCGATTTGCCCCCGTTCCAGATATGGCTGCGCTGCATCCAGCAATTCCCGCATATATGCCCTATCAATCGCCGTGAAGCTGCCGCCAAAGAAGGCGAGCTGCGCGCCCGCACAATCCCGCGTGCGTAAGGTGCGCAGGGCCGTTTCTACAGCGGCTGACACATCCGCCGCGCGCGGTTTTTTCAACGCACCGGAAATACTCTTTTGATTACAGAAGCTGCACTGGTGCGGGCAGCCCTCGTGCGGAATGAATAGGGCAATGTTAATATGCTTCCCGCTCACAGGCCCATCAGCGCGAGCGCCTCGCGCGCAGCCGCCTGCTCGGCAAGCTTTTTGCTCCGGCCCGTGCCACAGCCGATGATATTGCTGTTGAGGTGCACTTCCACAGTAAAGGATTTATCATGATCCGGCCCGCTCTCATCCGTGAGCACATATTCCAGCTCCTCCTCCGGATTCTGCTGGATGATCTCTTGAAGCGTGGTTTTATAATCCTTGAAGGGCAGGCTGTGCTGCACCGCATCCTTGATAAAACGCAGCACAAAGGTGCGCGCGCTTTCGATCCCGCCGTCGAGGTAAATGGATGCGATCACCGCCTCAAATGCGTCCGCTAGGATTGAGGGCCGCTCACGGCCACCCGTGTTCTCCTCCCCGTGGCCCAGGCGCAAATATTTCCCTAAGGAAACCTCCAGCGCAAAGCCGTGCAAGGATTTTTCACATACCGTAGCCGCGCGCAGCTTCGTCAGCTTGCCCTCCGGCAGATGAGAAAAATGGCGGTAAAAATAATCCGCAGTGATAAAGCCGAGCACGGAATCCCCTAAAAATTCCAGCCGCTCGTTGCTGCCATAGGGCACCTGCCGCTCGTTCGCATAGGAGGAGTGCGTCAGCGCGCGCTCCAGCAAGTTTTGATCCCGATAGGCATACCCCAGCTTTTGCTCCAGCTCCTTGAGCTGTTCCTGACCGTTCATCCGTATGACCGTCCTTTCCATGCCCGCTCTAAAAATGCGTGTAGGCTACCGTCCGTTAGGCTTCCGACGCCTGGGCGGACTTTGTCACTGCATTTGCAATATTTTCGATCACGCCTGTTTCACTGAACTGCTTCGCTTGCCGGATCGCGCTGCAAAATGCCTTCGCATTGGAGGAGCCGTGCGCCTTGATCACCGGCTTTGAGATACCCAGCAGAGGCGCTCCGCCGAACTCGGTGTAATCCATCCGCTTTTTGAAATCCATCAGCCCATTTTTGATCATCAAAGCGCTGAGCTTTGTGATCGCATTCTGTTTAAAAATGCCCTTGATGTTAGCCATCATCGCCCCGGCCACACCCTCATACATTTTTAGAAGCATATTGCCCGTGAAGCCATCCGCCACCAGCACGTCGCACGCGCCGAAGGGGACGTCGCGCGCTTCGACATTGCCAATAAAATGGTAAGAGGAAGCCTCCATCAGCCCATAGGCCTCCAGCTGGAGCGGCCCGCCCTTGGTTTTTTCCGTGCCGATATTGGCAAGCCCCACGCGCGGCTGTTCCACACCGAGCACCTTTTGCATATAAAAGCTGCCCATTGCGCCGAACTGATCGAGCATCTGCGCGGTGCATTCCACATTCGCGCCACAGTCCATCAGCAAAAACGGCGCCTCGTTCGATGGCAGGACACTGGCAATCGCCGCGCGGCGCACCCCACGAATGCGCTTGACAAGAAGCGTTGCGCCTGCCACCAGCGCACCCGTGCTGCCCGCGGAGACGAACGCATCGCCCCGGCCCTCAGCCAATGCTTTCAGGCCGATCGCCATAGAGGTATTCCCCTTCTCCTTCGCAATGCTCGTCGGCGCATCCTCCATGCCCATCACATCCGGCGCGTGGAGGATTTCCATTCGGTTGAGGGAAATCCCACTTTCCTGCGCGCAGGCCTTGATTTTTGCCTCGTCGCCCGTGAGGAGGATGGTAACCCCCAGCTCGCGCACTGCCGTTTCGCAGCCTTTCAGAATGGCAAGCGGCGCGTTATCCCCGCCGAATGCGTCTGCAATGATTTTCATCCGTCCGACCTTCTCTCCATATGTTGTGCATTTTCATGCCGTTTTATTGATGGATGCCTTCCTCCCGCAGCCGGGCGGAAAGAGCTTCCAGTGCCCGGGTAGAAAGCGATTCATATCTCTCCCTTTTCTCACGAACCGGCCTTTCCAGCGGCGGCAGTACGCCGAAATTTGCTCCCATCGGCTGAAAATTCTTCACCGACGGATCGCTGATATAGCCTGCCAGCGCGCCGAGCATCGTCTCCCGCGGCAAAACCAGCGGGTCTTGCCCACGAAGCCTGCGCGCTGCGTTGAGCCCTGCAAGGACGCCGGAACCGGCTGATTCCATATAGCCCTCCACGCCTGTGATCTGCCCGGCAAAGAACAAATCCGGTCTCTTGCGCATAGAGTAATCCGCGTTTAACAGCCGCGGAGAATCGAGAAAGGTATTGCGGTGCATCACGCCGTAGCGCAGGAATTCCGCGTTTTTGAGCGCCGGGATCATCGAAAACACGCGCTTCTGCTCGCCAAATTTCAGGTTGGTCTGGAAGCCTACGAGGTTATACATCGTTCCGCCCGCATTCTCTTTGCGCAATTGCAGAACCGCCCACGGCCTATGCCCGGTGCGCGGGTCTCGCAACCCTACCGGCTTTAAAGGGCCGAAGCGCATCGTATCCGCCCCGCGGGAGGCCATCACCTCAATAGGCATACAGCCTTCGTAAACGCCTTTCTTTTTGTCAAACGTATGCAGTGGGGCGCTTTCGGCATGGAGGAGAGCATCATAAAACGCCTCATATTCCTCCTTGTCCATCGGGCAGTTAATATAGTCGTCCTCCCCGCCCCGACCATAACGGGATTGGGTGAAGGCGCAATCCATATCAACGCTATCTGCACTCACAATTGGTGCGGCGGCGTCGAAAAAGCTCAGCGCTTCGCCGCATAACGCGGCAATCTCCCCCGCGA
>ENA-ORNK01002197-ORNK01002197.1-human-gut-metagenome-genome-assembly--contig:-NODE-2197-length-11293-cov-2.427033_pt1 | contig 11293 bp, 10 predicted proteins | sample MGYA00242115_ERZ509022 | MGnify/ENA primary metagenome ERZ509022 (study PRJEB26280, sample SAMEA2338690) | human gut metagenome | biome: human gut; feature: human-associated habitat; material: faeces...
CGGAAGCGCCGCAGGCACCCAGAGCGCTCATCACCGAAAGAAGGATGGCGGCGGGCAGGGACACCTGAATGCCCAGCGTGTTGGCGGCGGCCAGGGTAAGGATGGTGATAGTGATGGCAGCGCCAGCCATGTTAATAGTAGCTCCCAGGGGAATGGAAACGGAGTACTTCTCCTTATCCAGACCCAAGTCTTCACACAGCTTCATATTCACCGGGATATTAGCCGCCGAGCTGCGGGTAAAGAAAGCCATGATGCCGCTGTCCTTCAGACATCGAAAGACCAGGGGATAGGGATTTTTCCGAATAGCCAGGTAGACGATGATGGGGTTGACGACCAGAGCTACCAGGAGCATACAGCCTACTAAGACCAGAATTAGCCGGCCATAATTCAGAAAGGACTCAAAGCCGGTATCGGATACGGTGGTATAGACAAGCCCTAGGATGCCGAAGGGGGCGCAGCTAATGACCCATCGGATTGCGGAGGACAGCATATTGGAGATGTCGCCCAGTACGGTCTTGGTGCCCTCGCCGGCCTCACGCATGGCTAGTCCAAAGACAACGGCCCACAGCAGCACGCCAATATAGTTTGCTTCAGCGATGGCGGAGATGGGGTTGCTTACGGCGCTGTTCAGCAGATTCTGGAGCACGTCAGCGATGCCGCCAGGGGCAGCCTGCTCGGCCTGCTCGGCCAAAATCAGAGTGGATGGAAAGAGAAAGCTGGTCACCACGGCGCACAGCGCGGCCAGAAAGGTGCCAATCAGATAAAAGACGATCACAGCGGACATGTTGCTCTTAGCTCCCTTTTTATGCTGTGAGAGGGAGTGAAGGACGAGGAAAAAGACCAGCAGAGGGGCCAGAGCCTTCAAGGCATTGACGAACAGAGTGCCCAGGATACCGATGACGGAGGCCTGAGGCAGGAGGGCGCCTAGAGCGGCGCCCAGAATAAGTCCCACGATGATCCGTTTGACTAGGCTGATATGGTTCCACTTGTGTAAGAGTTCCATACTTCCGATTCCTTTCTTTGGTGAAGTAAAGGGGAGCGTAACCCTTTACCACAGGGCTGAATAAGGGACCGCTGACCTGCCCTGAAGGGACAGTGGCTGGGCACGAAAATTCAAAAAGAAAGACACGACATATGTCGTGTCTTTCCACTTGGAGCGAGTGACGAGGCTCGAACTCGCTACCTCCACCTTGGCAAGGTGGCGCTCTACCAGATGAGCTACACTCGCAGCGACAAATGGTATTATAACAGAAAACAGAGCGATGTCAACCCCGAAATTTAAATTTTGAAAAAATATAAAAATGTCTTTGTCATGATTGGTTGACAAATTTGCAACAAAATTTAGTTGAGGAAATTATATTGCCTTTTATTCTGTTCATTGTGACCGCCAAAGGCTGCTTAGAGAATTTTCCATTTTTTGATATAATTGGCTTGCTTTTGTGTAAAGGTAAGGAAAATTTTGATGCGTTACCGCATTCATGGGATCAAGTGAGAAGCCGCCGGAAATATCCTGGAATTGACATATTATAGAGAACGTGATATAAAAAATATAATAATTGGCATGAGAAATGCAGGATTTGCCGCTGGGTACAGCAGAATATTTTTGGGATTGAGCCAGAAGCATGGAGAAGTAGGATATGGTACAGTATTTAGAAAAAATCGAAAAGAACAAAAGCTACAGCACGAAAATCTATCAGCAGATCAAATCGCTGATCATTACAGGCAAGCTGAAAGCGGGAAGCAACGTCAACGAACGGGAATTTGCCTCCATGCTGGGGGTGAGCCGGACGCCGCTGCGAGATGCGCTGACCCTTTTGGAGAAGGAAGGCTGGGTGGAGCAGAACTGAAAAATACGCATGGTTGCTCCTCTGTTGTGGCGGAACATTCTGGAACTGCTGGAGATTCGGGAGCCCATCGACATGCTCGGCTTTGAGCTGGCCTTTTATAAATATACACCGGAGGACTTTGCCCACCTGCATGGCATCCTCCAGGAGATGATGGACGTTACCAAGCAGGATCACGGTTCCTATTACAGCATCATGGCGCTGGATACCAGCTTTCACCGCTATATCAATCGAAAATCCGGGAATAGCATCTTATTTACCTTTTCGGAGGAGATCAACGAAAAGGTGACCCGAGCTTCTATCCTTAGCATGAAATACAGTGGAAAGGACGGCAATGCTTTTGCTCAGGAGCACCTTGCCATTCTGAAGTGCATGGAGAGCGGGGACTATGAAAATGCGTGCCGGTACCTGTCGGAACACTACAGCGCATGGAGGCAGCGAATGCTCTCGTTGCCGGGACACCTTGGCTTTGATCCGGCGAATCTGGATACCAAGCTTCAAGAGGAGTTCGTTACAATAGACAAATAATATCGATAATATTTGGATAATATAGAAAATTCGCATGATTTTGGTTGACTTTTTGGTGTACTTGATGTATAAATAGATTGCTATTTTTGGTATGCCAAACGCCAAATGCCAAATACCAAGTGCCAAGATAAGCAGAAATTGGATTAGATGGTGTAGGGGAAAGAAATGTTTCCGCCATCATAATTAATGTAAGAAAGGAGAATTAAAAATGAAACTAAAAAGGAACCTTGCATCCCTGCTTTCTGCCGTCTTGTTGCTCCCAGTGCTGGCCGGTTGCGGAAGCGGGGACTCCGGCAGCAACAACGAGCCCCGGGTATTAAAATTTACCGATCAGAACTCCGCATCCTCCGACGCCGGCATCTGGGAACAGCTTTTTGCCGACAAGGTATATGAGTACACAAAAGGCGAGCTGGAAGTTCAATGCTACTTTGACACCCCCCTGTGCGGCTACGATATGCAGCCGCTCCAAGCTGGCATTGTGGACTTCATTCAGTATGTTCCCTCCTCTGCTGGCGACCTGGATCCCAGGCTGGGAGCCTTTGACGCCCCCTATGTCTATCGGGACGCGGCGCACCAGGAGGCGGTGTTCAACCCCTTCACCTCTGAGCCCCTGCGGGCCATTAACGAGGCGCTGGAGGACGACCATGTCATGCTCCTCACCGCCTTCAACTCTGGTGACCGCCAACTGACCTGCAACTTCCCCATTTACGACCTGAGTGATATGAAGGGTGCCAATCCGCGTGGTCGCCTCCGACCTCTATCAGGTGCTGTTTGCCAACGCCTTCGGTGCGGCCGCTACGCCAATGGCCTTCAGTGAAGTGGCGACCGCCCTGATTACCAATGTCATTGACGGACAGGAGAATCCTTACTCGACCCTGGTGAGCTCCGCCCTGTATGAAGTTCAGGCCTACTGCATGGAGACCCGCCACCTGCCCACAAACCTGGGTCTGTGGATCAACCGTGAAACCTTTGACAGCCTGACTGAGGATCAGCAACAGGCCGTGATGCAGGCTGCGGTAGATGCCACCCACGAGATGAATCAGCGCATCGTGGAAAAGGAAGAGGGCTACAAACAGATCTGCATCGATGGCGGCATGACGGTCATCACCGAGGAGAACGGTCTGGACTTGGCTAGCTTCCATGAGGCCGCTGAGACAGTCTACGACTATTTTTCCGACGACTGGGGTGACATGATTGAACTGATTCAGAACGTCGAGAGCCAGTAGACGATTCTTCATCCGCACGTCCGTCGGGCATTCCCTGCTAATTTGTACGAAAGGAGATATTGCCATGTCTGCTTTGGGAAAAATCTGGGACGGGTTCCGCAGCCTTGTTAATTCTGTCTGTGGGATCTTCCTTATCGTCGTCATCGCGGCGCTTGACATTCAAGTTCTCTGCCGGTCTTTTCTGGGCTTTTCCACTACATGGAGCGAGGAAGTGGCTATGATGTGCTTTACCGGCCTGATCTTCTGCTATCTCGCTCAGGCGGAGAAGGAGGAGGCGCACCTGCAACTGGAGATTATCTATCAGATCTGGCCCAGAACTAAATTTTGGCTAATGGTAATCGGCAAGGTGATCTGCTGCATGTACTGCGCTTTTGTCATCTACAGCGAATACCTTCTGATTCCGCCCATTTCAAAGCTGACTACCGCTGCCACTCACATTCCCATCGTTGCGATTCATGCGCTGATCGTTCTGGGATCCGCCATGTGGATTATCCAGAATCTAATTAGTATTTCTGCCCTGATCAAAGAGAGGAGGGCTGAGAGAGCGTGAACATGCTGTTGCTGTTGCTTGGCTTTGTGGCCTTGCTGGGGGTCGGCGCCCCCATCGTGGTGGCTATGGGTCTGCCTGCCATCGCATACTATATCCTGACCGACACGTCGCTGGCACTGGTGGGCTACTCTTTTTATCAGTCCTGTATGTCCTTTTCCCTGCTGGCGGTTCCAGCCTTCATCCTTATGGGCAATCTGGTCAGCGAGCTGGGAGAGACCACCCGCGGCTTTGATTTTGCCCGGGCGCTGGCAAAGGGAAAACGGGGTTACTCCTCCCGCGTAGCGGTTGTGTTGAGCCTAATCTTTGCTGGTATGTCCGGCGCGGCCATCGCTGGTGTGTGCGGCTTGGGCCCTATCTTCGTGGATTCTATGGAGGAGGAGGGCTACGAGCGGGAATACGGCGCGGCGCTGACTATCGCGTCTTCCACCGTAGGTCCCATTTTCCCGCCCAGCATTCCACTGGTGCTTTACGCCACTGTGGCTCAGATTTCCAGCGTGAAATCCCTTCTGGGCGGCGTAGTTCCCGCCATTGTGATGTCTGCCAGCCTGTTTATCTATGTCCTACTGGTGGACAAGAGAAAGCTGGTCAACCCGCCCAAGCCTTCCGTCACGAAGAAGGACGAGCGGCCGCTGGGGATCCTGTTCCTGCGTGCCCTTCCCATCATGATGGCTCCCATTCTGATTCTGATTACTATGCTCTCCGGTATATTCAGCCCCGGCGAGACCGGCGGTATGGCGGTCTTGTATATGCTGATCCTGGGCTTGTGTCATCACTCCCTCACCTGGAGAGGCTTCCTCAACTGTGTAAAGGAAACCTGCAAGTCTGTGGCATCAATTATGGTCATCATGACGGCTGGCGGCATCTTCACCAAGGCGCTGATGCTGGAGCAGTTGCCAGAAAAAATCATGTCCCTGATGGGCCCTATCGCCCATATGCCCATGGTGGTCATCATCATGATCAACATTATCTTGCTGATTATGGGTATGTTCATGGAGAGCAACTGTGCGCTGATCCTCACCGCTCCCATCGTATTGCAGATCACCGCCAGCTTTGGAATGGACCCCGTCTACATCGGCGTGATGATGGTTATGAACCTGATGATCGGCCTAAGCACTCCGCCTTTTGGCCTGTGCATCTATGCGGTCGCCCGGGTGGCCAACGTGCCCTCTGAAAAGGTCATCAAAAGCGTGGTACCCATGTATATCCCACTAGGCATCGCCCTGATTCTGACAACATTTTTCCCTGCTCTGTCCACCTTTGTCCCCAATACCGTGATGGCGATGCTGGGGGCATGATGGGGACGGCCGCGCCATCCCTCCCGCCTTTCCCCGAACCAGAAAACATATATCAAAAATTTGAAAAGGAGTATCACAACTATGACACAAGAAGAACTGTTTCAACTGGCACTGACCACTGACCCGGCCCAAATTGGGCACAGTGTCCAGGGCGGATATATGACCGGCATCTTCCCAATCAGCGACCACTTGAAGGTAATCGGTCCTGCCTTTACCATCCGTTTGCCCGGCACAGACAACGCCATGCTGTATTATGCGATGAAGCAGGCCCCCAAGGGCTCCGTTATCGTGATTGACCGAATGGGGGATAAGCGGATTGCCTGTCTGGGAGAGATGGTCGCCCGTTCCGCTAAGGTGCTAGGTATGGCCGGCATTGTGGTGGACGGCCCCAACACGGATACCCGCGCCATCCGCGAGATGGACTTCCCCGTCTTTTCCACGGGTCGCGCCTGCGTAACCAACACCTTTAAAGGGCTGGATGGAGAATATGGCATTCCTGTGAACTGTGGCGGCTGCGTAGTCCGCCCCGGCGACATCGTCTACGGTGACCTAGACGGAGTCGTCTGTGCCCCTGCGGACCAGTTTGAGGAGCTGGTCCTGCACGCCAAGCAGCAGGACGAGAACGAGGTTCTCTGGCGGCAGAATTTTGAGGCCGGTGGCTATGTCGACAAGTTCATCAATCTGGAAAAGCTTGTCAAGATTGGTGCCCAGGGCGCGATTGCGGACCTATGTAAGGTTGACAAGTAATCATCTGCCATGAATTGCAAGAAGGAGGCACCAGAAATGAAGCGGCAGAGCACCTTTGTCCTGGCCCAACTGGCGTCAGACGGAGATCCCACAGTCAATTTTGAGAAGGCTAAAAGGGCGGTTGCCGAGGCAAACGAGAAGTACAAGCCGGATCTGATGGTATTCCCCGAGTGTTTTATGAGCTACTTTTCAGACCACCCGCCCCGTGAGGTATCGCTGGCGACTGCCCAGCATCTGGATGGCGCCTTTGTCACCGGTATGCGTGAGCTGGCCAGGCAGTACGGGCACTGGATCATCTTTGGCATGAACGAGGCGGTGGAGGACCCTGAAGATGACCGCAATTACAATACCATTGTGGTAGTGGACGACAGCGGCGAAATTGTATCCTGCTACCGCAAAACTCATCTGTATGACGCCTTTGGGTATAAGGAATCTGATAACATGAAACCAGGCGACAAATTTTTTGAGCCCATTGACACGCCGTTCGGTAGGATCGGGTTGTTTGTCTGCTATGAGGTCCGGTTCCCTGAAGTAGCCCGTTATCAGCGTTCCAGGGGCGCGGACATTATTATCATGCCAACCGCCTGGGTGCGCGGCGATCTGAAAAGCCAGCATTTCAATACATTGATCGCCGCCCGGGCGATTGAGAATACGGTCTATATGGTGGCCTGCGACAACTGCGGCCCAATGTTCATCGGGGAAAGCGTTGTTATGGACCCGATGGGCGTCACTATAGCAGCCGCTGGCGAGGAGGAAGGGCTGATGTGTGCCCATATCGACCTAGACCGTGTGGAGCGCGTGCGCGCCAAGCTTCCCGCCTATAAAGACCGCCGCCCCGAACTCTATACCATCTGACCCAACCATCCGTATACAAAGGCGGAACCTAAAGTCTTTTGATCATCGTAATATGGCCCTTTGAATATTCAGTTTGGGAAACGTGCTGCGCTAGGTTTCCCAAACTGTTTATTTTATTGGGACGAAAAATCGCAAGAAGAAGCCGAAATGACACACTTGCTTTCCGGGCTTATGCCTGGCCTTTCTGATCATCAGCGTAGCTGATTCATTCTGAGTGAGGAGCTTACAATGGGATTTTTGACTGGCAGTTGGTTGCTACTGTCAGAGGCTTCGTGGTGCTTACCCCTGTGATGGCCCAGTCCATGAGCCCGGTTAGTACCTCCTTGTTACACACATTTAGATTCCTCGGAAATCTTCTGACTAACGATTCCGGCAGAGAGGTGTTCCTTGGAAAAGTAGTGAGTCGCCTAACCGCAACAGGGGCCAGTATGTTGCGTTCCGGTGGGCTTCTGATGCCGGATACGAGTCCTACCCGCAGTTAAATCTGGGATGAAAGAAGTACTGTTCTGTCATCGGACAGGAAAACAGCATGGATAGACCAGCCAATTAACCTTTTAATAGACACATCTGGCATAGTGTAGATGCCCAGTAAAACGAACAGTAAAAAAAGGCCCCTGATGTAGGAAAATAGACTACATCAGGGGGTATTGCTATAAGAAAACGGAATTATACACATATGCAGGAATGTTACCTGCAATAGAAGCGATGGTCCAGGCAGGGAAGACGAAACGAAAAATAAATGAACACTTTGGCTTCAAAGATAATGAATGGAGAAAAAATCAAGGAATGTCTCAGTATATTCCTGGTGACAAAACAGTAGTGAGCCGAAAATGTATTAATATGATGGAATGCCATGAGCACATGCCAAAGATTTGTACATAAGGCGAAGCAGAATGGTAACATGAGAAAAGGAAGGTACACATTCTTGATGTATCTCCCCTGCTCTTTCCCTGGTATGTCAAGTCTCATTCAATCATCGTAAATTCGTGGTAAAATAGTTGCTTTTTACTTGATGAACAGTCCCTAAATACTGTATTTATGAGATTATCAAATTTACTATATTACTATATTTGATTTTGCAATCGTTAATGGGGGACCCTCAGCGCGGCAGAATATCCTCTGGGTCCCAGAGATATCCCCTTTGCTCCATCTCCGCGCTGGACAACAGGGAGAAGCCGTGCTCGCCATATTGGGACAGGTCCAGGTGGTACTGGCTCTCCGGGAGTTGAATGACATTCCAAAAATGGGGGGCGCCGTCCAACGAGCCCTCAATCACCTGACAGGAAATATCCAGCCGGTTATAGACCATAGCTGCCGCCAGGGCGAGCCCCTGGTCGTCGGCCCCCCTCTCCAGCAGGGCATGGTAGGCGGTGGACCCACCCTCTGGATTATATCCGCCGGCGGCATGGATGGCCTGGGCGGCTGCAGGGAGTAATTCCTCCGTAGTGAAGAACTGAGATTGGAGAATCGCCGTCATTTTTTGAACGGTCTGGTCTAGAACTTCCCTGCGGTGAACCAGCTCCTGCTCGTCCAGGTGGTAGTGCAGGCTGATCTCCACCACGCGCTGACTGCCGCTGTCTGGATAGAAGGCCACCGTGGCCTCAGGGAGATCCAGGGCGGTAGCCGGCGTAGCAAAATAGGCTTCCCGGACCAGATCCAAAATGTAGGCCTCATCCCCGTCAAAATAGCTAAGGCGAAGCACAGATTCTGGAGCGAAGGACGCCAGACTCTCCTCCAGTTCGCCACGGATGGCGGCAGCCCCGGTGGCCGAAACGATGGAGGCCACCTGTTCTTTGGTACGGCGATAGATAATCTGGACCTGGGCCTCGGAGTAGGTGACGATAGAGTCCACGCTGTGTTTGATGTACTCCACGGCATAGGCGCCCAAGGGGTCCTCCTGAACCACCTCACGGCAGGCATCCTCCAGGTCTTTGGCCACATCCTCAGAGTCGATATACAGACGGATGGTGCCGTTCTCCGCCCCGGTGCTGACCATGTAGATGAGCACATTGACCAGCTCCTGATAGCTGTCCGCCCGTAGAATGGAGGTATCCCCTTCTGTGGTAGGAGCCGCGTTGTGGGTCGTGATGTCCAGATACTCCCGGTCCAGCATGGAGGAGCACCCGGACAACAGCAGGGCGGCAGAGATGGCCAGACAGGCCAGAGATCGTTGCTTCATCAGTACACAGCCTTTCTTTGGCGGCCGGTTTTACATACCGAGCTCCTGGCCGATCAGTATGACCTCCATATGGGGATGGTTTAGGGGCGGCGCCCACAGGACAGTGAGGACCCGGCAGATTCGATCCGGGCTCTGGCAATCATAGCAGCGGTCGGCCTTCACCGCGCATGGGGTCCTTCTGCCCATACTCTGTGCCCTCTTGGGGGCCGCTACATTCCTAGCCCGCCACAGAGCGGAGTCCAAATCAGGGGCGATCTTATTGGTCCCTGCCACAAAGTAGACCTCCTGGTGTCCAAAGGCGGTAGAGGCTACCCGGTTCCCGTTTCCGTCAATGTTGATGAGCTCCCCGGTTTCTGCCACCGCGTTGACAGAGGTGAGGTACACCTGGGTGGACATGGCGTCCGTCAGGTCGCCCCCCTCCCAGTGCCAGACAACTTGGTTATGAGAGGACAGCTTGGGGTATAGCTCCATGCTTTTCAATGTCATGGAGCCGCCAAAGGCCACTGTCTTGCCGTTGATCCTGCTGTCCAGATAGTCGGCCGCCTCTTGTGGGGTATCAAAGTACCGGACGATGTAGCCCTTTTTTTCCAAATTTGCGGTCAGCTTTTTTAAATCTGTCATCGCAGTATTCCTTCCTTTTTCTATATTTCATTTGGATGATAGAGCCGGAAGCCGTGGCCCAGGACCTCATGGGCATCACAGACGATCAGGAAGGCTTCGGGGTCCAGCTCCTTTACCGTCTGTTTGATGGCCACGATCTGCCGCTGCTTGAAGGCACACATGAGTACCTGCTTCTCCTCGCCGCTCCATGCTCCCTGACCATGGAGGACGGTCACCCCGCGCTCCAGCTGGTGGACGAGACCGTCCAATACGGGGCTGGACTTTTCAGTAATGATATAGGCGACCTTGGCGCTGTCCATGCCATAGAGTACCTTGTCGATTACTACGGTAGACAGGTAGAGGGAGATGATGCCATACAGGGCGCTGTTCAGGCTGCGGAAGGCCAGAGCCACCGCCGCGATGACTGCCAGGTCCACCGCCATCAGCAGCCGACCCATGGGCAGGTGACCGAAGGGCAGCTTCAAGAGCCGGGCAATCAGGTCCGTGCCTCCAGTGGTGGCCCCCTGGAGCAGAATGATGCCTAGGGACAGGCCTATTAGGACACCGCCGAAGACACTGGCCAACATAGGGTCCATGGGCTGGAATGAGTGGATAGCAGCCACGATGTCCACGCCCAGGGAGGTGGCGGCCATGGCGAAGAGAGAGGACAGCAACAGACGGCCGCCCAGGTACTTCCAGCTCAGAAGAAACAGGGGGATGTTCAGCGCTATGACCGCAATACCGATTGGGATAGCCGGGACTGCAGCGTTGATGATCTGGCCGAGACCAGTGATGCCGCCTAGACTGATTTGGTTGGGGACATAGCACCAATTGAAGCCAAAAGAGAAAATGGCGGAGGCAGCGACGATCCAGAAACAGCTTTTTATCGCGGAACCAAGTCCTTTTTTACCCATTCAGATACCTCGTTTGGATTCAGATGAGCTGGATCACAGCAGCGTCAACTGCTCCTCGCCCCGGTCCTCCTCCTTGAGCAAGGCGCCGGAGACAGGCAGGGAGCGGGCACGATACCGGGCGGCATTGACGATGGCAGTGCGATCCAGCGGCAGCACTTTCTCCACCCGGTATTTGGGCTTCAGCGTCATGACATTGACGCCCTGGGTGCTCCTGGTGGTCTTGGGGTTTAGGCTGGCGGTGTGGAAGACCACACACCGCCCCTCGGTGGAGATCACCGCCGCCTCAAAGTCCTCGATGAGCAGGAAGGCAGCCACCAGGGGGGCCTTGTCGGAATAGGCGCCTGTGAGCTTCTTGCGGCGGGTCTGAGTTTGATAGGCGGACAGCTCCACCCGCGCGGCCTTGCCGTTGTCGAAGAAGAACAGTAGCTGGCCGGAGTAGTCCCCTGGAATACAGGCCCAGACTGCCCGCTCCTCCGGGTCCATCCCCAGCTTGGTGGGAAGATAGTCCCCTAACACGCTGGCCTTGGTGTCATCAAAGTCGGACAGGCGGGGCTT
>ENA-ORNK01002202-ORNK01002202.1-human-gut-metagenome-genome-assembly--contig:-NODE-2202-length-11262-cov-12.331489_pt1 | contig 11262 bp, 11 predicted proteins | sample MGYA00242115_ERZ509022 | MGnify/ENA primary metagenome ERZ509022 (study PRJEB26280, sample SAMEA2338690) | human gut metagenome | biome: human gut; feature: human-associated habitat; material: faeces...
TTGTTCCGCCGCCTTATGCACCACTATCTCTTTTTCAGGCGTGGGCTGGCAGGCAGATATAGCAATAATGCAAAAAAAGACGCTTAAAAGGTATATGGCCTTCTTCATTTACTCATCTCCTTGTCTCCTTTGCCAAAAGGCAGGACTTCGGGGCGCATACGTAAGCATGCGCCCCAGCTTATGCTTTATTGATAGGTTGCCGAGAATGTTCCGCTCGTGGTCATTCTAGACGCATTCGGTGTGTTGTAGTACGGGTTTCGAATCTGCAAATAGATAGAAGAAATCGTTTGGTACGCGGAGTATACCGACAAGGTGCCAGATGACTGCCCCGTTGGAACTTCCGCTTGTCCGCTAACAGAAACATTGGAGGCATTCACCAATTCTACAACCTGATATCGTTCCAAACCAGATACCGCAAATACAATACGCGTGTTGTCATCTTTGCCCGATGTAAACTTGGTACTTCCACTGGAGCGGCTGACAGGTCCGCATTTCCAGACATGGGTTATTTTAGCATCGGTATAAGTTTTACTATTCGTCGCAGCTAACGCCGAACTGGCAGAAACAAGAATCAACAGCATTATCAATGTAAATGCCGCTTTCCTTAAGAATCCCTTTTGCATAAAAACTCCTTTCACAGTTGTTGGGTATTAGACAATAATCAAGCATAATATATTACCCCTTCAGCCCTTGCAACTCTGCACTGCCAAATGGCAATGAACTTGCTCAAATTATGACTTGCAAGGGCTTTTTTATTCCTTCAATGGAACCACCTCCTTTTTCGCTATATATAAGACACGCCAACACGGGAAAATCTGTCGCCAGAAGCGTATTTTTTATATACTAATAACCGACACCGCCATACGGCTATTTCATCTTCATCATCCTCGCAAACTTACTGACCACAATAACCGCGACGATTATCGCGATAGCTGCGAAGGCCGCAAGGGCGCTTATCCACCATTGGCTCATGGCGCGCTTCTGTTCCTCCTCGGCTTTCTTTTCGGCGTCGGTCTTTTCTCCGGCGATCACCGGCTGCTTGATCTCGGTGGAAAGCTGCTGCTCGGAGGTGTGGGTTTCGCCCGCGTCGTCCGTATAGGATATGCTGTATGTGCCCGTGGTTTTGCCGTAGCTTTCGGTGTAGCCCTCTGTCATGGAGAGCATACCGACAAACACCTTCATTTCTCCATATCCCGCTTCCCCGGGAAGTATGTCCCCAAGGAACACGCTGGAGGTGGGGAAAAGCCCTGCACCTGTAAGGTTGACGGTGACGTTTCGCAGGGTGCTTTTGCCAATATTAAAGACGTTGGCAGGGAGGGATACCGTTTCCCCCGCCGTGACCTCCTTTGGCAGAGAAACGGGGTCATAGCTCATCTCCGCAGGCTGGGTCACATGCACGAGGAATGTCCTCGTATTTGTATACACCCCGCCGTACAAATCAACATAGTCCAGCGTGATGTAAAAGGGCTGCTCGCCCGCAAGCACGTCCTTTGTGGTGCGCAGCTTGAAGGAAACCGTCTCGCTCTTTCCGCTTGCGATATTTTCTAAATGCATGGCGCTGTTTGTCTCCACGGGGACTATTCCCGCCGCCTCGCTGCCATAGGACAGGCGGACGGAGCGAGCGCGGATGGCGCCTATGTTGTCTATTGTGACGGACACGGAGAACTCCTGCTCGCCGCCCACTGTGCCGGGGTCAACCGTGCATTCGGATATGAACAGCTCCGGCTTTTCCACCTCCTGCTTGGGCACGTCGTTGGGGTCGGGCGGGTTTTTGCCGTCGGTTACGGTAACATACACGGTGAACGTCTGCTGCTTCTGCTGCCCCAGCACGTCGAGGTAATCCGCCTTGAGCGTGACGGGGTATGAGCCGTTTATGCGCTCGCTCAGAAGCGGGATTTCCAGCACAAAAACATATCTGCCCCAGCCGCCCACCGTCTGCGAATAGTTGCCGAAAATAAAGGGGCTGTTCGCCGTCGCGCCGAGGTCTGCGGTAATCGTGACCTTGCCATCATAGGTCTGGCCCAGCAGAGGCAATATGATATATACCCGCCCGTTCACTACGCGAGGCACATAGCCCGCGCCGTAGGTCTTATCCATGCCCTCATACAGGTTCCAGCTGTCGATTATGAGCTGATCCACAACAGGTGTAGGCTCTGGCGTGGGTTCCGGCGTAATTGTCGGTGTTTCCGTTTCTGCGGGCGGGGGCGTTGCCTCCGGCGGTTCCGAGGCGATTGGATCAGTTCCCTCCGCAAAGGCGGAAATGGGCAGCGCAAGCAGCAGTATCGCCAGCGCCGCCGCTAATAGTCTGTTCATATGCTTTCCTCCCGTATAATTGTCATCACCCCCGCGTCCATTTCGCACACGGTGTCGCAAAGTTCATCGATATCCCCTTGATTGTGGCTGGCAAGGAGTATGGTTTTGCCCTGCTCCTTCAGCCCCTTTATGAGCTTTCTCATCTCCGCCACGCCGTGCTTGTCAAGGCCGTTCAGCGGCTCGTCCAGTATCAGCAGCGACGGGTCTTCCATGATGGCCTGGGCGATACCGAGCCTTTGCCGCATACCGAGGGAATACTTTCCAACAGGCTTTTTCATGAGGGGGTCAAGTCCCACCCGTCGGATGGAAGCCGCGATTTGTTCAAGCCCTATCTTTTTATTCAGTGAAGCCAGTATCTCAAGGTTCTTCACGCCCGTGATATTCGGCAGAAACCCCGGCGTTTCGATTATCAGGCCGAGGCCGGGCGGGAAGTCCACGTCCTTACCTACACGCTTGCCGTTGACTATAACTTCGCCCTCGGTGGGGATGAGGAAGCCGCATATACACTTCATAAGCACGGTTTTGCCGCTGCCGTTGTTGCCCACGATGCCGTGAATCTTTCCCCTCTCAAATTCCCGGGAAACGTTTTTTAATACCCGTTCCTGTCCGAAGTCCTTGGATACGTTTTGAACCGAAATTACAACGTCCATTTAGCCATTCTCCGTTCCGCTGAATACAAAATTATAGCTTCGCACCGCCCGAAGCGACATATAGAAGCACAGGGCGATGAGCGCGCCGAAAATAAGATACGTCTGCCAAAGGCGCGGCAACAGGTCATACCCGAAGTTGTGCATATGGTACGTCGCCTGATTGAGCGGCGAAAGCCACCCGACAGCCACGTTCGCCTTGTACATCAGCTCGTCGGGAAGCCGGAATATCGCCTTTAAGGTCTGCGGATTGAGAAGAAAGCCGAACAGGCTGAACGCAAACACGGACACGATTCCCGCAAGCTGCCCTTTTTTGAGGTTGAAAATCAGCATGACGAATACCATCAGCAGCGTGTAAAGGAGCATCAGCAGGAAGATAGTCGCCATGCACTCATACGGGCGGCTCATCTCAAGCGTTTTCACGAGGGCAGGCAGCGCAACCTTTTGCCCCGCTCCGGAGTAGCCCAATATTGCCGCCGTTTCGCTCCACATATCGCCGATAAAGCTTTGCCGCATGCAGACAAGGGAAGTGGAAACAAGAATAAATACGAGATAAATCGTTGTCGCAAGGATAATATATACCGTCTGTCCGGTGATCCACGTTTTCCGGTCGATGCGCATAAGGTAAAACGGTGTTCCCGAACTGATGAACGGCATATCCGCAAAAAGCAGCAACAGCAGCAGCGAGGACAGCAGTATCGAGTTCGCGTCGCCAAACGTCCACACGAACGCCTCCATGATCTGCATGGTTGTCTCATACTCTTTGGCGAACTTCACCGCCTTGTCGGAAAGCAAAAAGCACAGTACGAAGGCAAGGCAAAAGGTGATTACGATTCTTGGGTTTTTGTGCCACTGGCGGAAGTTATATCTCGTTACGGCAAGGATTTGTTTCAGCTTCATATGCGCTCAAGCCTCCTTTTCGCGGCGTACGCAAAGGCCAGGGCCATAAGCACACTGAATTCGATGAGCAGCACCGCCACGCCTATTTTGCCGAACATCCACTTTGACGAGGGGTTCAGCCATTCCCTCGGATACAGCACGAACAGCTTGTCGAAGTACCGCTCATACAGGATGATGAGCACATAGAACAGCACGAAGGGCGAGGCGTAGGCCATGTATTTGCTGTTTGTGAGAGTGGCGAAGGTCAGCCCAACGAGTGACCAGAAGGCGCCGGAGGCGAAAAACATGAACGCCGTCTCCATGAGACGCCCAAAATAGTTCGGCATTTCCGCATCCGCTGGCGGATAAGCCTCCATGGGCAGGAACAGCAGCGCCGCAAAGCCGTAGGCGATAAAAATCCCAAAGGCCAGCACCAGCCCGCCGGAAACGGCGCAGCCCACGGCCTTCCCCACGATATACCGCGGCACGGTGGTGCGGGGCAGGTATTCCTTTATGAAGCCGCTTTTTACGTCGTCGATGAAGGAGGCGGTATACGGCAATGTGCAGAGTATAGGCAGCGCCAGCGCCATGGCCTCGGAGGACAGGACGCCCATGATAAGGTCGCTGTGGAAGCCGGGGGAAAGGAGCTCCGCCGAGCGGAAGCCGGAGAGTATGCCCTGCACGGAGGAAAGGAGCAGCACCAAAGCCGTGCCTGAAGCGCCGATAAGAAAGCCACGGCTCAGCATGGCCTGACGGAGGCTGGCACACAGGGCTTTTTTCATGCGCTTCTCTCCTTTCTACAGTTTTTTGGGCAATAGGAAAGCAGGCATGGCGTTATTTCCATGTTGTCATGCCTGCTATGCTTTAGTTGAAATCCAAATTGTTAATAACCCAAACCTCTGTCAACAATACTTCCGTCGATTGCATTAATTGTTAAAACGGAATTGAGCGGATCATCATCTGATTCGGAATAGGATTGTTCTCCGCCTTCCAATGCATTTGTTACGTTACCAAAGAAATCCCATACCGGAATGACAAGCCCTGCGCTTCTTGTAGCGGGATCTGTGATTCGCATAAGGCCGAGTTCAATTCGATCAACATTGATCGTTTTGGACATATTATCGCTTAGGTAAGCATTTGTTACGACGATCATTTTATTGAATATATCCATAATTTTGTTAAAGTCCATCATCGTTGTGTTGTTTGTTATAACTTCGCTCACATCATAGGGGTTGATCCACTCCATGCTGACAATACCATCATTATTCACGAGAAATGTTAGGCTTTCATATTCCCATCCCTCTATAAAACTGCCTTTGCCATCGTCAATAGCTCCGCTACCACCAGCAGAGCCGGATGTCAGTGTAAAAGAGTTGTCCCCCAATACCCTTGAATAACTCAACTTATACGCTTTTTGTAATGTTCCGTTAATTTTACCAAATACAAGTGTCGATGTTTTATACGAGTAATCTGATACTCCCATCAAAGATAACAATGTGTTTGCAGCATCAACTGCCTGACTTTGTGTAATCATAGGTGCAGGTAAAAGGTCGGGGCTGCCATATTCGTCAGTTCCATATTTAACATCGTTTTTTACGGCAGTATTCCAAAGGTTCCCAATATCAGCATAACTATTTTGACCTATTGAATAGATGAGCCGATATTGGTTCGTGCTTGAGTTGTTTTCAATAAATATTTTTCTGTATTTGCCATCGCTGCCGTCCGACACAAGAAATATGGTCGGCACCCCGCTTAAAGTGGCAGAAAACTCGGCAGGGGCCTCCACCAGCCCTTCTCCTTCAGGCAGGCTCTCCATTGCCATTTGAAATTTTGCAATGCTTCCTTGTATTTCTTGCCTTATCTGTTCATCTGTTTCCAAAGCAAGCTGTCTTTGCCACTCTAAAATTGTTTGCTGATAATATGCTTTTGTCTCGAACACATCGCCGGAATAGGTGGCCTGACTGTCAAACAATGCTGTAATATATGTCTGGCATTCTGCCTCTGTAAAAAGATGCTTTTCGACACGCGCAGTAGAAAGCTCGTCAGAATTAGGCACAATAACTGCGGCATCAACATTGACGGTAAGACTACCTTGTGGGTTCGTTAATGGCTCATCAGCAGAATATCGGCTGGGCGCTGAAAAAGGAGTATCGCTGGATGCAACGGCTTTTTCAATCAGTTTCTCATTATCCTTACCAACTACAATCGGACTGTCCGGCGTTTTCTGGCAAGCGACAGCGCCAAATACCATAACTGCGATAAGCAATAATATAGTAATTACCTTTTTCATATCGTATAACCTCGCTTTGCTGTTGTTGCCTTCATGATACGGGAAGCGCCGATGCAAAATCCATCATCAAACTGTAATGAAATTGTAATTATTGAAAGCGCAGACGCACGGTCGTGCCCTTTCCAACGCTGCTCTCCACCGTTATCTCCGCCCCGTGGGCGTCCGCGATCTTCCTGACCAGCGTGAGACCCAGACCGCTACCGCCGCTTTTTTTGCTGCGGGATTTGTCAACCATGTAAAAGGGCTCGAATATGCGGGGGAGTGCCTCCTTCGGAATGCCGCGCCCATTATCCGATACCTCTATCGTGCTGCCAGAAACGGTGAGGCAGACCTTTCGGTTTTCCATGCCAGTATCGTAGGCCTTTGCAGCATTGTCCACAAGATTGATGAGCAGGGACTGGATCAGGTCCGCGTTGACCAACAGCGTTCCTCCGTCCGACAGGGTGTTCAGCGTCACGCCCCGGTCGGCAAGGCTTTTTTGCGTGTTCTGCCGTACCCTGTCAAATAGCACGTCAACGGCGCAGGGCTTGCGCTCGATCTCACGATCCAGGGTGATGATCCTGAGCAGCGTTTGCACCAGCCGTTCCAGCCATTCGCATTGGCTCTCAATATGCGCAAGGGAACCGTCCTTTTCCTCCTCCGTCATATTGGCCCGCCGCAGCATACGGGTATGTAGCAGCAGCGCCGTTAGCGGCGTCTTAAATTCATGGGTCACGCCGCCGATGAAGAGCCGCTGCCGCTCAGCGGTTTCCATAAGCTCAGCGATGCGCGCTTCCACAGCCTCCGCCATCAGGTTAAAATCCCCCGCAAGCGCGCCTATCTCGTCTCCCGTATGCACATCGGCCCGCATGGAATAATCGCCGCCCGCGATCTGCCGCGCCGTTTCCGCAAGGGCGGTCAGCGGCCTTGTGCTGCGGCGCATGAGCAGCGCAATGCTGCCCGCACCAAGAAGTATGCCTGCGAGGCTTACGGCGGCGAACGTCCACGCCATAGTCGCAATACTATTGTAGGTTGTGGAAATGTCCTCTACCACGTACACGGCATAGGATGTGCTTCTCACCATGACAAGGCTTCCCACAATGAGCACATTGCGCCCCTCGATCTCCCGCTCCGTAAGCTGGGCGCCGTATTCGATTTCAGACAGCGGCAGCAGTGCGCGTGGGTCAACCGAAACGCCGGAATAGAGCGTTTCATCCCCGCGCATAAGTACGGATGAGGAATCGGCAAAGCGGGAAAAGCAGTAGTTGACGAGGGAGTTTTCCACCGTCCGCGAATCGTTCTCCGCAATATAATAACCCGCCATTTCCGAAAAAGAGGAGGCAAGGCTTTTCTGTCTGTCTCTTGCTCGGCTGTATGTAAGCTCCAATATGCTGTTTTTGGAATGGATGAGAAGTACAGCGGAACAGGCCGTGACGATGACGAGCAGCACGGCGATACAGATAAGAGAGGTTTTTTGCCACAGCTTCATTTCAGCGTTCCTCCAATCGGTAGCCAAGCTTCGGTATAGCACGTATCGCATCCCCAAGATTCAGCTTTTTGCGTAGGTTGGATATTTTCATATCCACCGCCCTCGTTTCGCCCGCATATTCATAGCCCCAAACATCAGAAAGGAGCTGCTCCCGTGATACGGTCAGGTTCTTGTTCTTTAGGAGCGTCAGCAGCACGTCAAATTCCAGCGGCTGAAGCTCAACGGCTCTTCCGGCTTTTGTTACCACCCGCGTTTCGCTGTTTAGCTCAATGTCCCGAACTCGGTAGACTGTGTTCAGCCTACCGGTGCGCTTCAATACCTTCTCGATGCGCACCATCAGCGCCAGCATATCAAAGGGCTTTACGATATAATCTTCCGCTCCGTCACGAAGCCCTTTGATCTCGGAGGCGGCATCCGTTTTTGCGGTCATGTATATGACAGGAATGTTGTATTTCTCCGTGTAGGAGAACAACTCGAACCCGTTAATACCTGGAAGCATGATGTCTAAAATCGCAAGGTCAAAGGCATGGTCGGTAGCAAGACAGGACGCCGCCTTTTCGCCGTCATCAAATACCATATAGTCGTAGCCTACAAACTGCATATTGAGCGCCACAGCGTCGGATATGGCGCGGTCATCCTCCACGATCAGAATTCTGTTCTTCAAAATATGCGTTCCTCCTTAATCGCCAAGAGGGTACTTCTCATTTATTTTACCATAACCATTCCAGCAACCAAGGTCGTGAGGAGCGCAAATGTGTAATTTAATTGTAATTTTTACAGGGCTCTAGTACAAATATAAGCGCCAAATGTCGCTTTGACGTTGGATGTACTGGAGACAGTCGAACAATCAATTCAATATTCGCCGCAAGCTCCAGCCTTAGCGTGGCCTCGCCTCAACGGCATTACATTTTTCACCGGCTACAAAGGTGAAAGCAACATTGTATGTCAATCTCTATACTCTATCTTAAGTGAAAACTTATGTGATTCTTCCTTGTTCCATCCTGATAACATTGTCGCATAAGCATTTAATATCTTCGCTGGAATGGCTTGCCATAAGAATGGTTTTACCTCGTTCTTTCTGGTCAAGCAATAAATTGCGCATATCCTCAATACCATTAGCATCTAGTCCGTTAAACGGTTCATCAAGAATAAGCAGTGAAGGGTTTTCCATAATGGCTTGTGCTATTCCGAGACGTTGTCGCATACCCATAGACAATTTACTGACATGCTTCTTGTTGTCAGGGTCCAATCCAACAAGGCACATAACCTCTTGAATTCTATCAATAGATACCTTGTTTTTAATTTTTGCTAACAGTTTTAGGTTTTGGAACGCGCTATAATTGGGTAAAAAGCCTGGCGTTTCGATAATAATACCTACATCAGATGGAACATCAGTACCTTTTCCGAGTTGAACATTATTAACAAATATTTTTCCTGAGGTTAAGGGTACAAAACCACAAATCACTTTCAGCAGCATAGTTTTCCCAGAACCATTTCGACCGATGATTCCATGAATTAGTCCCTGTTTAAAAGAGACAGTAATATTGTTAAGCACAATATTCTCGTTAAATCTTTTAGTTGCTTGTTCCAGTTGGATAATACGCATAGGAGCTACCCCTTTCAATGAGAAATGATTTCCACCTGTCGGTTTTTGATTAAATGCACGGCAGTAAAACGTAGTGCTAAATTTATGACAAGGATGCCGATAACGGCATAAAGCAACGTAGGGTATAAGGAAGTTCCTTTAACATCAAACATTGTGATGTTAGCCCAAGTTGTTGGGATAACGTAGTAAAGCTTTGGTGAATCGCTTACGCTTGCAAAAGCGGGGAGAAATGCCAGAAATAAAGCCACAAAAATGCCAACAACACGGCTTATCGCCATATTAAGCACAAGCATGATTAGGCCAATCATATTTATAATAAGTACCAACATAATAGAGGAGAGAAACATAGCTTCAATAGGTGTGTAGTTAATCATCATAAAATACGAAACAGGCATTATATTAAACTGCATCCCAACATTTGTTTGGGCGAGCGTATTTAAAACTTTTCCCCAATCATTACGGAAACAAAATTTGGATATAGGCAAGCAATACTAGTAATTATCATAAACATAACGAATAATGTGGTTGCTTCGAAAATGTATATAATCTGCCCTTTTATCCATAACTGTCTTCCCGATCGAACACATTCATAGGGTGTACGACTTGACATAAATGGAGCATCACAAAACAAAAGAACGCTAAGTAATAACATTATCATAATTGAATACCAGTTAAGAAAAAGATGCGGGAAAACAAACGGTGTTATACTCACATTGACCGATTGGGAAAACCTTAAAATCGGCTTAACTAAATAGTGTATCCATATAAATGCAAGGATCGCAATAACAAGAATACGCTTATTGCGTGTCCAAAGCCTCAAATTATTAAGACTTATATTCACAATAACTCGAAACCTAGCCATTTTCAACCCTCCTCTTAACCTGTGTGTAAAATAGACAGCCGAGTAGAATTATTAAAACCAGAAAAAAGAGTATTGCATATAGAAAAGATATCCCTATACCTCCTATATCAAAATTGCACGCCGCTATACTATTAAGTTTCAGATGTGCAGGAAAATTCAAAGCATATGTAAGATTGATTATAAAGTAGTATCCAATAACTGGAGATGCGAGTGTTATAAAAGGGTCCGCCGTAAATGCGGATATACATAAGGCAAACACAGCCCAAAACGAGCAATGTAAGGCGCTGACCACACTTCTAATAAGCAAGTATAATAATGCATTTACATCAATAATACTTCCGAATACTGTTTGCGTATAAACCTCATAGCCCGCTCTGTAATATTCATCACCAAGTAAAGGCATGTGCAAAGAAAGCAAACAAGTTGTTAAACATCGGTGTACAAGGGGTACAAACAAGATAAAATAGAAATGAGGGGTGATAGAGCGGAAATGTCAGATTTTCCACTCTATCTGAACACGGTCGCTGGTGGCCTTGATCGTAGAGATCAAACCATCGGCGGCTTTTCTTTTGTCGTCAAAATCTATGCTGTCCCAGTTATCGAGATAATAGGATAACTTCTTTATCTGCTGGGGAGATATGGTTTCAACGCTCAATTCGGCGATTGCCTTTGAAATGGTCTGGCGTCGGGTGTCCAGTTCTTCAATTTTTTTGTTAGCGTAGGCAAGCAAGGTCGCATTGGCTCCGGTCAGCGTATCCAGCAGCTTTTCAATTTCTGCCTCCACCTGTGCCAGCTCCACTTGATAGGCGGTCAGTTTCGGATTGACTTTTTCCTCTCTGCCGTGGAGTATCTGAAAGTCTTTGAACTTTTCCTGCATGGCCGAGAAAATGAATTGCTCAAATTCTTCTTTGCGGATTTTCCCGCAGCCCGGACAGCCTTTATTTTCCGTCCGTTTGGTACAGCGGAAATACCCGGTGCTGTTTGGTACATGGGTGGCTTTCAGAGCATACCCACAATGACCGCACTTGATTTTTCCAGCCATCCAAGTGTTCTTCGGTTTTCGTCCCTGCTGGAAGGTGGTATTTGCCATAAGTTTTTTCCGACATTTCAGCCATGTGTCAGAGGAAATGAGTGCTTCATGAGGAGCGATAACAAGTATCTGGTCTTTTAAGCACCTGTCCTTGTCCTCCTTCACAT
>ENA-ORNK01002210-ORNK01002210.1-human-gut-metagenome-genome-assembly--contig:-NODE-2210-length-11240-cov-2.623424_pt1 | contig 11240 bp, 10 predicted proteins | sample MGYA00242115_ERZ509022 | MGnify/ENA primary metagenome ERZ509022 (study PRJEB26280, sample SAMEA2338690) | human gut metagenome | biome: human gut; feature: human-associated habitat; material: faeces...
CTCTTCCGTGCCCCAGGAGTTCGTCCGTATGGTCAACGAATTCGGCGGTAAGATGCCTGATGCCGTGGGCATTCCCGAGGAACAGCTGCGCAAGGCTGCCCGTAGCGCCGTGTGCAAGATCAACATTGACTCCGACCTGCGTCTGGCCATGACCGGAACGGTGCGCAAGTATCTGGCTGAGCATCCGTCGGAATTTGACCCCAGAAAGTACCTCGGCCCCGCGCGCGAGAATATCAAGCAGCTTGTCAAGCATAAGATCATCGATGTGCTCGGCTGCGACGGGAAAGCCTGATTTCGCATACCGCTCCGTCTGGACAAGGGGGATACCCATGAATTTTCAGGAACTTCTGACGCGCCTGTCCGCGAGCTGCTTTGCTGCGGATCGGCCGGACTATGATTGGAAAACGCTGCGCCTGTTTCCGGAAACGGGGCTGAGCCTTGTGCTGATCGCGCGGCTCTTTGCGGCGCTCGTCCTGTGCGTGATCGGCGCGCTTTTGCACAGCATGGCGCTGCGCTATGTGCTTTTGACTTTGTCCGTGCTCATCTGTGGCTATGACTATCTTGCTGCAGCGCTCTCGTGTATCCTTGCGCGGCAGGTGTTTCGGCCGGCAGTGCTCATCATCGTGTGCGTGATCGGCACACTGGCAGTCGGGCAACCGGTGGATGCTGCTGTTTTTCTGCTTGTATACCGGCTTGTGACGATTCTGATTGCGGTCGTGACGCAGCACGCACAGAAGACATTGAAAGATGCAGTCGGCGGAGAGATCCACTCTACGGCAGAGTTTCCCGCGCCGAAATGGATCGACTATCTCGCACCGGCAGGGCTCTGCATTGCGATTTTAGTTGCCGTGCTCGAGAGTGTGCTCAAGGTAGCGACTGTTTCTCAGGCAATTCATGCTGCAATGATCGCGCTGTTCCTGTCTACGCCGTGCGCGCTGCTTGTTTCCGTTCCGCTCGTGTGGTACAGTGCTGTCAATGGTGCGTATCGCTGCAATGTGCTGTTTCGCAGTTGCCGCAGTATGCGTGCGCTCAATGCCGTGCGCGCAGTCGCGGTCGACGAAGGGGAGGGGGACAATCAGCTCCCGAAGGTAGTCAGTGTAAAGTCGGATCAGCTGACGCCGGATGCGCTGCTGCAGCTGGCTGCCAATGCCGAATCCTGCTCCAGCAGCCGCACGGCGCGCGCCATCTGCGCTGCTTATACCGGTCCGATCCGCAGCGAGTATCTTTCCAACGCGGTAGATATTCCTGAGAGCGGAGTTGAAGTATATATTGAATCGACGCGCGTCTGCGTCGGTACGCGCGAACTGATGATTCTCAAGGGTGTGGACATCCCTGATGCAGACCTCTCGGACGGATATGTGGTCTATGTATCCGTTGGAGAACAGTATGCCGGCAAGATCCTGCTGCAGGAAGTCGTGCAGTCGGATGTCAAGCCTGCGCTCAAGGAGCTGCGTGCGCTCGGCGTGCACACCATCACACTCTTCAGCAATGCCAGCAATGACTCCGTATCCGAAAACGCGAAGGAGCTTCAGGCGGATCATCTCCACTGCAAATGCAGCAGTGAAGAAAAAGAGCGGCTTCTTACGCAGCAGGTGGAAAAGCTGGATGACGGGGAACTGCTGCTTTACTATGACCGTCGCTGTACGGCGCATCCGGAACATTCGGGCGCCGACCTCGACGTCTGTGTCATTCCGGAGGAAAGCGAGGAGCGGTTTGATGCCGATGTCCTGCTCACGAGCCAAGACCCGTACCTGCTGCCGGAAGCGATCGAGACTGCTGGTTGGGTCGAGGGTATTTGCCGCGAGCATCTGGTGATTGGCGCTGCAGTGAAGGTACTGCTTCTGGTGATGGCGGAGCTTGGCTACTGTACGCTCTGGTTTGCCGCCGTTTTGGACGGCGCGGCCGTGCTCGGTACACTGCTGATGGCGATCCGTGCATTCGGTTTTGACAAGCAGCACCACCGTGTTCGCGACTATTTGCCGAAGATCAAGTCAGAATAAAACACAAAATCTCCGATCCCACGCTCAGGGATCGGAGATTTTTTCTGCCCAATTCTCGTCCGGCGAGAATTCTCCCAGCGGATTTGCCGCAGCCGCTGTGCGCAGCTGATCGTTATCCACATGGGTATAGATCTGCGTCGTGTTCAGATGTTCATGCCCGAGCACCTCCTGCAGCGTGCGCACGTCAACGCCGTTTTGCAGCATGAGTGTTGCCGCTGTGTGCCGCAGTTTATGCGTGGAATACTGACTGGCGTCCAGACCCGCGCGCGTCAGGTTTTTCTTGACCATGACCTGTACGGAGTCACAGCTGATGCGCGTGCGCCGGTTGGAGAGAAACATCGCCGTCGTGCGCGGTGGCGCGATCTCTTTGCGGACCGCTAGATAGCGGTCGAGCGCCTCGCGGCAGGCATCATTGAGATAGACCACGCGCTCCTTGCTGCCTTTGCCGAGGATGCGCAGACTGTCGCCGTGATCGTCCTGCAGATTCAGACCGACAAGTTCCGAAATACGCAGCCCGCAGTTGAGAAAAATACACAGGATGCAATAATCTCGCTCCTTGTTTTTCCCGTCCACCACGGACAGAAGCCGTTTGCTCTCGTCCAGTGTGAGATAGTGGGGGAGCGTCTTGGGGATCTTGGGGGAGTCGAGATCCTGCACGGGGTTTTCCTCCAGCAGCTTTGCCTTCATCGTCAGGTATTTGAAGAAGCTGCGGATCGCAGCGATCTTGCGTGCACGGGAGTTTGCGCTCAGACCATATTCCGGTTCGTGTGCGTTGGGCTGCTTGATGCGGTCGCGCGACAGATAAGCTAGAAAATTATAAACTTCGGTAAGTGTCACAGCGCGCAGAAATGCCACATCAATATCATAGATCGGAATCTCGTCCAGCTTCGCAGCACGTGGCACGAGCCCACGTTCCAGCTTCAGAAACCGCAGGAACATCCGCAGATCGAGATAATACTGATCGACGGTTGCCTTAGAATGACCGCAGATCGTTTCATGATAAGTCAAAAAGTCGCGCAGCACCTGCGGCGCATCCGTATAGTCCATATCTGCCACCTCGATTTCTGATATGAGCATACCAGAAGTGCGGGGCAGTGTCTATTGACAAAATCCACAAATAATTCGGCAAAATAAAAATTTTGCCGAATTTAGAGGAGGGAAAAACCGCCGAAAAGCCCGTTTCAGGCCTTCCGGCGGTTTTCTGACAGTCCGATTGCTCCATATATTCATTTAGCGATTTCACCGCTTCACGTGCCGAATACAGCCCTGAGCGCCTCGCGGATGTTCTTGACCGGGATCGTCTCCAAACCATTTTGCTTCTGCACATCGTCGCGCACATGCGCCGGAATGATGCAGCGCCGGAATCCTAGCCGCGCGATCTCCGACAGGCGCTGGTTCAAATGACTCACCGAGCGGATCTCTCCGGACAGGCCGACTTCGCCAACTGCTGCCAGATCGCTGCCAACCGGCAGATCCTTATAGCTCGACGCAATCGCAAGGATCACTGCCAGATCCGTTGCCGGCTCGTCTAGACGCAGGCCGCCGACGACGTTGATGTATGCATCGCAGCTCGACAGCGAAAATCCAGCACGCTTTTCCAGCACAGCCAGCAGCAGCATCGCACGGTTGTAGTCGATGCCATTGGTGTTGCGCCGCGCGCCGCTGTAGCCAGACGGCGTGATTAACGCCTGCACCTCAGCAAGCACCGTGCGCGAGCCTTCCATGACGCCGACAACGCACGTGCCCGGTGTATTGCTCGGCCGTCCGGATAGTAACATTTCAGACGGGTTTGTTACCTCTCGAAGTCCGAAATCTTCCATTTCAAAGACACCGATCTCGTTTGTTGACCCGAATCTGTTTTTGGCCGCACGCAGGATGCGATATGCCGTGCTCTGGTCACCCTCAAAATACAGCACGCAGTCGACCATGTGCTCAAGCACCTTCGGTCCTGCGATGCTGCCCTCCTTGTTGATGTGGCCGACCACAAACGCCGTGTAGCCGCTGTCCTTGGCCGAACGCATGATGCGCATCGTGCACTCGCGCACCTGACTGATGCTGCCGGGCGTTGATGCCGTTTCTGCGTCGTACATGGTCTGAATGGAGTCGACGATCAGCACAGTCGGCTGCAGATCGTCGATCGTGGCCAAAACCGTGTTCAAGTCGGTCTCAGCCAGCACATAGATGCTGCCATGGTCGACGCCAAGGCGCTGTGCGCGCATTTTCAGCTGACGCTGGCTCTCCTCACCGGAGACATAGAGAATCGTCTCGCGCTCGCTGATACGGCCGCAGAGCTGCAGCAGCAGCGTGGATTTGCCAATGCCGGGCGCGCCGCCGACCAGAACCAGTGACCCGCGCACAGCACCGCCGCCGAGCACGCGGTCAAATTCACCGATGCCTGTAGAAAACCGCAGTTCCTCCTCGGCATCCAGTTCCGAGATCAACTTGGGCTGCGCGATGCGCTTGGCGCGCGTGCCGAGCGCGGTCTTTGGTTCTTTCGGTGCTTCCACAAGCGTGTTCCACGCGCCGCACGCCGGGCACTGCCCCATCCATTTTGCCGTCTCGTTGCCGCATTCCGAGCAATAAAAGACGGTTTTCGCACTTGATTTTGCTTTCATGTGATCATTCCTGTTTGCGGCAGAGACTGCCGGTATTGTAAGTAAGACGCGATGATAACGGTCGCAAGCTTCGCCTGATAATCAGCGTCCTTGAGCTTTGCACATTCCGAAGCATTGGACAGAAAGCCGCACTCGACCAAGACAGCCGGGCACTGCACTGCGTGCATGAGATAAATTTTCTCCGAGATCGGCGCCGCAACGCGCCGGTTTTGCGGGTCAAGATATGTGACCAGATTGTCATGCATTTGTATCCCGAGCGTATCGCTTCCGGTGCTCGCCGCGTACAGCACCTGCGCACCGGACGGTTTCCTGTCCGGATAGCAGTTCTGGTGGATGCTGACGAGCACTGCGTTGTCCATCTCACGCACCAACTCGGCGCGTCGGTACTGGTCGGCTTTTTTCCGCTGCGCGACCGTGGCAGCATCATCCGGGTATGCGATCTGCGCGCTCTCACGCGTCATGATGACCCTGACGCCCGTTAGCTCTGCGATGGCGCGTGCACGCAGCGCAATCTCCAGATTGATGCCCGCCTCTACCGTCCCGTCCGGTGCCACTGCCCCTCCGTCTTCCCCGCCGTGACCGGCGTCAAGGATCAGAACCTGTGTTTGCTCGTGCCAGTTTGCGGCTGCTTCTGCCTGTCGGAGCTGCCAGTCAGCTGCAAACCAGCCGCCAAACACCACAATTGCGGCCAGCAGTATGACCAGTAGCCGATGATACAGCAATCTCGTCACGGCGCTCCCCCCTCCTGACAGAATATGCAGCGAGGACGGGCGCTTATGACACGCTCTCAGAATACCATTTTGCGACCTTTGCGTCAACCGCGCATAAGAAAAGAGACGCGCGGAGCACCGCGCGTCTCAAAAATCGGTTTTACTGAAGCCGGTTCAAAAATGCTTCCAGACGATCCATGCCGGTCTCGATGTTTTCCGTCGAAATCGCATAGCTCAGGCGCACAAAATTCGGGGCGCCAAAGCCGCTGCCCGGCACGACCGCGACCAGGCTCTTTTCCAGCAGGAGGTTTGCAAAATCATCACCGCTGCCGATGACCTGACCGTCGATCTGCTTGCCGATGATCTGCTCCAGATTCATCATGACGTAGAACGCACCGCTCGGCTTCAGACAGCTGACACCGGGCATGGCATTGATGCGGCTGACGATCAGATCGCGGCGCTCCTCGAACCCCTGCCGCATCTGCTCCACCTCATCCTGCGGGCCGGTGAGCGCCTCAATAGCCGCGCACTGACACATCGTGCCCGGTGCGCCGGTCGAGTGGCTGAGATAATTGGCCATAGCCTTTGCGATCGGCGCTGCACACAACGCATAGCCGATGCGCCAGCCGGTCATGGCATAGGTCTTGGAGACGCCGTTGATGAGGATGGTGTGCTCCTTGATCTCCTTGCCGAGCGCCGGAACGCTTGTGAATGCAGCACCGTCATAGATAAGCTTATCGTAAATCTCATCCGAGATGATGTACAGATCGTGCTTGACGCAGACGTCCGCAACTGCCTTGAGCGCTTCTTTTGAATAGACAGCACCGGTCGGATTCGAGGGGTTATTGAGGATGATGGCCTTGGTCTTGTCTGTGATGGCCGCCTCGAGCTGCTCCGGCGCGAGCTGGAAGCCCTGCTCCTCGCTGACGTCAACAACGACCGGTACGCCGCCAAACAGACGCACCATTTCATAGTAGCTGACCCAGTACGGGGACGGCACGATCACCTCATCGCCCGGGTCAACCAGCGCAGCCAGCGCGATATAGACCATGTGCTTTGCACCACTGGCAACGACCGCCTGCGTCGGCTCATACTCCAGACCGTAATCCGCCTTCACGCGGTCGCAAATCGCCTGACGCAGCTCGATCATACCGGCTGCGGGCGTATATCTCGTTTTTCCGTCGCAGATCGCGCGCACACCCGCATAGCTGATGCGGTCGGGTGTGGCAAAATCGGGCTCGCCGGCGCCAAAGCCGATAACGTCCTTCCCTTCTGCTTTCATCTTCTTCGCCAGTGCGCTGACAGCCAGCGTCGCGGACGGGCTCACTCCTGCGGCAATTTTGGACAGTGGCTTCATAGACATCCCTCGTTTTCATAAATTCATGTCCGTAGTTTACCACAACATTGTGAAGAAAACAACGCAAATCTTACACAAAACACCAGCGCGAATCTACGTCATTTTTGCCGGTTTGAGAAAAAATCTACCGTACTGTCCGCCGATATACATAAAGCCGCAGCGTGATGCAGCAGACAACGATGATGATCTGTGGTTGTGTGCTGACGGTTGTACGCATCATAGTGACCACTTGTCCATTTTCCTGCGGGCGGTGCTTTGCGCCGCCGGGCGTGGTGTAGCTCTTGAGGCGCTGGGAGTCGGCGAAGAACTCCGTCTTGGCGCTGCCGTCCGTTGCCGCGATGGGGTGCCCTTGCTGTCATAGCTGTAGGTCTCCGCCGGTTCCTGCACGAGGCTGATGTTCGTGAAGTACGCATCGTTGGCGTTGTAGTCATAGGCACAGTAGACCGTGATGTCTTTGATCATCAGGCCACGCTGCTTCGGGATGATGACGCCCGACGCATACTGCCAGTCCGTGAAGTCGTCGTTGAAGCTCACGTACTGCTTTTCAATCGACACGACTTACATTTTACCCCTTTGGCTAAATAAGCAATTTCCCGCCATCGTCTTGAATCTTGCTGAATTTGCGCATATGTCTTTCGAAGAACCGGACTTCTGTTAACTGGTGAATCCAATCGAAAAACTTTTACCAATTTTCCAAAATCATCCGATCTGCCACGATTTTCCGCGATAGCTTCACATTGTTTTAAAAGTTCATCAGGATATCTCTTTAGAATAACCGATGCCGCGCCATATATATCTTCTTCATCAGCACTGTTAAGAACCAAATGAAAGAGTTTCTCAAAAGATGGCATAGGATACCTATAGTATCCGTTTTCATCTCCCCAACCGAAATTATACAATTCAGTTTTCGCCCAAATTGAACCATCATTGGGGCTTAACGCCATATCTTCGGCTAGAGGTAATAATCCAAAATCCGATGCATCACATTTATTAAACCTAGTACTCATAACAAAAAAATGGCCCATTTGCATCTCCCCTATGGTAAAAACTGAATATATCCATTTTGCGAAACAACACCATATGTAATTTCACAGCCTTTGCAATGCTGTAATTCCGCCTATAACACCGCCTACTACGGCACCAATTGCAGCTGTTATCAGCATAAAAACGTGCCCAGATGGGTCAATGTAGTTGACAGGATTATTACCACAGTAAGCAAACAAATTGACAGCCGAAAAATCCACAACTGATAACTGCCCATCCGCATTAATGAACCGGCAGTTGGCAAAGTCATAGTACCGGCTCTGGAGGTAGTAAAGGCGCGTTTCGCGGTCGTAATAGTAACCACGGTAGCGAAGCGGGTTGATGTGCCCGATGAAGGTGGCATCCGTGGTCTTTTTGCCGTCAGCACCATGCACGGAGTAGTTGCCCCACGCGCCATAGGCGCTGCGCCGCAGCGTGATGCAGCAGGCAACGATGATGATCTGTGGTTGTGTGCTGACGGTTGCACGCATCATAGTGACCACTTGTCCATTTCCCAGCGGGCGATGCAACAGCACCGCCCACGTTTTGTTATGAAGTTAGTCAACGACAGAAAAAACTCGCTCATCCCCAGAAGAAAAATCTTCCGGATTATAGTACAGAGGTTCCCCAGGCCAGACCTGATGGAATCGAATCGTAAAGGAATCACAACGGCTTACTGTAACGTAGACTGCAAGCTTCTTTTGCGGATACTGCGCCTTGATATTATTATAGATGAGCCTGCAAAGAATAGGCGCGTCTACAGCCAATTTAGAAAACTCTTCATCTGAAATATCGTCCAGTAAATGCACGTGATTGTTCACGGCCTCATAAGCTGTTTTGTCTTTTACAGAAAGCGGAATAGTTTTTCTGTGGTCATCATATAAGCAAAGCAACTCGTTCCCAGCTTCATCTGTTAGCACGTGATAATGCAAAAGCTGTGAGAATGACCAGAACAGGTTCACAATACTACTCGAGCATAACCAGTGCATTTTTCTTCTGTAAAGCCATTTAATTTTTGAAAGAACACTTTTTCTATTGGTCACAGCAATCGTTCTAGAAGGCTTTTTCTGGCGATCACAGTAATAGTAAAAATGAAGACCACCTCCTTTGGCTCTCATGGCGGCGAATGCGTTTCCGCTTTTGTGCTCAAATTCTAGAAATTTCAAAATGCACAGACATAAATCTCGCGCGGGCTCCCGCAAAGCACGGAGCTCCAATCGTGAAATATGCTCCACGAGTGTAATCTCCATATAGCTTTTTTGAAAACTTTGATATGTTAAATCTATTTGCTTGCAAAAATCACATATTCTATGGATTAAATCTACTTCACTTCTCATAGTTAGTACCCTAAAATAATTAACCCTTTTTCTATAGCAATTACAATCTTCTTATTTTCTAAATACTTCTGCACTGCTCGCGGCGCGATTTCTCCTGTCTTATCAAACCTAAATGCCTTGATGTCGAGCCGTCGTTATAGATCATGGCGAACGGCTGGTTGCCATCGTCGTAGACAAACTCGAGGGACTTCCATGACCACAGTTTACCATTGCATCAGCACAAATTCAAGAATCATCATGATTCCTGATTTCAAGACACAAATCCTGAAATCAAGAACAGGGACAACATAAACAGGCATCCGGCGCTTTGCCGGATGCCTGTTATAACGATTTGCTATTCTCAAAAAAAGCGTCTGCAAGCCGGTTCCCGGACACTAGACAGAGCTCCTGTCACAAAATAATACAGATCAGTGTTCCGCTGCCCTCATTGACCACACGCTGCAAAGTTTCCTGGAGCTTTCCGACCGCTTTCGTCGGCAGGCAGCTGAGCTTTTCCTCCACACCCTCCTGTGCGATCGTGTAGATTGGCTTGCCGAAAATATTGGACTGCCAAAGCTGTTCAACATCGCCGTCAAACCCTTGCAGCAGGAAGCCGAGGATCTCACTCGAGGCGTTTTCCCCACCAATCTCCGGCGAGATCTCCGTCTCGATATTCGTCTGGAACATATGGATGGCCTTTGCGCTGGCTTTGAGCCGGACGCCGTATCGGCCGCCCTTGCGCACGATCTCCGGCTCTGCGAGCTGCAGGTCACCGGGTGCGGGCGCAACGACACCGTAGCCCTTAGTGCGCACGTCGTTGAGTGCGCTGCGGATATGCTGATAGTCGGCCTGAATGCGCCCCATGTCCGCGAGGAAGGAGATAAGCTCTCCGTCGCTGTGCAGCGCAACGCCCGCCTGCTCACTGATCACATCATAGTAGAGCGCGCGTGGAAACGCGAGCACGTAGCAGACCGAACCGGTGTCCACGCCGATGCGCTCCACATCTGCCGACTCCAGCAGCGGGTCTTCCGAGAGCGCTTGCGCCGTGCGGCGCGCCTGGCGCAGGCAGCGCAGCGACGGCATCTGCTCACGCAGCCGCGCATAAAGCTGCTGCTTGACTGCATTGTCCGGCGGCAGGACATCCATCCACTCCGGCATACGAAAACAGGCTTCCGCGACAGGGAATTCATACAGGATCGTGCGCAGGATCTCCAGAACGTCCTGCTCTGTAAGCGCCTGACAGTTAACCGGTAGACAGGCGGCGTCATACTGCGCACTCAGGTCGGCAGCCAGCGATTGCGCACGTTCTCCTGCAGGATCTGCCGTGTTGAGCAGGACGAGAAACGGCTTGCCGATATCGCGCAGCTCTGCGACAACACGCGCCTCCGCCGGTGCATAATCCTCCCGTGCAAGCTCGGTCACACTGCCGTCGGTCGTAACAACGATGCCGATCGTCGAGTGGTCGCGGATCACCTTCCGTGTCCCATCTTCCGCCGCGACGCGCATGGGGACCTCGTGATCGTACCACGGGGTCGTGACGAGGCGCTCTTCCCCATCTTCATACTGACCGTTGACGCCGGGGATCATGTAGCCGACGCTGTCGATCAGACGCACAGAGGCGCGCACGGAGGCGTCCAGTTCGATGGCAACGGCATCCTCCGGGACAAACTTCGGCTCCGCAGTCATGATCGTCCGCCCAGAGCCGCTCTGCGGCAGCTCATCGCGTGCGCGCTCGCGCACATAGTCATCGGTGATGTTCGGCAGTACAAGCGTCTCCATAAACCGTTTGATAAAGGTCGACTTCCCGGTGCGTACCGGGCCGACAACGCCGATGTAAATATTCCCGCCGGTACGGGCGGCGATGTCTGCGTAAATTGAAGAAGTGTCCATTCTGTCGTCCTCTCCTCATCAGTCTTACAAAACTGTATGAGCCCGTGGACGAGAATATGCCGCCGGGACAGTGCCGGCGGCATGGATTACGGACAATATGTCTGCGCGGTCTGCGCATGTACGCGGCTGACAGCGAAAGTAAGCGCCGGAAACTGCGCCCGCAGCTTTTCATAGAGGACCGGGATGATCACGTTTTCGGTGCAGAAATGGTCGGCGTCGATCAGATTGACGCCGAGCTCCTTCGCCGCGAGAAACCGGTCGTACTTCACGTCCGCCGTTACGAATGTGTCACAGCCCATTTGCGCCGCAAGGTCCAGCATGCTGCCGCC
>ENA-ORNK01002213-ORNK01002213.1-human-gut-metagenome-genome-assembly--contig:-NODE-2213-length-11224-cov-2.605873_pt1 | contig 11224 bp, 14 predicted proteins | sample MGYA00242115_ERZ509022 | MGnify/ENA primary metagenome ERZ509022 (study PRJEB26280, sample SAMEA2338690) | human gut metagenome | biome: human gut; feature: human-associated habitat; material: faeces...
TCCAAATTTCTGGTTACTCATGTAATTATATTATACTCTCTTGGACGAACAAAATCAAACATTAATGTTATTGATCTCGGTGGAATATCTGTTACAGGTGGTATACCAATCGGTCATCTAAAGGCTCATACTTGGTCACTGTTTTTAGATATAGTTCTGGATCTCCATTCAAAACCATCTCGGCATAAGATGCGGGATCGTTGTAGATCAGCCAGTCCAGCTCCGACCGCTGGTACATGCTGTTCGCCACCTCATTCTCTACAGCGGTACAGTCGATGGAGAGCAGCGTCCCGTCCTCTAAACACAGCTCCACACAGGCGGTATCCAGGTTGAACTCGTAGGACAAAATCTTTCTCATAGTTGTTACCTCCCAATACTTGAATTTTGATTGATTTTCCGCAGCGGCACAAGGGCCGTTTCGGTTGTTTTAGTTACCGGCAAGCAATGCGTGTGGCTATCCACACACAAATCCGGCAAGCAATGCGAGTGTTAATACACACTCACATTTCCTGCCGTCTGCTTGTTGAGGGCAGCGCCCCCAAGCCCCCTTGAACACAGAATTTCATTCTGTGGCTGTGCGTTGAAAGGGTACGACAAAACGCCGACCCCTTTAAGATACTCTGGAACAAATCGTTCCCCCCTTAGCTACCGCGAAACACAGTAGCCCTCGCTAGATGCGTGGGCAAAATGCCTACCCATCGTTCTCTTTTACTCTGCATCCTGTGCCCTGTTTTTGGGCATAGGGTGTCGTGAAACGCGACATCCTACGGTACTTTTAGGGTGCCCTAAAATGGGTCGCCCTCTTGAATAATGGGGTGGCAAAACACCACCTCGCATTTTCTTTCCCGCAACATGGTACAGGGGCGCAGCGGTACTGGGAGTACCCCTCAAAACACCGTCGTGACCGTTGCAAGCGTCGCGCTTTACTCGATTACTTCAAATGCGGATGCTTCTACCACCATATAAGTCAGCCGAATACGCCGCCCTTCATGTTTGATTTTGTATTCATACTTCACCTGATGTTCTTCCAGCAGACGACTGGCATTTACATTCAGATGCTTAGTAAGGTGGTTCACCACCATATCCAACCGGATGGCTTCGGCAAGATCTGTGTGGCTGCCTTCCCATTCGCAGTTCTCGTCAGATACGATCTTCGCTACCGCTTCCAGCACGGGATCCGGTGGCTACTTCCAGAGTTCATTCTCCGCATAGTCGAGGATCCATACCAAACGCTCCTGGTCTTTGCTTAGATACAGCCGCTGATCCGGCTGATCCCGTCCGCTGATTTCCAGTGTGGCCTTTCCGTCAGTTCGTTTTTCTTTCTGCATAATGAGTGCCCCATCTGCACAGCCCGACAGTCCGGTGGTGCCGGAAATCTTCTCAAAGCTATCTCCTGCAGGCTACTTTCTGGTGTGATGGACGATCAGGATGCAAATTCCATGCCGGTCTGCAAATTGTTTCAGTTTTCCAATCACCTCATAATCGCTGGAATAACTGTAGTTATCGCTCACCATCTCCCGGACTTTTTGCAGGGTATCTACGATAACCAGTTTGGTGTCTCGGTGTTCCCGGACAAATTTTTCAAGCTGTTCATCCAGACCGCTGCCGATCATCTTGGCACTGGTAGCAAAGTGGAGGGAGTTTGTCCCCTCCACACCGAACATACGGAACATCCGGCGCTGCAAACGACTTTCGTCATCTTCCAGAGCAAGATAGAGGACTGTTCCCTGATGAACCTTGTAGCCCCACAAATCCTGCCCGGTGCTGACATGGTGGGCGATCTGCGCCACCAGAAAAGATTTGCCGATTTTGGGCGCTCCGGCAAGGATATATGCTCCAGTATAGAGCAGGTTTTCAATCACTGCGGACTTTACCTCAAACACATTGTCCATCAGCTCGTCCAAGGTTACAGTATGCAGGTAAGCCGGGTCGCTCATGCGCTGTATCCTACGGTACATTTCCTCCAGACTTTCCTGCGGATTTACAACTTCATCGTTGATTTCTTCCTTGGAAGTGGTTATACTGATGTCAGAGTTTTTAGAGATTGACTGCCCATCATCTGCGCCAACAGATGAAGCATGGGTGGTCATTTTCTTTTTTTCATCGGTCATAGGCAACATCCTCCTGCATTCCTTTCATAATGGTTGTGATCATCTGAATGGTGTCCAACAGTTCCTCATTTACGCCTTGCCCGGCTTCAATCCGGTGCAGCTCGTCCAGCACAGTAGCCAGCTGATCTCGCAGTGCCTTATAGACTCTTGGATTTCCCTGCACCACCACATCCCGACAGAGCAGCCGATGGATGATATAGTCTTGCTTGGTCAGTCCTGTGAGCTTGACTGCTGTTTCAATCTTGGTATCCTCCTCTGGGGAGACCCGGAAACATACGGCCTTGTTCCTCCAACGGTTGTGCTTATCCAAATTCTTTGCTGATATTTTTAATTGCCCCTTTCCATATTTAATTTATCAGCCATTTCCGTTTGCTTGGACGGAAACAGGTGTGCATAATTGTAAGTAATGTCGATACTTTCATGGCCCACCCGGTCTGCTATGGCTGTAGCAGAGAACCCCATGTCGATGAGAAGTGAAACTGCACTGTAACGAATGTCATGGATTCGGATGCGCGGGACTCCAGCCTCTTTGGAGCCTCTATCCATCTCCCGGTGGAGATAACTCTTGGTGACGGTGAACATTCGGTCATCTGCTCCAATTCCGTAGAGCATTTTGAGGTAATCCTGAATTTCCTCTGCCAGAAACTGCGGCATAGTGATGACACGATTGCTCTTTTCTGTTTTTGGAGTGGTAATCAAATCCTGCCCGTTTAGCCGCTGATAGGATTTGTTGATGGTGACAGTGCGCTTCTCAAAGTCAAAATCTGCCGGGGCCAGAGCCAGAAGTTCTCCCTCTCGGATGCCACACCAGTAGAGCATCTCAAAGGCATAGAAGGACAGCGGTTTATCCATCATCACTTCCACAAATTTCAAATACTGCTCCTTAGTCCAGAACATCATTTCTCGGTTTTTCTTTTTCCCCATGCTACCTGCCTTTTTACAAGGGTTATCACGGAGATTGTAATACCGTACCGCATGGTTAAAGATGGCACTGAGTTGAGAAAGGATTTGTCAAGGGTAATTTCTGCAGAGCGTTCACAAATAATAAATGTCAAGTTTCTACAGAAGCAGGGGGCTACCGTGTTTTACGGTAACCTCCTGTTGTTTTCCAACTCTTATCGTATCAAATTTCAATAATGCCAATCTTCTTTAAATAGTTGTAAGTTTGATCATAGTATTCAGGATTTCTGGTAACATCTTCAGGATTGCCCTTTGGTACATAAATTATATAACCTTGCTGTGCACGAGTAAGCAAAACTCGATAAGAATTTTTCTGATAATTCTGAGCAATTGGATTATTAACCTTTGACCAAGAAGATCCAGCAAAATTATTGTATGTGAATTTACCATCCAAGTACCTGTAGTCCGCTTCCCATACAACAACTGCGTAGTCAATTTCCAACCCCTGAATCTTAAATTCCGATGCCGCAACTTCCATAAAGTATGAAGAGTTCACATCATCTTTTCCATTCAAAAACCATTTTTCAATCTCAATATCTTTGGGAACTGTGACACCATCTGCACGTAGCCGCTTAGCACCTGAACTCGCAATAATTCCATATCGTTCTGTGCCATGACTTATATTTCGCACCCATTCTTTAGCCGTCTGAAGATTTCTCGTTAAAAGAATTGGATACCGCATTTTGTTGGTAGCTGAGTCAGCTTGGATGATTTTCGGATAAAGTTCCTTTGCAGTTGCTTCATCTCCATCGATTATCGCCTTTGCAAAAGCAGAAACAAGCTCACTTCTAAAGCTTCTCATAGAAACCGACAGATGAAGTTCACGGCACTTATGAACTTCTGCATTGAAAAGGAGTTCATCAATCGAACTATTTCTAGCATATTCATAGCCTGCCATACGGTCTGAGCAAAACACCTTCCAGGAAGGAAAATGCTCATTTATTGCATTAAACCATTCTGCAATTCCTGCTTCCCCATCATGTATTTCCTGCCCTCCGCCAACTAAACATACAATAACCGCCCAATCTTTGTGCCTGTTCATATACTCAATAAGGCATTCGGGCTCAGACATATTAAAGTGGGACTGTCCCTTTTTTGTCCGCATGAACTTACTTAACTGCTCCTTTTTCCAAGCCCGCTGAGCTTCATCAAAAATCGCAATCTTGTCGATAGGTGCTGGATGTCCCTCCAAAAGTGAATCATCCCTAAACCAATGTATCATCTGAATAAAACTCTTTGTTTCAGAAAAGATGCCGTTTTTTGTAATATTATACTCACAGTTGGTACAGTTTCTGTTCAAATCTCTGGCCTTACAGTCTGTACAATACATTTTTTTCTTTTCTACTTTATCTCGAGTCAATGCCTCTCTTAAAACAGTAACCAAAGGTTCATTTCCCGAAAGAAACACGGCATGTTCTTCGTCTCCTTCTTGAAAATGATGTCGCCTATTCGCTATGTTCAGTCCTACCGAGATATTCTTTCTCGGTCTTGTACTGCCATTTTCCCTTTTCATCCAGCGGGCGCACCGTCAGCAGGATGTGAGCGTGGGGATTGTGACCGGGAGGGTATGAATCATGAATCGCCACATCCGCACACATTCCATCAGATACAAAGGTATCAGAAACAAAATCAGACAGCAGCCTTTCCCACTGTGCTTTACTCAGCTCAATCGGCAGAGCAACCACAAATTCACGGGCCAGTCGGCTGTCCTTTGTTTTTTCGTTTTCCTCCACAGCATTCCACAGTGTTTCTCGATCCTGCCACTCTTCGGGAGCGGCAACCGGCAGAAAAACCTGCTGCCACACAAGGCATGCTACACTCCGTCGTCCTCATTGAGCAACCGAGAACAGCTCAGATAGGCCGCAGCAGCTACGGCGGAGCGTCCGGCTCCACGGCTGACCATTTTGGCCTCTAAATAATAAATTGCCATTGTCTACCATCCTTTCCGAAGGGTTACTGTGAAATGCAGTAGCCCTTCTTCCGCCCCTGTATCTGTGTCAAGCTGCCGGTGGCAGGTTGACACAGGCAGGCGGCGAGATGGGGTGGCAATATACCACCCCATAAATAGGGGGCTTACAAAATGGTCCCCCTTGCCGACTGCATGGACAAGGCTGGCAGTTTGACAGAAATGCAGCCTTGTCCAGCGGCGTCCGCAGATGCCGCAATCCCCCTCGGAAAGCGCACGATTTCCGCAGGAAATACCACCGCCCCTTCGGGGTGGTGAGTAAGTACGCCCTTCGGGAAAAAAGAGAAGCGCCCCTTCCTGGATGAGCCTACGTGTTCGGGCTTTACGTTCTTTCACTCGATCCCGTGCCTGAGCTTCCTCTAAACGGTGCTTAGCCTGTAATAACTTCTTTTCGTGTTCCGTCATAGATTTTCCCTTTCTGCCGTATCCGGCTGAAAATACAAAAAAGGCGGCTTATGAGATTTTATTCTCACAAGCCGCCTCGGTGCTGATCCTTATGCTGTTTTCCCTTTTTGATCCGACTCTTTAATGGCGGATACTTCTATACTTTTCTGTTCGTTTTTCTTTGCCGCTCTGCGCTCCTTCTGTCTTTTATAGACTGCTTCTTTCATGCAATCCTCACAGCAGTATTTCACGCCGTTTCTGTCTGTAATAAAGACAGTTCCGCAGTTTCCACAAGTGCATCCTCGTTTTCTTTTTTTCGCCGCTTCCTGCCGGTAATATTTAGAGCGACAATTTTGATCGCAGAACATTGCATTGGACATTTTTGATTCAAAGGTCTTCCCGCAGCACTTACACACAATCTGAAACGGTTCACCTACTTTCCGGGTGCCATCCTTCAGTGCTTTGTACCGCTCTCTGCTTTGCATACGATGCTTACGCAGGTATTCCTGTCGCATTTCTTCCTCCGGTGTCAGTTCCGGCACAGGTGCCGCAAAGTATCCAATAAAGTTTAGATAGATCTCCACTTCCTGCACTCGATCCCCATCCACCTTTTCCGGGGCATAAACAAGGATTTTGTCTACAAACTCGTTGATCATCGGCGTCGTCAATCCGGAAAAGTCCGTGTACTTTTTCGCCAGTGCAAGGAATTGTTCGGCATTTGCGGTACTTTCTTCAAAGGCCGCTACTTGTTTTTCAAACTCTGCAATCTCCGAGCGCAAATTTTTTTGTTCTGCTTCATACTCCGCCAGCAGACTATCAAAGCGTTCATCTGAAATTCGCCCAACCGCAAAAGACTCGTAGAGCTTTTTGATGATGACATCCTGCTCATCTGCTCGTTTCCGGTTCTTATTGAGCTTCCGTTTCGTATCTTTTACAGCTTCTTTCTAGCGGAACGCAAATGCTACTCTCACCTTTTCCAGAAATCCTTTCTGGTTGGTGATGGCATAGGTGCTGGCTGCCTGTATTGTTTCCAAGAGCAAAGTCCGAATGGCTTTAGTTGAAATATAGTGACTGCAGCATACATACATCCATCCTGTTTCTGGACGCCAGTTTATACGCTGAGTATTCGTAAGCATCATAAGGGTAATTTCCGTTTTCTAAATCACCTTGGAATCGGTGGTTATACATTTTCGCCCCACAATCAGCGCAGAACACGAGTCCTGTCAGCGGATTTGCTTCTCCAAGGGTATCCTTTCGCCTGGGGGGTTTCCGCAGCTTCTGCACCAGTTCCCATGTCTCTTTGTCAATAATCGCTTCATGGGTGTTTTCAAAAATCAGCCATTCCTCCTGCGGATTACGAACACTGCCCTTATCCTTATAGGATTCTTTATGAGAACGAAAATTTACAGTATGTCCGATATACTCCGGCTTAGACAGAATCTGCTCCACCATATAACCGCTCCAATTATAGGGGTTGGGAAAGTGTTCTTTGCTTTTCCAAAAGCCGATCCCTTTCTTCCCCAAATAGACAGCAGGAGTTTCCACCTTGTCCTCATACAAAATCCGTGCAATTTCATAAGGACCGATTCCTTCTGCATTCATGCGGAATATTCTGCGTACAACCTCTGCGGCTTCCTCGTCGATCAGCCAGTGGAATTTATCCTTGGGATCTTTTTTGTAGCCATAAATGGCGATGTTTGTGGTCGGCTTGCCAGATTCACCTTTAATCCGAATCGCTGTGCGCTGTTTTCGGCTCAAATCCCAAAGATACCATTCGTTCATGATATTGAGAAACGGAGCAAATTCGTTGCTGTTCTGGTCGCTGCTGTCCACATTATTCGCAATTCCAATAAACCGGATACCATGCTGACGGAAGAACACCTCCGTATAAAAGCCGGTTTGCAGATAATCACGGCCAATGCGGGACATATCCTTCGCAAGTACGGTGCTGACCCGGCCTTCCTCAATATCGTTCATCAGCCGTTTCCATGCAGGCCGGTCAAAATTGCCGCCGGAATAGCCATCGTCCGTATAGTGAACGCAATTCTGGAAACCTTGCTACTGAGCATAGCTTTCCAAATATTTTTTCTGATTCACGATCGAGTTGCTGTCCCCAACCTGTTCATCGTCACGGGACAAACGCTCATAAAGAGCTGTAATTTTTCCTTCAGTCTGTTTTACGCTCATGATGCGCTCCTTTCAGACTGACGGCTCATTTGTGGTGATTCCATTATACCACAAGAACCACAAGGATTTGCAGCCTCGTTTTGAATCAGTCTTAAAATTTTATCTTCCATCGTTTCTGTTGCTGTTTCACTGCCGTATACTCTCACCCGATAGATAGTGGAACCGATACGGCGGTTTATCATATAAAAGCCCTGCTTTTCCTTTTCATTTCCCATAGGCAATATCCTCCGGCAAGGTTTCAGCTCTGTATTCCTGCTGTGTAACGCTTTTCTTCGCTGTTTTCATGGTTTTGATAGAACTCCCTTCCAAACGCAAAATGCCCTCCGAAAACCCTTGTGCTATCAGGGTTTCGGAGGGGCAAATGGTTACTTTCTCTTGTTTCTGAATTTCCGTACTCTCGCTGCATTCTGCTGACGATGGGCAGACTCCGCACACTGCGGGGAGCAGTACACCCGCTTCCCGTCAGCCGGAAATTTCTGGCCGCAATACTGACAGGTGCGGACAGGCTGGCTTTCCAGTGATGCTTGCAGCTCCGGGTCATTGAGCAGAACCGATCCCCGAAAGTAGTAGCACATAGCACTGTTTGTGTAGCAGATGCCGAACATGGGACAATCACAGTCCAGCGGCAAGCACCCGTACTCGCTGTCATAGTTGGCGCAAAGCCTTGTGACCAGCTTTTTGATGGAGCGTTTCTTTTTTGAAGTCAGCTCCCTGTTTTGGTTTGACATCATTGTTTTTTCCTTTCTTTCATAAAGTGTAATCGGAATAATTATTTTCAGATTACTTCCTGACTGATAGGAGAAAACAGCGGTGTAAATCGGAACTGTTTTTCAAAAATTAAAAAATAAATTATAGACAGCACAAGTTTTTGAAATAAAATAGGAGGCAGAAGGGAGGCGAAGTCATGGGCGAAGAACAGAATGATCTGTGGTTGGAAGAAGAAAGCGAAGAAAATACAGAAGAAGTCTCCTGGGCAGAATCTATCCTTGACTTTGTCGACTGGAATCAGGACGAGGACGCTCCTATCTGCGATGAAGAACTGGAAGAAGCTCTGGCAGAAGAACGGAACGCTGCTTTGGAAAGTGAGCTGGGGCAGGACGAGCATCCTTTAGAAGCAGAGGATGATATTCCAGAAGATGCCGATTCAGCCGAATCTCCCATCAGCCTGAATACACTCCGACAGCAGATGGATGAAACATCTGTGGAGCGCATCAGCTTAGCCGCAAGAACAGAGACAAATTTTTCTGTGGCTATTGGGGAAATGAACCGATTGGATCGCAACCGTGAACGCAGAGAGCGGTATCACGAAAATCTTCGTGGAGATGTGCCGCTGGAGTATAAGAAGGCAAACTATGGATTGGTTTTCCCTGAGTGGCTGAATACGCCGGAACAGCAGCTTTTGGGCAAAGGCAGTTTTCTGGACTTGATCTTTGACTGTCCTTATGAGATGCACCAGCTGACTGCTGACCCATTTCTCTCCAAAATTGTGGAACGGCTGAAGGACGAACATAAGGAAGTGCTGTACTTTCTCTCCCTGCGGTTGTACAGCACTGCTAAAGTGGCAGCCATGCGGGGGCAATCTGATCGAAATATCCGCAAGCTACGGGATACTTACACACGAAAATTACAGCATCAGCTATATGAACATCTTTTGCGGAAGAACAGCTTGACCTTGCGGGAGAAAGAATTTGTTGCTCTGTATGCTACAAGTTTAGAGCAGAGCGGAAAGAGTGCGGCGAAGGTCAAAACGCCGCCCCGTAAAAAGAGCGGCTTGACAGAATCCGAAAATTGATTTTATACTTGTAATATGATTATAATATATCAGATTACACATAGAGGTGAAGCCATGCAGAATCTATTTGCACACGCCAGCTCCTATTGGGTGCGGTACAATCAGTATGAGATAAAGACCGAAAAGAATGGCAGACGATATATCATGGCCGCTCCTGCGGCAGAACCGAAAGTTTACGATCCTCTAAAGGATTCCGAAAAACTGGTTGTGGATGCTCTCAATGTCGGGATGCTCTGTATGGGCTGGAAAAGTGAAGCGGTCATTGAGCAGGCTGTACTGGAATTTGTTCATCAGTATGGGCTGCTGGGACTGATGACCGCACTGCCTACCACACCGTCCTTTATGGACTATGAGGCAGTTTATCTCCCGAAAAACAGATTTATAAAAGCAGAATCCATGCAGACAGAAGCATTTTTGTCTTTATTCTATCCTTTTGAAAAATTAGATGTGGTAAAAGAAGGCATTCAGTCAAGCTGGAACATCAATCGGGACAGAGCGATGATGGCGCTTGCTATGACCTTTGCCGAGCAGCCTATGGCGATGAATATGCAGTTTCAGCGTCAGTATGCGGAACCGTATGAATGGATCGTACAGCAATTCAAGGATTGGGCATTTACGCTGACCAGCAGCTTTTTGTTTTACCATGACTACGACCATCTGGATGAGGCATCCAGAAACACCTATCGTATGGGCATGGCTGCTTTTGGAGGAATTGCACCGACTTATCATATTGCCCTGTTTGACAAGCCCGCAGCCACCCCCACGATTGTCTGGGACTTTCACTCGCTTCTAACGGCAATTCAGCTCATGTTCAGCTTTATGCTGACTGACCAGGAAAAACCGCTGCGGCTCTGCGAACACTGCCAGAAAGCTTTTGTTGCCAGCCGAGCCAATAATGTATTTTGCAGCCCACAGTGCAAAAACCAGCATAATGTGTATAAGAATCGGGCAAAGAACCGGGATAGAGACGAGAAATAATAAAAAAGGGGGGCGCTTGCCGCAGCTGATTGCTGCCAAAAGCGTCCCCTCTGTCTATTTTATGTTATACTTCATATACCAGCTCATACAGCACGATTTCTTCTGCCCTGTTATGGATGCTGTTCATGCGGCGCATCCATTCCATCTGGTCTGCCGCTTTCAGGGCTTCTGTGACACCTTCCTGTTTTTTCATAGCAGCTATCATCACTTCCATGCGGGCATTGCAGAGCTTGTCGATCTCGGCCAGGTGATCCCAGAGCCATCCTTCTACTATGAGATCCGAGTAATGGGCAGGATGATGCTTTTTCAAAAAGTTTCGCCGCATCTGGCCATATTTGCCAAGTTGATACTCCTCCTGCTCTGGAAGTTTTATGTTTGGGATAAGATAATCCCCCTCCTGACGGTATGTGCCGCCCATTGCTTCAAAGATAGATTTCATGACGACCTCCTTTGTGTGTTTTGGTTTCGGCAGTTATTGGGATATTTTAACTCCTTTCCTATAACTGCTTTTCAATTCACCACAAATGAGCCGCAGTCATATGTATTAGATGGCAGAAACCACCCTTTACATAGTAACTCTTGGTTATGGAGCGTTTTCAGATACACCGGAGAATAGGGCTTTCCCTTTTCGTCCCGGTAGTTGAGCATTTCATTCTGCCACGCTATGACTTCCTTGGAGTGAATGTCGCACATCTTCCGCTTGCCGAAGTACGGCACCGACTTCTTATAGAGGATATGTTCTTTCGTCCCCCAGGTGTTTTCCTTGATGCGGCCTTTCATATCCGCCACATAGACCGCCACGAAGTTTTCAAAGGTCATTTCCAAATCGGCGGTCTGCTGTTGCAG
>ENA-ORNK01002221-ORNK01002221.1-human-gut-metagenome-genome-assembly--contig:-NODE-2221-length-11198-cov-16.952706_pt1 | contig 11198 bp, 12 predicted proteins | sample MGYA00242115_ERZ509022 | MGnify/ENA primary metagenome ERZ509022 (study PRJEB26280, sample SAMEA2338690) | human gut metagenome | biome: human gut; feature: human-associated habitat; material: faeces...
GAGCTGGTTGAAGAATGCAAGGACGCTCCCGGTGAAATGGTCTTGTACGCGGGCGATGTCGGTGACCCAGCGGCCGCCGTCGGCATGGTCAAAAAGGCAGTTGAGACATTCGGCAAGCTGAATGTCGCCGTCAACTGCGCGGGCGTGATGGACGACAACACGGCCATCGCCGATATGTCCGACGAAATGCTGGAAAAGACATTCCGCATCAATACGTTCGGCCTGATGTACGGCCTGCGCGAGGAATGTAAGCAGTATCTCGCGCAGGGTGATGGCGGCGTGATCGTCAACATCTGCTCCGTCGGCGCAACGCACCAGACCGCGGGCGCGGCCTACTGCGCGAGCAAGGGCGCGGTGCTGGCGGCGACGAAGAACACGGCGTTCATGTACATGGAGGAGGGCATCCGCTGCAACGCGCTCTCGCCCGGCGGCGTCGTGACCGATATTCCGCTGGTCATGCCGCCCGCCGACGAGTTCGGCTTCGGCAGGACCAGCAAGCTGCTGGACTTCTCCGGCGAGCTGGCCATGCCGGAGGACTTGGCAGACGCGATTTTGTTCCTTGCCAGCGACCAGTCCCGCTATGTGAACGGCGAAGAACTCAAATGCGACGGCGGCTGGACGTGTTTCTGAGAAATCAAGATAAAAACGAGGTGGCTGCCATCTGGCAGTCACCTCGTTTTTGAAGGGATGAAACAGGCAAAATCAGTTGGACGCTGCGTCCAATGCGTCTGTTTCCCAGACGCTGCTCATACCGTAGTCAAAATAAATGATCTGACCACTCATATAAGAGAAGATCTGACTGCCGATGGCGACCAGAGGATAGCCCATTTCCTCCGCGGTTGCCCAGCGACCGTTCCAGCTGTCCAGAAAAATCGCCTCAATGACGGCCTTTCCCTCGGCTGCGTCGCCGTTTGGCGAGGTGTTCCGGTTAAACTCATCGGTCAGTCCCGTGATCGTATTGCCGGGATTGATGGCATTCAGGCGAATTTTGCGGTCGATGTATTCCGGCGCGTGGACTTTCATTTTGACATACGTGCACAGGCACTGCTTGGAGAAGACATAGCCATTCTGAATGACATCGGGGTGCGCGGCATACCAGTCGAGCGCAGCCTCATAGCTCGGCGCATTTACGACCGCTGCGCAGTCTGCAAAGGCATCCTGCCAGCCAAAGCCGCCGGTCGAGGCGATGATATTGACAGAGCCGTTGTCCGCAATTCTTGGCAGCGCCTTTTCTAACAGATATTTGTGCCCGAGAAAATTGACCTTCTGCACCTCCAGCGCATTGGAGGCATCAGCTTTCAGTGCGATGCCGTGGCAGAGGAATATGGCGTCGATCGTTTCCGGCAGTGCATCTGCAAGCGCATCCAGATCCGCCTTGATGCCAAAGTCGGCGTACAGCTCGCCTGCGACTGGAAAATCCAGCTTACTGTGCCGTCCGTTGCGGCGGCAGATCGTATAAACATTTGCCCCGAGCTCCTGCAGCAGCCGTGCCGCAGCCAGTCCCATGCCGGAGTATGCTCCGGAAACGACGACCGTTTTTCCCTCATATCCGAACAGGTTTTTCAAATCCATACTGGTTTCCTTTCATGCAGCATACAAAAAGGAGCCTGTGGTCAGGCTCCTTTTTGGCTTGGGTAATTACTCGATCGCCTGAAGCTCCTTGTCCAGCTCCTCCAGATGGGGCTGCAGGAACGCCGACTGCGGGAAGCTGGCGAGCTTGCGCAGCGTCAGACCGCCGACGAGCTTCATCTGCGGGTTCTTGGAAGCATCGGGGCTGTACTTGTCCAGTACGGCTGCCGCCGCCGGATTCTTCAGAATGTCCTTTACCTTGCTGTCGAGAGAAAATGCCATGAGAGTAACCTCCTCTTTCTTTGATTCTCTACAAATATTTTAGAGAATCCTGCGGAAAAAGAAAATCCTGCAAACTGGCGGATATCCCAGGCCGTCATCCGTCTGAATTGCGGGGCAGGCATATTCCTTCTTCAGCGGATATTTCCGGTATAGCCACTGCATAAACGCATCCTTCGAGATTTTATCGCTGCGGCGGCAGGCACGCGAGAGCTTGCCGGGAATCTTTATAGCCGCAGTCCTTTGATATCCTTGATACGCGACAAAATCATATTGCAGCTGCAGCTGAGCACACCAGGTAATGCGTCAATGACCGTGTGCAGAAACGTCTCCATTTCTTCGGAAGAAGCGGCAACCGCATGGACGTGCAGCTTGTCTTTTCCCGTCACACGGTAGATCTGCGTGACGGTATCGTTTTGATGCAAGATCTCTGTGACCTCCGCCAGATCGCGCGGCGCTGTCTCAATTTCAAAATAGCAGGAGACTGCGCCGCTGATCTTCTGTGGATTGATAACGGTCGTATATTCCTCAATAATTCCCTTTTGCTCCAAAGCCTGTATCCTGGCTTTTACCGCAACTCTTGATATGCCAATTTCTTCTCCAATATCAGAATAAGAACTGCGCGCATTCTCTATCAGCAGCCGCACGATCTTCTGATCCAAGCTGTCCAGTCCATCCAAATACATAATGCATCCTCCGTAAATTGCGGTCGTTATTGTTTATAATAGCACTGGTCCATCAAAAAGTAAATGATATATTGACATAGTGCTTTAAAAACATTACAATACTTTTATATTGTAATTTATAGCTTACATAACGGAGGTGTGTTATGAATTGGGATCTAACAAAGGGATCTGTTGTCAAGTCCATGCTGCTGTTCGCCATCCCCATGATTTTGGGCGATCTCTTGCAGCAGTGCTATAACATCGCCGATACGCTGATCGTCGGGCAATTTCTTGGGCGCGATGCGCTGGCGGCGGTCGCCTCTGCCTTTACGCTGATGACCTTTCTGACCTCCATCATCCTTGGCCTGTGTATGGGAAGCGGCGCGCTGTTTTCCATGCGCTTTGGGCAGCGGGATGAGCAGGCGCTTCGGGAAAACCTCTGTGCGTCGTTTGTTTTCATTGCCCTTATCACCGTGCTTTTAAATGCTTTGGCATTTGTCTGTCTGAATGGGCTTCGTACGTTTCTCCGGGTTCCTGCCGAGGTGTGGGGCGATATGCGCGAATACCTGTTTGTGATTTTTATGGGCATTCCCGCTGTTTTTCTTTATAACTACTTTACCTACGTCACGCCGGATGGACGTAAATGCCGTGACAGCAAGCTGCACATGGAGAAATACTTAAAAGAAAATATGGAGGCTGAATTTGGATACAGAACGGAGAATGACAACACAAGAAATGTTGACGCAGCACAAAAAGCTGATGGACGAGGCGCAACGGCTGGAACCCAGCGTGATGGTCACGGAGCGGAACTGGAGCGCGCTGCTCGAAATGCAGGACAGGCTGTTCCGGCAGCAAAAGTACACAGAAATTTGACTGCAAACTATCGCGCCGGACAAGCTCGCGAAATCTACACTCGTGCGTGAAAAACAGGACATCGAGCGTTTCAAACCGTACCTCGGCAGCTACAAGCTGGTCGATCTTCGGCCGGAACACTTCCGCAGTCTGTACGCGAAACTGCGGAAACAGAAAAATAAAGCAAACGGAAAGCCGCTCTCCGAGGCGACGGTCGAGGGTGTCCACAGCTGTCTGTGCGGCATCCTCTCCGACGCAATGGAGGGCGGCTATCTTGATCATAACCCGGCTTGGCGGACGTACAAATACGCGGGGCAGAAGAAAGAGAAAAAGATTGCGGACGACGAAACAGTGAAAAAACTGATTCAGGCGTTGGAGACGGAAAGCGTCCTGTATGAAACCTATTTCAAACTCATCATCGCCACCGGAATGCGGCGCGGTGAGTGCTGCGCACGCAATGGGAGGACATCAACTACGCCGAGCGCAGCATCCACGTCTGCCGCAATGCAGTCAAAACGACCGGCGACGAGATCATCGTAAAGGCTCCGAAAACGAAAGCAGGTAACCGCTATGTGTACTTCTCAGCAGAGATGGAAAGTCTGCTGCGCGAATACGAAGCCTTCTGCGCAGCGGAAACGGAGCGTTACGACCGACGCAAGCAGACCAAGGACGATTATGTGTTCCGCAGAAAGGGCATGAATCTCCCGATGACGCCCTCGACCTTCACATGGCGCTTCAAGAAAATCTTGAAAGCAAACGATCTTCCGACCGACCTGAATGTCCACAGCCTGCGCCACACAGCGGCAAGCCTGTTCATCGCCAGCGGCACGGATGTCGGCACGGTCGCAGGATTGCTCGGTCACAGTCAACCGTCTACCACGCTGGATATTTACACCCACGCTTTCGACAAGAACAAAAAAGCGGCAAGTCAGATCATGCAGAGCAGCCTGGAGATCTAAGCTATCCCCCAAAAAGCTCTATCCGGTTGCGCTATGCCGTATAAGTAGATAATCGGAACAATTCTATATAAAAATTCAGTAAAATCACATGATTTTACGGAATTTTTGGTACGCCCGACACGATTCGAACGTGCGACCTACAGAGTCGGAGTCTGTCACTCTATCCAACTGAGCTACGAGCGCATTTATGAGATAAACGGCGAAGTGCCGGTCATCGCTTTTTTGAAAATGGTAGTCAAACAGTAGTCAAGGAACACGCGGAAAAACGCTATCACGCCCGAAAAGTCCAGTCGTATCAACGGCTTTGGGATTCTCTCAGCCGAAAGGGGCAGAAACGTCGGAGTTTTCAGGCATCAACTGATAAAATGCTGTGTTTTCAAGGGTTGTACGGTTTTTAACGAGAACACCCAGCTTCTCTGAATTTTACGAAAACCATTGAAAACACTGGGCAAACCGGCTTTTTTTGTTTCTTGGACGATAGTAGTCAAACAGTAGTCATGCCCCACCGTTGACGGCGGGAGCAATTCAGGGTATAATAAAAATAAAGAATGGAGGCGAGCATATGTGTACCAGAAATCAGGCAGAAGAAATTCTGCACAGCGTCTATCATGCGTGCAGTCCGATTTTCGGGCGCATTCATGACGCCTATCTGTACGGCTCCTATGCGCGCGGCGATTTCAATCCGGAGTCGGACATTGATATTCTGCTGACTGTAGATTTGGAACAAGCGGAGATTGCCAAGCACCGCAATGACGTTGCGAAGGTGACCAGCCGACTGAGCTTGGAACATGACATCACCGTTTCCGTGACAGTCAAGCCGCTGGAGCAATTCCAGCGCTATCAGACGGCGCTTCCGTATTATCAGAATGTCGTCCGGGAGGGCATCCGTTATGCAGGAGCATGAACGAAAGGCTCTGTCGCAGGCGCGGCTGGAACACGCAGTTGAATGCCTTTCCGCGGCAAGAAACTTACTTGAAACAGGGAATTATAAGAGTGCAGCGAATCGTTCCTATTACGCAGTCTTCCACGCGATGCGCGCGGTGCTGGCCTTTGACGAAATCGACATGAAGCACCACAGCGGTATCATCTCTGAGTTCCGCCGCCGGTATATCAAAACGGGAATCTTTGAAACGCGAATGTCGGAGATTATCTCTGTCCTGTTTGACGTTCGGACGGACAGCGACTACGACGATTTCTTTGTGATCTCCAAAGCAGATACGGCTGTACAGATCGAGAACGCGGAATACTTTGTTTCAAGCGTTCGGGCATATTTGAAAAATAAGGAATGGTAAAAGATACAACGGCACCGGGATCACAGAATCCCAGTGCCGTTTTCCTTCGTTGAAGGAAAATGAGCAGGTGTATGACACGTTGACATGCGTTCATACACCTGTTCTTACGGTTTTAATACTATTTTCTGATTAAATTCTTTAATCAGAAAGGTTCCGCCTTTGGCGAAACCGATTCCGTGATTTTGATAAAATCACGGAATCTCGTCTCATAATGATCTTCATATTAAAAACTTCCATTCCATGAATGAAAGTTTTTAATATGAATATCAGTATAAGACGCAAATTTGAAGAAAGGCTCCGGCGTTTTTGGCGCCGGAGCCTTTTGTATCAAGAAAACAACCAGCTCAGTGCCGGTGGTTATGATTGAGCCTTACTTTGCAAGCACAACGGAAATTTTGATCTCCTTTTCCGTCTCGCTCAGATCAAGAGCACCGCCGTCTGCGATGCTCACACGCAGCTCATACAGTGTGCCATCGGACAGGGTATCCACGGCAGCGCCTGTCTCATCCGTGATCGACCACAGCTCTTTGCCGACCTCCGCCAGCTTTCCGTCTGCACCGTAGCCATAGAGCTTCAGCTCAGCGGCGCTTCCGGAAAGATTGTTCATCCGGAATGCGACCGTCGTGTTGGGATGAACATTTTCGACTGTGACGGTATTGCGCCAGCTCGCGACTTCTCCTTCGCCGCCGTCAAGCGCAAACTGTTCCTGCGAAAGAACATTTCTCGCCGCCTGGTCGAGATCGACCTCTCGGTACGGCATTTCGGGCAGATGGACGAAGCGATCCTGCAATCTGAGCAGTTCCAGATAGCCCGTCGGGCAGTAGAGTGCGTTGCCGCTGTTTCCGGCGTACATCCCGATGGCCATATTGTTGTAGCCAAACTTGTTGGAAACATCCATCGTAAAGACGGTCTCGCCGGTCTCAAAGTCCAGAATGATGTACTGCCACATCCCGGTATTCAGATCCTGTACATACCCGTAGACATAGCCGGTTGCGGTGGAGAGCTTGAGAATCGATGTATCGCTCAGGTCATTTCGAGACCAGATGCTCTTCATCTCATAGCCTGAATCGGTTTTCACGGTGTCCACGCGCTCGACGCCCGGCGCGATCATGACATTGCCCTTCATGAGCCAGTTCTGGTCGTAAATATTCGCGTAGCTCTGGATCGAAGAGTCGTTGTTGGGGTCAGCAAGACCTGCGTTGCCTGCGCCGAACCAGTTGCACACGATGGTGCTGACAGTGCCCTCGCTGTCGTCATAGACGATGGCAGAGTTTTCAACCGCCACCTGATAGCCTCCGGGCAGATCATCCAGAACCGGCATGCTTGCAACGATCTCACCGGTCTTCATATCGAGCGCCAGCAGCTTGACGGGGTCAGCATTGTCGGTGAACATCACAAGATCCGGCGTCAGCGACGGGGAGCAGCCGCCGCCCCAGGCAAGACCGCCGCCGGTGGTCTTGTCGCCCTCGCCGCTGACCTTCGCGCCGACGCTCTCATACGGTGTGCACCACGCAACGTCTACGCCACCCGCCGCGCGGAGAAGATAGCAGTTCCTATTTGTCAGAATGACCGCGCCATCCTTGGAGGCGGCGATGCCGTTTTCCGCGCCCTCACCGAGGGCCAGTTCGTAGACGAAGACCGCCTTCGAAAGGTCGGCCTGCTCTTCGTTTAGGATCGCCTCGATCGCCGAGTGGGCGATGTAGCCGAGCACGCCCTGCTGCTCACGCTCGGGATAGATGCGGAAGCCGCCGGTTGCAAACCAGAGGTTTCCTTCGTAGTCAAAGACCACGGAAAGAAGATTCTGCGTCAGCTCCTTGCCGAGCGCGGCCTCGGCTGCCGCCTTGATGTCGATGTCGAGCACCTTTTCAAACTCCGGCAGGATGTTTCCTGCTTCATCGGTTGCGCGCAGCATCAGCACATGGTTGTTGCTGGTGGGGCAGACGATGCGGTTTTCCGAGTCCAAGAACGTATAGGAGCTCTGGATGACGTAACCGCCGCCGTCATGCTGCTTCGGGGAGAAATAGCCCAGCGTCGTGGTTTCCGCCGCGTTCAGGTCGCGGATGGCGATGCCGCCGAGCAGCGGCACGACCGCGTGGCCGTAGCTGTCAAAGTAAATGGCAGGCGAAGCGTTCGCGTTGGTTTTCTCATAGGAAACGTTGATTTCCGGGTAGATGCCGAGCGGCAGAACTTCATCCGTGGAGTCGGTATTGTAGCCGTCGTGGTGAATGTTAGCGTCGCTCTTTGCCATATAGGGGTTTTCGTCGACACGCTTGGCGCGCAGCGTCTTGACCGGCAGTGCAGAGGACAATGCGTCGGACGCCGGGGTCTCCTCTGTGCCAGCGTTCTCCGGCATATCATCCTCCGGCGAGGCTTTCTCTGATGCGGCCGTTTCGGGTGTCTGCGTTTCAGAGACCGGGGAAGACTCGGCTGGCGTCTGTGTACAGGCTGCCATGCTCAGGCAGAGCGCAGCAGCCAGCAGCAGGAGCAGCGCAGAGCGTAATACTTTTTCCATTTTCATCAAAATATCCTCCGTTTATTTATTTTTCATACAGTTTGTTGGGGTTTTATGCGAGCCAGGTGTAAAGTCCCAGTTGAAACGCTTCCTCAGAAACGGGCTTCAGCAGGAAATAATCGGCCCGCAGTCGGAAGGCGTGAAGCGAGAAATCAAGATCACTGCACCAGATCATCCGGCACACGGGACATAAGGAACGAAGGTGCTCCGCTGCATTCAGCCCTGCCACCCCGGAGAGTGCAATGACAGCATTGGTTGGAGCATCTTTCTGCGCCGCTTCGAAAAAGCGTTCCTGGTCGTCATATTGCACGACCTGAGGAAACAGCCCCTTCGATTCACAGAACCGGGTGATTTGTTCGGCATAGCGCTGCCGTTCCGCTTCCTGTTCTGCCAGTACGGCAATACGATACACAGACCGCCCTCCTTCCTGAATCCAATTTAACGCCTTGCTTACGCTCAGTATAAAAAGGTTCTGCCGGTCTTTCAAGCGCCGTGGCACGAAAGGGACGATTATGGCACGAATTCCGGGGTTGTGGCTTCTCCAACCTTGACGCTCTGTGATATAATCACTTTGGATTTGAATATGTGCAGGAAGAGGAAGGAGAATTCGCTGCATGAGAATTGCGATTGTGGACGATCTTGCCGCGGAACGTACACTGCTGAAAGTCCGGCTGGAGCAGCAGCTTCACCGGAGAAATGTGCAGGCAGATATTCTGGAATACGAAAGCAGTGAGAAATTTCTGGAAGCAGTAAGGAAAGCCCCCTTTACTGCCGCATTTCTGGATATCTATATGGATGGCATGACAGGCATGGAGGCGGCAAAAGAGCTGCGCAAAACCGATACGGATTGTCTGCTGGTTTTTACCACGACCTCCACCGATCATGCGCTGGAGGGATTTCAGGTCCGGGCGCTGCACTATCTGGTCAAGCCCTTCACCGAGGAGGACATCGATGCGCTGACGGACGAGCTGCTTGCCCGCATACCGCAGCCGGACAAATATATGGAGCTAAAGGTGGAGGGAAGCGAGATCCATCTGCGCTATCAGGACATCGTCTACGCAGAACACTTCGCCCACTTGATCTACGTCCATACGACGGTTCAAAAGACGCTTGCCACACGCCAACCCTTCAAGTCGTTCATCTCCCCACTAAAGGATGACACACGCTTTTTTGTGTGCGGGCGCGGCGTGATCGTGAATCTGGAACACGCGAAGGATCTGGAAGGCGCCGCCTTTCGCATGGCGGACGGAAGCCGCGTGTTTGTCAGTCAGGACCTTCTGAAAAGCGCCCGGCAGGCATTTATGGAGTTCCTGCTTCAAAGGGGGCGGATGGCATAATGGAGCTGCTGCGTCCAATTCTGGAACTCAGCGTGGTGATTCCCGGCATGCTGCTTGCCTGCTTCCCGGTAAAATCCAGCTTAAAGCAGCCGCTGTCAAAGCTTGTTTTGTGGCTTGTTCCGCTGCTTGCGCTGCTTTGCGCTGCCGGAGGCGTGGTGTGCTATGCGCGCCGCATGCCGACTGCGCCGATGCTTGCAGGCCTAACCTTGCTTGCAGTCGTGATCTACATAAAAACGCTCCGGATTTCGCTTTGGAAATCCGGAACGATTGCGTTGTCCGTCTGTGCGGTATTTGCCTGTATCAACAGCCTTTCAAGAGCGATCAACGCCGCTATGCTGGCCGGTTTGCCGCAGGCGCAGGCTGCGCCGTGGTTCTGTCTGCGGTCTGCGATTTGCTATCATGCGATCTGCTGGCTGTTTGCCGCCATCGCCTATTATCCTGCGACGCACAGCGTGCGGAGGATGGTCGAGGATGAAAACTTTGCGCAGACATGGTATGTGTTCTGGGTGCTGCCGCTGGTGTTCATTGCGCTGAATCTGTTTATGATCCCCAAGTATGCGGACACGCTCTATACCGGGCGTGTTTTGCAGGGGTATTTTGTGATCAGCATCGTACTTTTGTTTTTGATGCTTTTCTTCAACGCAATCTTCCTTCTGATGGCGATCAGCATCAACCGGAATGTGAGGTTGCAGCAGGAGAACCAGCTGCTTTCCATGCAGCAGCAGCGCTACGAAAGCCTGAAAGCTGCCATTGAGGAAGCCCGGCAGGCGCGGCACGATCTGCGCCACCAGCTATGTCAGCTCGCTGCCCTTGCAGAAGAAGGGAATCTTGAAAAGATCAAAGCCTATCTTTCCAGCGCAGTTTCCAGAATCCCGAGTCTGGAGCTGCATTTCTGTGAAAACCGGGCGGCAGACGGCGTGGTCGGGTATTACTGCGCACTTGCGAAGCGGGAGCAGATCCCATTTTCCGTGCAGCTCGATCTGCCGGAATGTCTTCCAGTAGACGAGATCGATTTGTGCCTGGTCCTCTCTAATCTGCTGGAGAATGCGCTGGAAGCCAGCCTGCGTACTGCGCCTGCCCGACGCAGGATCAAACTGACAGCCTATCTGCATGGCAACAGTCTGGCACTGATTCAGGTTGAAAACACCTATGACGGAGTCATCCGCGAAAAAGGTGGCGCATTCCAGTCCTCCAAGCGAAAAGGAGGCGGTGTTGGTATCCAGTCCGTCCGTCACATCGCAGAAAAATCCGGTGGGGTGAGTACAGTCACCTATCAGAACGGCCTGTTCTGCGCAAAGGTCATGCTCCGCAGATAATTATGCCCTTGCCTTTCCAAAACGGCACGGCCACAGATTTCAACAGTCTTGTCTCCAGCAAGCGCTGAACAAGCCGTATTTCTGTTTTTGCAAAGATATCTGACTTCATTGCGTCCCAACCCATCTGGTCGCCGCAGCCGTCAGCTGAAAATTCATAATCCGGTTACAGTTCCAGCAAGATTTCGTTACAACTTTCTGTTATACTGACAGCAGTTCGAAAGAACGGAACATCCCTTGGGGAAAGAAAGTTTGACTTATGAAAAAAGTACTGGCGATTCTGCTGGCCATATCGGTGCTGGCGCTGAGTGCCTGCGCGGCCAGACAGACAGCTCCGGATACGCAGGACACTCCTGCCGCAGAAACGACCGAGCAGCCGGACGCTTCTGAACAGGCGGGAGAAGAACAGGCTTCGGAAGA